>ENA-OXTU01000008-OXTU01000008.1-human-gut-metagenome-genome-assembly--contig:-NODE-8-length-108385-cov-65.281889_pt1 | contig 108385 bp, 81 predicted proteins | sample MGYA00249344_ERZ652650 | MGnify/ENA primary metagenome ERZ652650 (study PRJEB26925, sample SAMN05826532) | human gut metagenome | biome: ENVO:2100002; feature: ENVO:00000062; material: ENVO:00002003...
AGATTTTTTATAGCAAAAAATAACAAACGAAAACACAGGTTTTTACACGTGCCCCCAAGTAGCTGCGGAGAAAATATAAAGTTGCTCCGCAGCTACTTGTCTAACTTACCCAACGGAGATGCGAATCTTCTACCCGGTATTTCCGACATTTTTCTGATTAACAACCACGCACGGGATGCTTATTTTTTCAAACAGGGAGAACAGACCGCCTTTTCATCCGGACTTGAATTAATAACCCAAGGAAGTTACAAACTGGAAAAAGAAGAAAGAGACGATGAGAAAGTGACACTAACCCTCACTTTTTCGGAAGATATGGCAACACCTGTTTCCAATCATAAATTCATTATATGGGGAAACTCATACTTATTTCACCGGTTGGATAAAAGCCTAAATCTGAACTGGAACACTCCGCCCATTGGAGAAACGCGGACATCACCTGCACCTCCTCCTTCCTACACGCTGGAAGAAATAGCTGAAGGCACAGAAATCGGAAAAGGCAGACAGCTTAGCTTTAGTCTTTCCCAACAGGAAATGCCTGCGGGAATACTGCCTTAATCAGTAACGTCTTCTGACAAGATGCGTATATTTTCCGGTAAGTATCCACTACGGATGCGCCATTCTTGCGGATAAAGATTATTGGCACGATTACCGATATTCTTCACAAATCCGAGAGGGATATGCCGATAAGTGAGCAAAACATACCCACGAGGGGCTGTTGCCGGTAAGGTAATGGCCTCTTTTCGTAAATAAGTGATAGCCTGTTCATAACTTATTTCTTCCATAGCGAATGCTTCCCGACACAAAAGGGAGGTACACATTGCCAATGCATGGTTAGGGATCAAATCCTTTCCTTTCACCTCGCCTATCTCAATCCCTGCCGACACGATTTTCAGGCTTTGCTTCATCATCGTCAATTCATTAGTGTAGTACTGCGAAAAAGCCCGGATATTTGTTCCTTCCGCCAATAAAAGATACTTGTCCGAATTTTCATCATTCAACCAGCTTTTAGCCATATTCAGATGTTCTTTCGATACAGGAGAAGATGCTGCTGTTCCTTTCTTATCCTTCTTCTTGAAAACTTTCTCTTTCGCGAAAGAAGATACCGGGATCTCTTCTTCCGTCTCCGGCTTACGAAAAGCCACCAGAAAAAAGCCTTCACCTTTCGTCTTATGAGGAAAAAAATGATAGACGGGAATAAAAGATTTAGAATGATCCCCTTTATCTGACAAAAGATCTCCTGTTATATTCCAATTCTCCTGCACCTGTACAGTTAACGGTTCGCCTCCATACTCTTGTTGAATCCAACGTGCATTCTCTTCATCCTCTTTTGTATTAAATGTACACGTACTATATATAAGAATACCTCCGGGCTTCAACGCATCCCAGATATCCGCAATAATCCGTCGCTGGCGCTGCCAACAGATTTCCACATTCTCGGGGCTCCACTCTTCCACAGCTACCGGGTCTTTACGGAACATACCTTCACCGGAACAGGGAACATCTGTAAGAATCACATCAAAGAAAGAGGGTAAAGCCAAAAAATCTGCCGGATCATTATTGGTCACTACCACATCCGGATGTCCCCACTTCGTCAGGTTTTCAGCAAGAATCTGCGAACGATTCCGGATTACCTCATTGGCTACCAACAGACTCCCTTCGGGAAGTATACTACGGGCATGAGTCGATTTTCCACCGGGAGCCGCACAAAGATCCAACATCTTCACCGGTCCGGTGATATATTGCCGGAGTACCTGCTCCACAAACATGGAAGAAGCTTCCTGAACATAATAACAGCCTGCATGGAATAAGGGATCGAACGTGAAAGTGAGACGCTCCTCCAAATAGAATCCTTCGGAAGACCAAGGTACTTTATCCGATAAAGAATGATTGATTTTCAATTGATTCAACCGGATGCTAACCGATGGTTCCTGTTGGAGGGCAACGGCCAGTTTGTCGTATTCTTCATCGCCCAATAGAGCGCGGGTGTAGTCTATAAAAGAAGCAGGTAATTTCATCTTTCGGTTATTAATTTCCGCAAATATCAAAAATATTTCGTCTCTTTGCAACTTTCTATGATATTAACTACGTCTAACAGATAAAGAAATAAATTAAAAAACTATTGATATGAAAAATTTTCTATTAGCATTGATGGTTGTACTGACCACTTGCACACTGGCTGTTGCCCAGACTACCGTTGTTCGTGATTCCATCGGAAAAGTAAAAGTAATTGTAGCTAAAGACAATAAAGCAAATACGAACAATACTGCTGTCACAGTGATTGGCGTAGATACAGTGAACGCTGATTCTACAGAAGTAGATACAGGCTCAAGTAATGTAAATACCACTCATGGCAAAGCCAGCTTCACATTCGAGTCGGATGACAGTGATTTCCCCTTCAATAATGTTAGTGCCGGCGGAGGTATTCTGGTAGCAATCATAGCAATCGTTGCCGTATTCGGATTTCCGGTATTCATTCTATTTGTAATTTTCTTCTTCCGTTACAAAAACCGTAAAGCACGTTATCGCCTTGCCGAACAGGCACTTGCTGCCGGCCAACCGCTTCCGGCAGAGTTTATCCGCGAAACCAAAACAGTCGATTCGCGTTCACAAGGCATCAAGAACACCTTTACTGGTATCGGTCTTTTTATCTTCCTCTGGGCAATCACCGGTGAATTTGGAATTGGAGCTATCGGCTTACTCGTTACATTCATGGGCATCGGACAATGGATTATCGGTAGTAAACAACAGACTCAAGACGCAAATGCTACCAGGATATATACAGGCAATAAGGATGAAAAAAAGAACCCGAATAACGTTAAAACCGATAGTTTTGAAATCATCCCTTCCGAATCCGAAGAGAAAGACAATGGAGTAAACGAAGAAAAGAACGACGAGAATAAATGAGCCAACTCAATGATATATCGTTAGTCGCACAGGTCGTGGTGTTCAAAAACGCCAGGGCCTTCGACCAGTTGGTGAAGGAGTATCAGGCGCCCATCCGGCGATTCTTCCTGAACCTGACTTGCGGCGACAGCGAATTGAGTGACGACCTTGCGCAAGATACATTTATCAAAGCGTATACGAACATTGCCTCTTTCCGGAACTTGTCAAGTTTCTCTACGTGGCTATATCGTATTGCTTATAATGTTTTTTATGATTATATTCGCAGCCGGAAAGAGACAGCCGACTTGGATACAAGAGAAATAGACGCCATCAACAGCACCGAACAGGAGAATATCGGGCAAAAAATGGATGTCTACCAGTCACTCAAAATGCTTAAAGAAGTGGAAAGGACCTGCATCACGTTGTTCTACATGGAGGACATTAGTATCGACAAAATTGCAGGGATTGTAGGAGTACCGTCAGGGACAGTGAAAAGCCATCTGTCACGCGGGAAAGAAAAATTAGCAACGTATTTAAAACAAAACGGTTATGACAGAAATAGACAATGATAAGCTCTTGCGCGATTTCTTCGCAGAAAACAAGCAGGAAATAGCAGATAACGGATTCAGTCGCCGTGTCATGCACCACTTACCCGATCGTAGTAATCGCCTGGCTCGTATCTGGAGCGCTTTCGTGATGACTGTGGCGGCCGCACTTTTTGTATGGTTAGGCGGATTGGAAGCAGCTTGGGGAACCATAAGAGAAGTATTTATCGGTATGATTAATCATGACACTTCCAGCCTTGATCCGAAGTCAATTATTATCGCAGCTGTTGTACTATTATTCATGGCTACACGAAAGGTTGCTTCGATGGCATAATTAACTCCTGGAAAGAAGTTATTTCGTTAAAGAATGATAAATTTGCCCTTGTTAGCAAAGGAGCCCAAACTTAGATATCGTATCTTTGTTCTTCTGTAAACTAAAAGAGTGAGAAGAGTTTTGAAATTACGTATATTTATTTTATTTCTGTTCCTGCCTATATTGAGTGTTCAGGCAGGTATCATCGACAGTCTGATGATACATCCCAGGGACTCAATCGGATTAACCAGCGATTCCCTTGTGCTACGCTATTTACAAGAATCGGGAATCCCTATATCTGATAATAATAAGGTAAAACTGCTAAAAAGCGGACGGGAGAAGTTTATCGATTTGTTTGAAGCCATCCGGGAAGCTAAACACCACGTCCATCTGGAATATTTCAACTTCCGAAATGACTCCATCGCCAATGCTTTATTTGCCCTGCTGGCCGAAAAAGTGAAAGAAGGGGTCGAAGTACGAGCTATGTTCGATGCATTCGGAAACTGGTCGAACAACAAACCACTTAAAAAGAAACATCTCAAGAAAATACGTGAACAAGGAATCGAGATTGTCAAGTTCGATCCGTTCACTTTCCCTTATATCAATCACGCTGCCCATCGCGATCACCGGAAAATAGCTGTCATCGATGGAAAAGTGGCTTATACCGGTGGTATGAATATCGCTGACTACTACATTAACGGACTACCCAAAATCGGAACCTGGCGTGATATGCACACACGCATTGAAGGGGATGCCGTCAATGATCTGCAGGAGATATTCCTAACGATCTGGAATAAGGAAACCAAGCAGAATGTAGGTGGAGCCGCTTATTTCCCCCAACATGAGGAACAAACGGACAGTACGAATATTGTGGTAGCAATCGTAGACCGTACCCCGAAAAAGAATAGCCGTATGTTAAGCCACGCTTATGCCATGAGCATCTATTCGGCCCAAAAGAATGTTCATATCGTCAATCCTTATTTTGTACCGACTTCTTCTATCAAAAAGGCGTTGAACCGGACAATCGACCGAGGCGTAAATGTTACAATCATGGTTTCTTCTGCCTCCGATATCCCGTTTACTCCGGATGCCGCACTTTATAAGTTGCACAAACTGATGAAAAGAGGAGCTACTGTCTATATGTATAACGGTGGATTTCATCACTCTAAAATAATGATGGTGGATGATTTGTTCTGTACAGTTGGCACTGCCAACCTGAACAGCCGCAGCTTGCGCTATGATTACGAAACAAATGCCTTTATCTTTGATACCAAAATAACGGGTGAATTAAATACAATGTTCCGGAACGATATCGAGCATTGCACTCAACTAACGCCTGAATTCTGGAAAAAGCGCTCCCCGTGGAAGAAGTTCGTCGGCTGGTTTGCTAATTTATTCACTCCATTTTTGTAATTTTGTGCGGAGAATCATTTTCACCACAACTTATTCATTATGAAACAATACCTGGATTTACTCAATCGTGTACTAACCGAAGGTACAGAAAAAAGTGACCGTACCGGAACCGGAACCATCAGCGTTTTCGGTCACCAAATGCGTTTTAATCTTGATGACGGTTTCCCGTGCCTGACAACCAAGAAACTACATCTGAAATCAATCATATACGAATTGCTTTGGTTTCTGCAAGGTGATACTAATGTGAAATATCTTCAGGAACATGGAGTGCGCATCTGGAACGAATGGGCGGATGAGAACGGCGACTTAGGACATGTTTATGGTTATCAATGGCGTTCATGGCCTGACTATAACGGTGGATTTATCGACCAGATCAGTGAAGTGGTGGAAACAATCAAACATAATCCGGATTCACGCCGTATCATTGTAAGCGCCTGGAACGTAGCAGATTTGAATAATATGAATTTGCCTCCCTGCCATGCTTTCTTTCAGTTTTATGTAGCAGACGGACGGTTGAGCCTGCAACTGTATCAACGCAGTGCAGATATTTTTCTGGGTGTTCCTTTTAATATTGCATCATACGCATTATTGCTGCAAATGATGGCACAAGTGACGGGACTGAAAGCCGGAGATTTTGTTCATACCTTCGGTGATGCACATATCTACCTGAACCACTTGGAACAAGTGAAGCTCCAATTATCACGTGAACCTCGTCCATTGCCACAAATGAAGATCAATCCGGATGTGAAGAGTATCTTCGACTTCAAATTTGAGGACTTTGAATTAGTGAACTATGACCCGCATCCGCATATTGCAGGAGCAGTAGCCGTGTAACTTTATGAGTAAAATATCTATCATTGCTGCCGTAGACCGCCGTATGGCTATCGGCTTCGAGAACAAACTTCTTTTCTGGTTACCCAATGATTTGAAACGTTTCAAAGCATTAACTACCGGAAACACCATACTGATGGGACGCAAAACTTTCGAGTCACTACCGAAAGGCGCATTACCCAATCGCAGAAACATCGTTTTATCTTCCAACCCGGCTACAGAATGTCCCGGTGCGGAAGTTTTCCCTTCACTCGAAGCAGCTTTGCAAAGTTGTAAAGAGGAGGAACACATTTATATTATAGGAGGAGCAAGTATTTATCAGCAGGCCCTTTCTTTCGCTGACGAACTTTGCCTGACAGAAATAGATGATATGGCTCCTGAAGCCGACGCCTATTTTCCGGAAGTATCGCCAGAGATGTGGCAAGAAAAAAGCAGAGAAGCTCATCCTGCGGATGAGAAACATCTCTGCTCCTATGCTTTTGTTGATTACGTGAGAAAATAACGATTAATCTTCATCTTCTATGTCGACCATGATTGGCATCTGCCGCTTAATGGCTTCATGGAAGGAGATTAATGTTTCGGTACGTGCCAACCCCAATGGTTGCAGCTTATCGTGAATAATACTCAATAAATGATGGTTATTCTTTGCGTAAATTTTGATAAACATATCATATTTTCCGGTAGTGAAATGACATTCCACCACTTCGGGGATAGCTTCTAAAGCTTTCGTTACCGAATCAAAGGATTCGGGATCTTTCAGATATATACCAATATAAGCGCAAGTCTCATATCCGATTTTCTCGGGGTCGATGACATATTCCGAACCTTTTAATATACCTAAATTAGTAAGCTTCTGAATACGCTGATGGATTGCAGCGCCGGAAACATTACATGCTCGTGCTACTTCCAAAAAAGGAATACGCGCATTCCCTGCAATCAGTTTCAGAATTTGCTCATCTAAAGCATCTAATTGATGATGTCCCATTTTTGAATCAAATTGTTTTTATCAATGAATCTTTTATGCAAAGTTAGCGATTTTTCGACAACAAATACTATAATCTATTACTTTTATTTGCAGAAAGCGGATAAGTCAACAATAGTTCGTACCTTTGCGAAAAACATAAATATACCATTAATATGAAACATATTTGCTGTATTATTCTGTGTTTCTGTACTTCTATAGGAAGTTATGCACAGAATTTTGCTGATTATTTTCAGAACAAAACATTGCGAGTGGATTATATCTTTACCGGGGATGCTACACAACAGGCTATTTATCTGGATGAGCTATCACAACTTCCTACCTGGGCAGGACGTCAACATCATCTTTCGGAACTTCCATTGGAAGGCAACGGACAAATTATAGTGAAAGACCTTGCCAGCAAACAGTGTATCTACAAAACGTCATTCTCTTCTTTGTTTCAAGAGTGGCTGTCCACAGACGAAGCTAAAGAAACAGCCAAAGGATTTGAGAATACTTTCCTTCTTCCTTATCCTAAACAGCCTGTGGAGGTAGAAGTCACTTTATATTCTCCGCGAAAGAAAATAATGGCTACCTACAAACATATCGTGCGTCCGGATGATATATTGGTTCATAAACGGGGAGGATCACATGTCACTCCGCATCGGTATATGCTTCAAAGTGGTAATGAAAAAGACTGCATAGATGTTGCCATCCTTGCAGAAGGATACACAGAAAAAGAAATGGATATTTTCTACCAAGATGCCCAACGTACCTGCGAAAGTTTGTTTTCGTATGAGCCGTTCCGCTCCATGAAGGGTAAATTTAATATTGTTGCCGTAGCCAGTCCTTCTACGGACAGTGGTGTCAGTGTTCCCCGCGAAAATCAGTGGAAACAAACGGCGGTTCACTCCCATTTCGATACTTTTTACTCGGACCGTTATCTGACTACCAGCCGGGTAAAGTCTATCCATAATGCATTGGCAGGCATCCCCTACGAACATATCATTATCCTGGCTAACACGGATGTATATGGTGGTGGTGGAATATACAATTCGTATACGCTGACCACGGCCCATCACCCGATGTTCAAGCCGGTAGTCGTACACGAATTCGGACACAGTTTCGGTGGATTAGCTGACGAATATTTCTATGATGATGATGTGATGACAGATACTTATCCGCTGGATGTCGAACCATGGGAACAGAATATTTCAACACGTGTGAACTTCGCTTCCAAATGGAAAGATATGCTTCCGTCAGGTACCCCGATCCCGACCCCTATTGCTGAAAAAAAGAAATATCCCGTAGGAATATATGAAGGAGGTGGCTACTCTGCCAAAGGCATTTATCGTCCGGCTTATGACTGTCGCATGAAAACAAACGAATATCCGGAGTTTTGTCCGGTTTGTCAACGTGCCATCCGTCGAATGATTGAATTTTATGTTCCTTAATGGAATACAATTATATTATTGTCAAACTTAAAACCCAAACCTCATGATTAGACTTCAACCAATTAGTACGTCGGATCTGCAACATTACAAATTCATGGAAGAGCTTCTAATTGATTCGTTTCCACCGGAAGAGTACCGTCAGTTGGAACAACTGCGCGAGTACACTGATCGTACGGGCAACTTTCATAATAACATCATCTTTGATGATGACCTGCCAGTCGGCTTCATTACCTATTGGGATTTTGACAGTTTCTACTATGTAGAACACTTTGCAACCAATCCCGCCCTGCGAAATGGAGGCTATGGAAAACGCACGCTGGAATACTTGTGCAATTATTTGAAACGCCCGATCGTATTGGAAGTAGAACGTCCGGTAGAGGAAATGGCAAAACGACGTATCAGCTTTTATCAACGTCAAGGCTTTACGCTATGGGAAAAAGACTATAGCCAACCTCCTTACAAGCCCGGAGATGATTTTCTGCCCATGTATTTAATGGTACACGGAGAATTGGATTGTGAAAAGGATTTTGAAACAATCAAGAATAAAATTCATACGGAAGTATACGGAGTAAAAAAATAACTAAAAAAAGAATCCCGATAGTTCAACAACTACCGGGATTCTTTTTATATCTCACTACACAGTGCTGTTATTAAGTCCAGCCATTACTGTATCTGAAACGATAGCGAATATCAAAGACTTTTCCACTCATCTGATAATATCTCTCCAACTCTTCTTTCTTAGAATCTCCTAAAATCTCCCCTAAATTTGCAGTTTTTAAAGAGAGAACAAAGAATTTCCCGTTGGCCAATCCGACTCCCAGCTGGTTACCTTGTGAGGTTTCCGCATTCAAAGCTGTTACATCTTCATCAAATGTTTTCAACAGTTTCAAAGGATCTTTATCTATCGTTGTCCGATCGACATAATAAAGATCATGTCCTTTACCTACCAATAAATAGGTTCTATTATTAATATAAGGTGCTGTATAAATAACAGCTCCCTCCAATTGACTGCTAAAGTTTATTGACTTGTTCACTAATGGGATAGCTGTTACTTGATTACTTGTTGAAGCCTTATTCACAGAATATTCCTGATATAAATACTCACTTCCTCTCTTCAAAATCAAGGTCATAACATATGTACCATCCGTCAGCCCTGTAGTCTTCGGCCGGGCATAACCTAGATACACAACCTCATAATCTAACAAATCGTCCAACTTCGGTGCATCATAAAAACCATTCTTATCATAGTCTTCTTGCTTTACTGTAAATTGAAGCACTTTACCTGCAGACTGCTTGTCATAATCCATTAGAGCCAAAATACGTTGATGCTGTCCCTTTTCACCTTCTACAAACGCCATATCCAAAGCACGCATTTCCGGTATAATCAGAAATCTATCCACTTTTACCTCTTTATTTTCGAAAGTCAATGGTGTTGACAGGAATTTGCCTGTATGAAAAGCTTTCTCCAATAACTTTTTACGCGTGTATGCTTTTCCATTCTGATCTACTACGACAGTCAACCACTTTAATTCCGCAATCTGTTTTACTGTCAGATTACTTGTAAAACTGGGTTCCAGAAAAGCATCCGGCAGAACAAGGTCTTTAGTAAAAGCAGCACCTTCCAAATCCACACACTTATCAGCTTTCGGATTCACAATCCAGACAGAAGAAGGATTGCTGCCTGAACCTCCCGAGCGGAAATGTTCCAGCAACCCCACTGTTTCTTTAGGAAGAGTTTCTCTATTTTGTTCTTGATAAACTTTTAGATGTTCCTCATAAACCTGCGCGTCAGTACCCGTTGCAGTCATAAAGTTCAGATAAGAGGCTTGTTCATCTTTCGATAACACCAACCAACCATATAAGTTGTATTTCTGCGTAAAGTCCATCGCTGTACGACCGATGTATGTAAGACCGGTCTTCGGGTTAGTTACACGCAACTGACATTCCACCTGGCTTGCTATTTTCTCTACGGTAAACTCCAATACCCGTTTGTCAGAGATAAACTCACCATTCAATGTCCAGTTATATTCTAATTCTGATTCTGCAATTTCGCGTGTAGCAAAAGTAAGAGTCGGTTCCAATTTGGCTACATTTCCTACAACATAGGTATATTTAGCCCCTCCTAAATCAACTGTTATCTCATTTACATCCTCATAATCATAGTTTCCTTTGTCGCTATAGCAGCTTCCCAAAACCATTATCAGAGACAATAACAGCAGAACATAAATATTCTTTCTCATATTCAAATTCATTTTACTCATTAATAAACCGGAATATCAATATCCAATCCGTTTTCTTCAATATATTCCTTGAAGTCTAATGCATATTTTCTAATCAAGGTTTCATCTACACCTGTCAGGTCGTTGACTCCCGTACATTTGATAAACTCATCAAGTTTATAAGCATCATACGCACCCAAGTAACTTTCAACAGTACTATCCCACCACAAAGGTTTGCTAGCTATATCATTAAAGTTTATTGTGATACTTCGCTGGCCAACAAAGCCCGGCTGGAAGTTCTCATTTTCCTTAATGCCAAACACTAAGGTTACTTCTTTATCCTTCAATATATCATTCGGATTCTTTAAAGTCACTGTTATCTGATCCGTAGCAGTTCCCTGATGAAAAACCGGATGAAGATTCAATTCATACATATCCGGAGTAGCAGTTGTCTTTTCCGTATCAATATATAATTCAAAAGTTTTATCCTCTGTCAACAAGTCTCCCATCAGATTCACCTCAAATTCCAATGAATGAGTGGTAAGTCCGGGATAGTAAGAAAAAGAAAAGCTCTGTGATGCGGTTTCTTTCTGTGTAAAATAGACATACGATCCCAAATCGTATCTGCCTATCTGGTCTTTCTCACATGCAGTCAGCACCAAGACCATTGCAGTCAAAAATAAATATATCTTTTTCATCTTCTATTTATCTATAAAATTAGTAAACCATCTCATTATCCGGCAATGGGAATATAAAATTGGTCTTTGAGTTAGGAAGTATATTGTATCTCTTATAAAAATAGTACAACTGACCTTCACCAAGAAATTCTTTACGGGCATCTTTCAGAACCGCTATCTTATATTCCGCCAAAGTAGAAATATAAGAGAAAATTCCGGCTGTGCATCCACGCGCCTGTGCTACCGTTTCCAGTTCTGCCGTTCCGGCTACCGGATCTGTTTCTGCTAAATATTCACCACGTATATAGTGCATTTCGCTCAAACGGATGACAGGAATAATACGTTTATCAAGATCTGTGTAAGATGCATCATCCATATATTTCTTAGAGATCACACAATACCAGTCATAGTCGCTATGAATTTCCATCATACCACCAGTCTCATTCCAGCGTCTGTCATTAGCATTTTCATCGAGAATCTCTGTATAATCGTCATAGTCAATAGAAACCATTCCACCATCTTCATCCCTATTATCCCATGCTTTGAAGAGTTCTACTTCCTTTGAATTTGAAAGAGCAAAAATTAAATCGTCCTTCATTTTAGGATTCGTATTAAAGCTGGCATTGGCAGTAAAGGTGAACATCTTTTCTCCATTATCATCTGTGTAATTTATCACTTCCGATGCTGCATCATAAGCTTTCTTCGACTCTCCTGCATAAGAGAATACGCGAGCCTGCAAAGCAGTGATAGCAATATAACTCATACGAAAACCACGACTGGCATAAAACATGTCAGTTACCAAATCACCGCCTTCAAAGCGATAGGCTTTGGTCATCAACAACTTATAACCTTCCTGGTTGTCATAGGTCTGCACTAAATCACGTGCCTCTTCCAAATCTTTTTCTATTTTAGCCAGTACTTCTTTCACTGTCAGGTAGGGCTCTGACACAGAAGGGAAAGTCGCATAATAAGGAACATATTTCTTTCCATCATCTGCTGCGACACTGGGAGCAAACAAACGAAGAACCTCAAAGTGTAACATCGCTCTTAACGCCAATGCTTCTCCGTGAATCAGATCTTGTTCGAGCGTTTTACCCTGAAAAATAGCAGGATCGGCAGCTTCGATGTTTTTAATCAACTCATTACAGTTGGCTATCGCATTGTAAGCGGTAGACCAGATGCTCTGAATAACCGGTTCCAGTGTTTTATCCGTATACTTATACTGGCAGGCCTGCCAATACTTGGAGTCCGTGCTTCCCAAATTAGATTTGGTATATTGCTGTCCCAATACGTCAGCCATTCCCCATGTCAGTTCTTCTCCCCAAAGATTCTGGCTGGACATCTGCTTGTAAATACCATTCAAAGCAATGCGGTAGCCACTTCCAGAGTTAAACAGATCTTCTCCATCAACCTGATTATTAGGACTTACATCCAACCAATCGGAACAGGAACAAAACGTCAATGACGTACATAAAACTAATATAATATTCTTAATTTTCATATACTTCCTTTTATTTAATAATTGTCACGACCCACTTAGAAACTTGCATTCACTGTAAAATTGACACTTCGAGAGTAAGGATAACTCAAGCCGCGTTCTTGTTTCACTGTACAGAAACGGGCAAGGTCATTAGCACCTATTTCCAGACGAAGCATACTCAATCCCAATTTCTTGATTTGTTCTGCCCCGAAAGTATAACCTAATGTGATTGAATTCAATGACAACAAGTTGTAGTCTTCAATGAAACGAGTCGATGATTTAGTTATCTCAATACTGTTCTTGCCATTATATAATGCTTTAAAACGAGCATTGTCTCCCGGCTCTTTCCAACGGTCGGAAAGGACACGTTTATCTACGTTAGAGTTGTAGATATCAGCATTTTCAACCTTGGATACCAATGTTGAATTATATCGTTGACCGCCATATTCGTACATGAATGTAGTGTACAAGCTGAATTTCTTCCAAGAGAAGTTGAAACCAAATGTTCCCTGAATATCCGGCTCGGTATCACCACAACTAATCATATCAGCTGAATCCCACTTAGTAGTCAATGTTCCGTCGCGCTTCTCAAAGATTTCCTTTCCTGTAGCCGGATCAATACCATGAGATTTCACAGCGGAGATAGCCGTAGTAGAAACACCTTCTTCGTATTTACGGAAAGGTTTCGCTGCATCAGCATCGTAGTTACCGAGTTCTGCATATTTCTGATCGACCAGATCGTTATAAGCTTTCAGACTATTAGAAATCTTCACTAATTTATTCTCATTATGGCCCAAGTTGGCAAATAATGAAAGTTGCATATCACGTCTACGAATGATATTACTGCGTACATTAAATTCATATCCACGGTTCTGCATCTCTCCGACATTGTCTTTGTAGGAAGTGAAACCGGTAGAACTGGGAATAGTCACATCATTCACCAAGTCTACAGTGCGTTTGTTATAGTAAGCAAACGAAATATAGAACAAGCGTTTTAACAGACCCAACTCAAATCCAAAATCTGTCTGGTAAGTAGTTTCCCAACCCAGATTCACATTACCCATCGCTATCATATTGGCACCCATTCCGGTTTCATACCATTCATCACCATTAATCTCATAAACGGTTTTTGCCGCAAAAGGCTCAAAGTTTACTTTACCGGAAGAACCATAAGTTCCACGAATTTTAAATTCATCAATGAAGCTCAACTTCTTTATAAACTCATAGTTATGCAAAGCAAGTCCCAGACCAAACGACCAGAACAAGGCTGTTTTATTATCTGAACCAAATTCTGAAGAGCCATCGCTACGAACCGAAGCATCAAGCAAATAAATATTCTGATAGCTATAGTTTAAAGTAGCCAACGCACCGAACAGTCGTGATTTGGTATCGCTCCAATCCGGTTTTTCGTAGATCTTTTGTGCATAGTTAGGAGAATCGAAGTCGCCGGAGGGAAAACCCATATAACGTGCCGAAGTACTTGTGCCACTCGAAGAGGTGGCATTAATACCTACCGACAGATTGATATTGTGTTCCTTAATAGTCCGGTTATACGCAAGGAAAGCATTCATATCCCAAGACAAGGAGTTACCACTACTGGTAGTCAATTCACCGGATATTTTATTCGTACTGCTCAATGCATCTGTATTCTTTGCAGACAACGGATCCAGGAAACGACGAGATTCTGAATAACTTTTAGTTAATGCAAACTGTCCTTTAATTTGCCAGTGATCATTAATATACCAGTTGGCAGACAAGTTATCAATGAATTCGTCCGCATTAGAACGATCATAACTTTTCAATGTAGCCTCATACAAAGGATTGGCCAGATTGTCCATACCCAAATTGTGCCATTCGGTTGTTTTTGTCACATAATCACCATCATCATCACGGAAAGTATCATACGGCAGTTTAGTTGTATAATCCGAGAAACTTCCATAAGGTGATTCTTTAGAACGTGTTGACGAATAAGAAACATAGTTACGCACCTGCAAACGACCGATACGGTAATCTAAAGCCAAACCTCCACCTGTACGGTCACGGTAAGAGCCTCTCATCACACCATCAGATTTGTTATAACTCAAATCCACAGAGAAACGCAGATTTTCCGTACCTCCGGTCAAAGACAAACTATGCTTATGATTGAATACAGAATGAACCGGTTGCGAAATCCAGTCCGTATCGACACCTCGTTTCACATTTTGCAATTTACCGTAGTATTCTCTGTCGAGCGTATATTGCTCACCGGCATCCTTGCCAATATAGAAACCGGCTAACCGTTCAGTTTCCAGTTTTTCAGAAGCATTCATCAGATTATAATCAGATAAGTCCGGCATTTGCAAAGTTCCGGTCATGCTATAATCGATCTGCAACTTGCCCGGTTTGGGAGGAACGGTAGTGATAACGACGATACCGTTTGCTGCACGTGAACCATACATGGCTGTTGCAGCCGCATCTTTCAAAATTGTGATATTCTCGATACGGTTAGGGTCAAGGTCATACAATTTAGTAGCTGAAACTTCAAAACCATCCATGATGAACAACGGGAGGTTCGGATTATTCTGCAAGTTGGATTTAGAAACAGTTTCCGAGTCCAACTCTTTGATGCCTATACCTGAACGACCACGGATATAAAGTTCCGGAATAGCATTCGGGTCTGATCCCCACTGACTATTTTCCTGAATACGGAAAGATGGATCAAATGCCTGCAAAGCAGAGAATACATTCGTCTTAGAAACTTTCAACAAATCTTCTTTCTTGATCTGTACACTGTTACCTGTGAAACTCTTCTTATTAATGTTAGAGTAACCGGTAATTACCACCTCATCAGTCATCACAGCATCTTCCTTCAACTTAATAACACGCGCCTTATCTTTAGACGCATCGTCTCCCAAACTGATTTCCTCTGTCACCATTCCTATATAGGAAACAATAATCACCGGATGCTTACGAACGGGATAAAAAAGTTTAAACTCTCCGTTAACATCCGTAGTAGTACCAAAATCGGTACCCTTCAAGCGAATAGTCACTCCAATCAGTTGGAGTCCTTCCTGATCGACCACTTTTCCAAAAACCGCGCGGTACCCTGATGGCACTTCACTGTTTTCAACCTTTGTTTTTTGTACTTGCTGCTTGTTATCTTTCTGTTGAGCTACCACCGTAACTACCGACAAAAGATATAACAAGGAAAAAAGAAATACTTTTTTCATAATTCGTGTTGTATATTCTATTTATGCAAAATAATATATGTGATTTATTTAAGTTTTAGGAGTATCTTTCCAAGAACGCGTCATCAAGAACAACAGATATTTATAGTGGGCACGCGTCTGTTCATCCCCAGTCATTTGTTGTTTCTTGACTAACTCCGCCAATTTCTGATAAGTGCCATACCATAAATGATTCTGATTATCCGTTGCTATATTATACATGACAGCACGAGAGCCGTAACCCTGCTCCTCTATTGCGCTTTCAGCATCTCCATCTTCCTCTTCGTCCAAAGCTCCTACTTTGTCTGTGTTATCATCCGACAAATAGTATTGTCCGAACCATCTCTTCTGACCATTTATATCTACACTGTTGCGCACATTCGATAAGAATTCAGCCTGCATAATACGTTCAGGTTCCGTCAACGAACGTCCCTCCATTGTCGGACGCCATACTAATTCATATAAATCGTCGATATATTCTTTCGGGCTATAAGAAGACGGATCACGATAGTACGTCAACGAAACACGCTTAGTCTGATATAAGTCTGTAATCACATTCTTTTCCTTTACTACATAATTCTTCAGAATCTTACGGGCCTGTGAACCGGAGAATGAAAGTTTCTTGATGACGTCTTCATCATCAATCCATTCCAAATCCTTCAGTTGAGTAAACAGAAAATCTAAAGAAGCTCTTTGCAAATCCTTGGGTACTGCGGTAAGAGTTGCGTTAGCGTCACCAACAAAGTGCTCATTCAAATAGAATGAACCGATATTGCGATATACATTAAACAAGTATCCTCTCAATTGCTGTACGATAAACGGAAATACCATATTACGATAATCATAGTTCTTATCTTCCGCATCCATCCATTCATGCATATGAGCTACAATGTAACGCAAATTATTAATACCGTATGTACTGGCTTTAATCGCATCGTTTCCTAAATCAAAAGAAAGAGCCGATGGGTCGAATGTAGTCAGCAAATACTGTTTGGTTCCAAAACGATACATCGGATCACCGCTTTTCTCACTAATCCACTGGCGTACCACCTTATTCTCTTCCTGTGCAGTTTGTGCTTCTAAAATAGGTTTGTAGGCTACTTTAATAGCATAATAGTCATACACTCCCAATTTAGGAGAAAGCATCACTCCTTTATCACCCGGTTGAGCCACATAGTTGGAACCTACTTCATCCATCACAGAGGCAGTTATTCCATATTTCTGCGTATAAGAAGCCGACCGTAAAGAATCTGTCGGTATAGCAAAAGAACCTGCCATATTCTCTATCAATCCTAAAGCAAAACCCACTTCCCGGCGAACGGCACAACGAAGCGTTTCACTCATCAAATCATCCGGCAAACGAAGATGACGTGCATCCGGATCCACTTGAGAAGTCTGTACAAAACGCTGAATATTATTCCACTTCAGCAAATCATGATAAAGGTATAGGGAAGCATTCATGATTTCCCCCGTACGAGGATCAGCAAACGATGCATCTTTCATAGTCGTTACCACTCCGGTAGGAACATAACGAATCGTACTGTACTTTAAATTGTCAGGATCAAAATCCGGATCATCTTTCGGGAAATCCTTCACCTGAATAGCATCTTTGAAACCGATAGCCTCAAAAGCCTTATTCCAGTCATTTACTCCTGCTTTTACAGCTGCTCTCCAACTTACCGGGAAGTTAGGATCCATATAAAAAACAATCGGCTTTTTCGGTTCTGTCAGTTCACCACGTTTGTACTTATCAACGTCCGAAACCTCCAGATTCCAACGCTTCATCCGGTGTTCCATTCTGGAGCCATCAACCTCCGTACCCATATTTTCCATTTCCACAGTACCTATTCCAATTCGGGGGTCGGCTAAGCGCGGACGCATCTGCGGTTTTTCAGGCAGCAACAATAAGGTACGGTTTACTGTCATGCTGACAGGTTCATCCACACTGGCAAGTTGTCCGCCTACGCTCAGATTCATTAAGTAAGTCAATTTAGAGAGAATAGAAACATTGTCTCCAAAAGCCTTCACTCCTGTCAGGTACGATAAATCATCCCTGAATTTTACAGCTTGTCTACCCGAACCATATTCCATGGTACGTTTACCGCTCGAAAAAGGATTCATATCTTCCGTGTGAGATACAAAATAGGAAGTCATATCTACCACCACGGCCGAAGAGTCTTTATTAAAGGCAGCAATAGTGAAAGCATCCACAATGGTTGACAATGAATTCTTCTTCAGTCCTTCCTGCATATTCTGATTTGCCGAACTGGAGAATATCATGTTCTGTCCTGTTCTGCTGACTTCTTTCATATACAGCGTACTATCTACCACTGAAAATTTGATATGACGGGGAGTATACGACATCGTTCCTGCCGGTCCATTTCCCATATCAGAGGTTTCTACTACTTTAGAACCTAAAAGAAATTCTCGTCCCATGAGTGAAACGGGGAACTCTACGAGCAGCTTTTTCTTGTCTACAAAGTGTAAAGTGAGCAGACCTTTAGAAGTTTCTACCTTCTTGTCTTTAAACAGCTTTTCGTACTTGCTGAGTTTTTTCTCTTTCTTTTCCGTTTTGTCTTTTTTCTTTTTCCAGAAAATCGTATTTGCGTCTGCAGCAGGCAACGTAAATACCGCAGCCAGACAAATTATCAAAAATCGTCTCATATCGTGTTTTCTTATTATTTTACCAATTACGTATATCTTCTATCTTCTCAAGCAACTGTCCATAGTGCATCCTTGTTTCATAAGAACCGGAATTCAAACGCGATTCCATTAACTTCTGAACACGGATCAACAGCCCATGATACAAATGCAGCTGATTATCATTAGATAAATTGGTGATATATCCCAAAGGTCCGAATCCTCCAACTGTATTTACTTCGGGCTGAGTAGACTGTAGCAGCGTTTCAACCTTCTTCTTCTTTTCACGACCTGTAGTTTCCATGTGATTAGGCAACTGCAACTTTCTCAAAATAGCGGCAACCACTTCATATTGAAGTAGCATTTCTGCACGGTTCAATGATTTTCCTTTCAAGGTCGATGCCCATATACCATTATAAACGTCATTCAGATATTCTTCAGGAGAATAGCTGTTCTTATCTTTGTAATAAGCTAATGACACTCGTTTGGTAGACACCAAAACACTTGCAAAATCCTTCATCATCTTTTGATAAACCGGAGTCTGCACCGGCATGTTACGAAGTATGGAAGAATCATCCAACCAAGTCATATTGCACAACTCGTTCATTACAAAACGAGCCGCTTCACGCTGCTGAATTTTAGATACAACAGATAGAGCCTGATTACGGTCGCCCACTATATGCTCGGACAGATAGAATCCTCCTACATTTTGAAAAGCATACATCAAATATTGGTTATACTGATTAACTATCTCCGGATAAATATGAATGCGGAAACGATAATCCGAATCCTGTTGTTCCACCCATTGATCGATGTTTCCCAAGATATATTTCAGATTACTGATTCCATATTTTCCCGCTTTAACAGCATCGTTACCCAAATCACCTCCCAATGCGCTCGGATCATATTCTGCCTCCTGATATTGAGCTTTGCCGTAACGATAAACTGGATCTCCCGACTTCATGGATACCCATCTCATTATCTTTTCACGGATTTCTTCGGGTGTCTTTGTATCCGGAATGAGCATATATCCCATCTGGATCGCATATAAGTCATAAGCTCCCAACTTATTCTGAACGAACTGAACCTTGTCATCCTGTGGTTGAGCAATATAATTGTAAGGAAGTTCATCCATCACTGAAGAAGCAATACCGTTTTGTTCGGTAAATGCAGCTGATCTCAATGATTCTACAGAAAATGCAGCTGAAGCCGAAGCGTTATCAGCCAAACCTAAACAATGACCTACTTCACGAGCTACATAAAGCCGGATACTCTCTAATAAAATCTCTTCCGACAACTGTAAACCACGCATACGTTTATCAGCTTGAGCTGTTTGGATAAAACGTTGATTAGCTATCGTCTTTGCTATATCATGTCCAACAAAAATAGTTCCATTAATAATTTCTCCACTGCGAGGATCCACCCAAACTTTGCTTTGAGTCTTTGAGAGATTTACAGGCACATAACGGATGCAAGAATACTTCAAATTTCCGGCATAGAATGTTGTATCATTTGCAGGAAAATCCGCAGTTTGTACAGCCTCCTTAAATCCAGCCATCTTGAACGCTTCATTCCACCAGTTGACACCTTCTTTTATTGCTTTTTTCCAAGCCTCCGGAAAATCGTTGTCGATATAGAACACCACCGGTTTCCGTGGAGCAACCAAATCTCCCCGACGATATACTTCCTCGTCAGCTGGCAGTAGATTCCATTTATGTTGCAAATATGAAAAGGCCGTACCGTCTTTCTCTGTTGATATCTTCTGCTTTTTGGTAAATGTATACCCTAACCGGGGATCGCCCAATCGCCAGGCCATTGTCTCTTCCGGCAATAAAAGCATTGAATAAACAGCCTTCACCCGCACATTTCCTCCTCTGACTTCCTTTTTATTGGCAAGCAGAGATTGATAAAAGCTCATATCCAGATTGATCTCCAGATTATCATCAAAGACATAAAAGTTTCTGATGGAAGAAAGATTCTTTTTCAACACCGCTTTCAACTCCAATTGGCCATATTTCTCATCCTCCAAAGAGGGGCTATTCTGGTCAAACAGAGGAAGACGTTTATTGTCAGCAAGAAAGAACTTAGTCACCTCGAACACCACTGCTGTGCTATCCATATTATAAGCCGCAATCTTGAATGACTCCATGTCCGGCGTTATATTACTTTTCGCTACTGCCTTACTGATATCAGACTGATTACTATATACATCCATCCGGGAAACGGGAGTTACATTCTGCATATACACCTGATCCTCTTGTATGGCAAAACGGATATGCAACGGAGTAGTCATAGTCTGTCCGACAAGACCACTGGTATTATCACTAGTTGCCGAGATCGAAGAACCCATCAAAAAATCACGTCCTAACAAACTTTTAGGAAACTCAAAATAAAGTTTATCATCAATCTTATGGATCGTTATAAGCCCTTTCTTCGTCACCACTCTTTTGTTCTTAAACAAACGTGGGTATTGAGTATTCCTCTTTTTAGAAGCAGTCTGAACCGTATCCGATTTTGCTTCCGTTTGCACTTTCTCCTTTTTCTTGGCAAAAACATCAGAAGTTCCGGTAGCTAACATAAAAGCCCCGGTCAATAACACTATAAATAACTTCATCACTCAACAATTTTTATTTTGCCTTTTCAAAGTCATTAATGATAGACAATAAATATTCATAGTGAGAGCGGGTTGCATAGGAACCTGAATTCTTACGCTTTTCCACTATATTCTTTATACGCGTCAATAAATCAAAATACAGATGATTCTGATTATTATTGGAAGTATTAAGCACATAATAGATATAGTCAAAGCCTGCATATTCATTTATCTTTTTCATTGCGTTAGCAGTCTGGTAATAATGTCCTGCATCTACACAACAATCTGCATCTCCCTGCTCTGTCAAATGTTTATATACTTCAAACAGCTGGAACAGAGGTAAATCCGTATTAGCCGGCAACTGTAAAGCACCTGTCTGGGCAGCTTGTTTCAAATCCGCAAACAAGACTTCATCAATCTCGTCTTTCTTTGTCAGCGGATCAGCATTACGAATAATACCCATCAATACTTCTGTCTGCAAAATACGTTCGGATTCGGTTGGTTCCACATTTTTAATAGTCGATTCCCATAAAATGGTATAAATATCATCCAAATATTCCTGTGGAGAATATGCGGAAGAATCACGGTAAGCAGCCAATGAAACACGTTTTGTATTCAGAATTTTCTTACTCATCGATTTCAGGATGGAACGGGACATTGAACCGTCAAAAGTCAGATTCTTTACTACATCAGGATTATCTATCCAGTCAATGTTCTTTAATTCATTCAAAACAAACTGAACAGCACGCTTCTGCATATCGTGAGGAATCACTTCTGATGTATTATACGGATCGCCGACATAATGTTCATTGATAAAGAAACCACCCACATTTGCCCAGGCATTATTCAGATAACGCACATACTGCGAAACCAATGCATCATAAAGATGATCTCGATAGGTAAAATCAGGATCCTTATCATTCAGCCATGTATTGAAATTGCCTAATATATATTTCAGGTTCTTAATGCCATAAGCACCTGCCTTCATAGCATCATTACTGATATCTTCCGATAAAGAAGTCGGGTCAAAAACACCATAACCTAACTGTTGTTTCCCATATCTATATTCCAAATCCCCGATTTTACTCTTAATAATACTTTCTAAATAAGGAACCTCTTCTTCAGTAGTTTTTGCTTCCGGAAATACTGTATATCCCCACTTAATGGCATAATAATCATAAGTACCTAATACCGGAGGAGTAAGACATACATCTTTATCTTCGGGTTGTGCAATATAATTAAAACGGGCATAGTCCATAATAGATGGAGTAGTGCCATGCTCTTTCATAAACACAGGATCACGATACGATTCTGTTGCATAAGCAAAAGAAGATCCCATATTGTGCATCAATCCCAGACAGTGCCCTTACCTCATGAGATATGATATAGCGCAAACTCTCGTCCAATACATCCTGAGGAAGTTTGGGAGTCCGCACTCTTGGATCAACTTGTGCCGTTTGCACAAATCGCATATCATTCACCAACTGAATAACATCATGATATACAAATACAGAAGCATTAATAATCTGACTGTTTCTGGGATCAATCCATGATGGTCCCATCGCATTCACGATTCCGATCGGAGCATAATTAATGCAGTTATACTTAATATTAGCCGGATCAAATTCAGGATCATCTTTCGGGAAGTCTTTCACCTGCATTACATTCTTAAAGCCAATACGTTCAAAAGCTTTATTCCATACCAACACCCCTTCATGAATACCCTTTTTCCATTCTTCAGGGAAAGCATCGTCAATATAAAAAAGAATAGGTTGCGTAGGTTCAACAAGTTCTCCTCGCTTGTAAGCTTCTACATCTTTAGGATATACATTCCACTTATTAGCATAAGTATTCATTTTCACTCCGTCATAATCATCAGCAATCTCTTCCTTATTTGAAGTAAAATAGCCAATGCGCGGATCAGCCATACGCGGCATCATTTCGGGAGTCTCCGGCAGCAAAACAAATGACCGGTTTACTTTTACCGTAACAGGTTCCTGATAGGCAATTGCAACAATGCCCATATAAAGTAAATCCTGCAAATAGCTTAAACTGGATGTTACCGATATGTTATCATCAAATGATTTTATCTGATCGACATAAGAGAGCTCTTTTTTGAAAGTTGCCCGGCGCACACAAGCACCAAACATTGTCTTCTTACCATAAGGGTCAAAAATAGCCATGCGCTTATTATCGCTCACCAGAAAATCCGTCATGTCGAATACTACAGCTGTACTATCTGCATTATACGCCATCACTTTGAATCCTTCCATTACAGGCTCTCCGATTCCTTTCTTCATTGCCTGTTTTATGGACTCATCCTTACTCGTAGAAAAGATCGGGCGACGTGCAAAGTTACTCACTTCGCGCATCTCCATCACACTATCGCGTAATGCGAACTTAATGTGCAGGGGCTTTTTAATTTTTTGCCCAACCAATGCATTTCCATTGTCACTAATCTCTGAAACTGTCGATCCTAGAAGCATCTCGCGATTCTGAAGGGTAAGAGGGAACTCAAATAAGATTTTTCCTTCAATCTTATGAAGAGTTATCACTCCTTTTTTCACTTCATCTTTTTTCCCTTTAAAAATTTTCTCGTAGGGAGACTCTTTCTTCGTAGTTTTCGTGTTTTTTTTCTTCTTTGCGTAAATCGGTTCTACCGTCACTAACATTGCGCACGCTAGTACCAGCAAAAGAAACGCCTTCTTTGCAACTAACTTATTCACAATCAAAATTATTTTAATTATATTATAAATAATAAAAACAGCTACAAAATTATATATAATTCCTATTGAAAGTGAATTTTATCATACCTAATTACGATTATTTTATTCTTTTTTATCTTAAAGGCTTCTATTTAAGAACATATAAAGTGGCTATATTCCAATACAGTGCAACATTTGCATATAAAAAGAAAGGGTATCCAAACAGATTGGACACCCTTTCTTTTTATATATTAAATTAACTAATTACTTCTCACCACGTTTCGTAGCCGAATAGTTAATCTTCAAAGCATAAGATTTTCTAAGAGCATTTTTTACGTCAGTAATAATACCCATCTTTGTCTTTTGATCTACTTTCAGAGACACAGTCATTTTAGCTGCATCACCTTCATTCATACTTGCACGTTCCTGGAAAATGAAGTCTTGTACTTCACCAACTTCAGCATAGCTGTCGTTGAGCTGAATACGACTTTCAGTACCCATTTTCGCGCGATATTCTTGTGTAGGTTCCCCTACATAGATGAATGTTACCAGCGATTTCTTCTCCAGTTTTTCGAGTTCAGTACCTTGCGGAAGTGTAAACTGCACCTTTAATGTTACCTCACGCATCGTTGTTACAATCATAAAGAAGAACAACAAAGTAAAGATAAGATCAGGCAACGAAGAAGTATTCAATGCCGGCATTTCACGTTTACCAGTCTTATTAAATTTTCCCATTACTTACTTCTTTTTATCTCCGTACTTTTTAGGTTCTGCCTCAGAAATTCTCTGCGGATAAATTTCACGAATCGCCTTTTGTTGATCGTCATTCAATTCCGCATATGTCTTTTGCCATTTTTCCTGAGCCAACTCGTCTCTCAATTCATTGTATGCAGCCACCAATTCGTTCTGCACACTGATATATGCCTGATAAGAAGATCCACGGTCATTCTGCAAAGAAATTACGTGCTTGTCATTAACCAGATATGTGCCGAAGAATTCTACATTCTTCTGTGTTTTTTCAGGCATGTGTTCTGCATTAGCAACATTAGCAATAAATTCTTTAGCTCTTTCTCTTAGCTCATCAACACCGATATAATCATTTCCGCACATCAAGGCATCATCCTTATTCAGGTATACCTGTAAGACGTTACGTTCTTTGATCTTATCTGTGTTCTGTTGGTCTTGATCTTCGGGTGGTGGAGGCAAAAGTCTTGCCAAACCACGGTCCGTATCCATTGATGTTGTAATCAAGAAGAAGATCAGCAACAAGAAAGCAATATCCGCCGTAGAACTTGAGTTAATATCAGGAACTTTTCTTTTTCCTCTTGCCATTGTAATTACTTATTTAATTGAGTATTCTCAATTGGTTATGATAATTTTTTCTTTATACCACTCACGATGATTGCAACAACTGTCACAAACAACAAGATGTAAATAGCATAAAGGAACATATCAGTTACTTTTAGCCAGAAAGGAACGTTGTCTGTACCATCATAGCCCTGTATCTGCATCGGTGTTCCATCACCCATAGCCCAAGCTACAATTAAAACAACAACTAAAAGAACCAAACCAAGTAAAGACTTGATAGCGCTTGCCGGATTATCTTTCAAAGCTGCACCAAATTGGAATACAGCAGCAATAACTGTGGCTGCAATGGCTATACCAAACAAAACGTACATCAGATAGAGTAAGGCGTCTGTTTGAGCCGGTTGCCACATCTCGGGATCTACCCCCGGAATCAAGGCATCGCCAGTGGCATCTCCCCCTAAGAAGAACACGCCCATAACGATTAGAATGATGGCAAACATCGCATACAGTACGTAATACGATATTCTATATGTTAACTTACTCATTTCAGATTATTTTTTGTATTTCAAGTTATATTTGATTACCATATCAAGCAAAGAGATAGAAGAATCTTCCATTTCACTTGTAAGAGCCTCAATTTTAGAAAGTACGTAGTTATAGAATACCTGAAGGATCAATGCTACGATCAAACCGAAGATAGTTGTAATCAAGGCAACTTTCATACCACCTGCAACAACCGTCGGAGAGATATCACCTACCTGCTGGATTTTATCAAATGCCTGCACCATACCGATTACAGTACCCAAGAATCCGAGTGACGGAGCCATTGCGATAAACAGTGTGATCCAAGAACATCCTTTTTCAAGGTAACCTGCCTGTACACCACCATAAGATACAACTGACTTCTCAACTACGTCGATACCTTGATCGATTCTCATCAAACCTTGGTAGTAGATAGAAGCAACCGGGCCTCTGGTGTTACGAGCAATGTCTTTAGCAGCTTCAACATCACCTTTTTCCAAAGCAGCTTCGATAGATGCCATGAATTTTTTTGTGTTGATTTCAGCCAAACTCAAATAAATGATACGTTCAATACAGAAAGCCAAACCGATCACCAAAGCGATAGCTACCAAACTCATGAAAGATGCAGTACCTTCGATGAATTTAACTTTGATTTCCTTGTGAATACCACCCTCTTCTGCAGCAGGAGCAGCAGCTGTAGTAGCTTCAGCGGCAGGAGCAGCTTGTTGTTCAGTTTGTTCTGCTGCAGGAGCGTCTTGAGCCTGAGCAAGTTGAATTGAGCCAAAAGTGAAGGCCCCAATCACAGCAACAATTGCAAATAACTTTTTCATTGTGTGTCTAATTTTTAAGATTAATTAATTGATTATTATTATTGTATTTACTTCTCATCTCTCTTTCATTTCTGCGGAGAGACGGGGATTCGAACCCCGGATACGCTTTTGGCGTATACACGCTTTCCAGGCGTGCCTCTTCAACCACTCGAGCATCTCTCCCTCTGAGTTTTCAGCATTTTCAGCTACAAATGTATTCTTTTTTTTCTTTTCAAGAAGCATTCTCCCTCTTTTATCTCGAATAAATACGGCAAATTAATATAATTTAAAACCTTTCGAACCTTATTTGCGGATTCCGAACACTTTTAGCGCATTCACAGAAGTGACCTGTGCCACGTACTCCGGATCCCTCTGATAAATATCAGCCACCTTCATGAGTGTGTCTCTCACATTGGCACTTTCATTTCTCTTTCCCCGGTTCGGCACGGGAGCCAAATAGGGAGAATCGGTTTCGAGCACAATGCGCTCTAAAGGAACAGTCGTCAATGCCTCCGGCAAAGTCGATTTCTTGAAAGTTACAACTCCATTGATACCTAACATAAATCCTTCAAATTCCAACAATTTCGCCGCTTCTTCCGATGTCCCGGTAAAACTATGAAAAATGCCGGTCAAAGAGGTATTTTTATAGGGTTCCATTACCTTATATATATATTCAAACGCTTCTCTTGAATGGATTACAATGGGAAGACCATATTCCAGCGCCCACTCTATTTGCTTTTCAAAAACCAAGATTTGCTCTTTCAGAAAAGTCTTGTCCCAATAAAGATCAAGACCTATTTCTCCGATAGCCACAAACTCACGGGAAGTCGACAAGTATTTGTGAACAATCGCTAATTCCTGTTCATACGATTCATTGACAGAAGTAGGGTGCAGTCCGATCATCGGATAGCAAAATCCCGGATAATCCCTACAAACCGACAACATAGCATCAATGGTCGTACTGTCTATATTGGGCATAAAAATATAGGAAACTCCCGCTTTCTGCGCACGTTCCATCACCAAAGGCAGGTCTTCGGTAAATTCTTCAACAAAAAGATGAGAATGAGTATCGATCAACATGATATTTCTTTTTCTTCTTTTATTTTTTCGCTGGAGCGATAATAATATATCAGTCCATAGTCGCGGCATTTTTCTAATCGGGTATCATTGGGAGTGACATCCTGGTATTTGGCTTCTACCTGATTCCAGATATCCAAAATCAATTCATCGGCACGGTCACGCATAGACGCCAGTTCATCAAGACTACGATTGGTTAATGCCTGATAGTTCTTCTGCCGTTCATAGCTTTCCAGAAAAATATCATAATGCACTTTTACGCGTGCAATAGTCGGATTATAAATAGGTATGCCACCTTGAGTGGTCCTTAATTGTTCGCCTTCGATTATTTTCTTCCCCCACTCTACCAGAGAGGCTTCACTCAACAGGTCCGGTACGGTATTGGAAGCAGGCAAGCCATATAACTCTTTATGTGCCACCTTGATTTCATCACGAAGCACTGCCAAATTGAGCACCTGAATAAAATGAGAGATATACAGCCGGGCAGTCTTCACATTCATCTGGTGTTTACGGCTGGCACGCGACTGATTATCGTAGCACTGGGTATAATAAATTTGCGCTGCCTCAAACCGATGCAAAAAGTTACGCGCTTCAAATAATGTCTTCAATGTAATAGCCAAGTCACGCACATTATACATCTCTCCCTTTTCGACAGCCGCTTTCAGCGCCCGAACTCTTGCTTGATCAGTATTTGGTAGTCGTCTATAAGGCATATCTCCGATACTTAACTACATTTCACGATACATTAATAATTTCACCAGATTCTTCAGTTCTTTTTTTCTGTCTTCCGCAACAGCTACCGCCGCCAGACTTTCCATAGCGAACGTATAATATTCACGCATTTTGCTTTCACAAATATTGCGGATATTCAACTGATTATAGATTTCAGTTACCGCTTCGATTTTTTCAGAAGGTTGAAAAGCCTCCGCATTCAACCAACGATTCAATTCAGCATGCTGCTTTTCATCCGCACGGTTCAGTGCTTTGATAAGCATATATGTTTTTTTATTGCAGAGGATGTCTCCACCTATCTTCTTCCCGAACACTTCCGGATCACCATATACATCCAACAAATCATCCTGTAACTGGAATGCTACTCCAATATGCATTCCAAAATTATATAGATTTTCTGCATCTTCAGCAGTCGCTCCTGCCAGAATTGCACCTATTTTAAGACTACCCGCAAGCAACACGGCTGTTTTCAAACGAATCATTTCAATGTATTCGTCTTCTGTAACGTCACAGCGAGATTCAAATTCCATATCCAGTTGCTGTCCTTCACAGATTTCGAGTGTAGTCAAACTGAATAAATCCATCACTTCTTTCAGGTGTTCCGGTGGACAACCCGTCATATACCGAAATGCCAGAATCAACATAGCATCTCCCGAAAGTACAGCAGTATTATCATTCCAGACCTTGTGCACGGTAGGTTTCCCTCTGCGCACATCCGAACGATCCATCAAATCATCATGCAACAAGGTGTGATTGTGGTAAACTTCAATCGCAGTGGCAGGATCGTATATAGACGCAACATCCTCCCGATACAAGTTATATCCCATCAACATTAATACAGGACGTATCCGCTTCCCACCCAGAGAAAGGATATATTCAATCGGTTCATAAAGTCCTTTCGGCGTCCGGGTAAACTGGATTTCAGAAATATGATTATTTATCTTATCGAGTAATTGAGAAGCTGTAAACATGATGAATAAAAAAATTAATGAATAAAAAGAGGCTGCCGAAAGCAGCCTCTCCATTTATAGTGTTACAAATTACTGCAATCTAAACATCACAGGAACTGTAAATTTAACACGTACCGGTTTTCCGCGCTGCATACCTGGTTTCCACTTCGGCATGGTATTAATCACACGGAGGGCTTCTTTATCCAGATACGGGTCGACGCTACGTACAACCTTCGCATCTACGATACTACCGTCTCTGTTAACAACGAACTGTACGATAACACGTCCTTGAGTTCCGTTTTCCTGTGCGATAGTCGGATATTTAATATTTTTTGCCAGATACTGCATCAAAGCTGCTTGTCCGCCCGGGAAGTCCGGCATATTTTCTACAACCTCGAAAATAGTCTGTTCTTCCGGTTCTTCTTCAACCACTTGTACAGGCACATATTTTACTTCTACACGAGCTTGATTATCTTCATTGATAATAGTTGTTGTTTCCTCAATATCAGCTTTATCATCCACAATCTCCAGCAATTCTGCTACTTTTGGAGCTTCAGGTGGTGGTGGAGCTGCTTGTTCAGGGGTTTCGGTAATAGGAATAATTTCCTCTTCAAACACGACATCAGCTACTGCCTGGCTTGTATCAATCTTCACGTCACGTTGGGTCCATTCGAACGCCACGAACATGAAAGCTAGAACTACCACGTAACCAATGAGCAACCATGTAGACTTCTTGCCTTCCAGGTCTGCTTTGGGTGATTTTTTAACTTCCATAAATTTATTAATATAATGATTAAAAAAAAGTGTCCTTCCATGTGTCTCCGGGCAAATATAGTACATTTTCATGTATTCGTTCCCCTCTTTACCTCTTTTTATCCGGCTTTTTAACTTTTTTAATTCTTTCGTACTTGTCTTGCTCCTTTTAACGGCAAACTTATGGTTGATTTTCAAATTTACCGTATCTTTGGCGGACAAATCAGATGAACTGAATATGAAAAAGATAACAATTGCAATCGATGGTTTTTCCTCTTGCGGAAAAAGCACAATGGCTAAAGATCTGGCTCGTGAAGTGGGCTACATTTACATTGACAGCGGAGCCATGTATCGTGCGGTCACCTTATATAGTATAGAAAACGGAATTTTCGACGGAGACGTTATTGATACGGAGAGGCTAAAAAAAGAAATTAAGGACATTCATATATCGTTCCGGCTGAATAAGGAAACCGGACGTCCCGACACTTATCTTAACGGTGTGAATGTAGAGAATAAAATCCGTTCGATGGAGGTTTCTTCCAAAGTGAGCCCTATTAGTACGCTCGACTTCGTACGTGAAGCAATGGTAGCTCAGCAACAGGCTATGGGAAAGGAAAAGGGCATTGTTATGGATGGCCGGGATATAGGAACTACCGTTTTCCCGGATGCGGAACTGAAAATATTTGTAACCGCTACTCCCGAAATCCGTGCTCAACGCCGTTATGACGAACTGAAAGCAAAAGGACAGGAAGCCAGCTTCGATGAAATTCTGGCAAACGTGAAACAACGGGATTATATCGACCAGAACCGGGAAGTAAGTCCGCTTCGCAAAGCTGAAGATGCTCTGCTTCTGGATAATACCCACTTATCGATTGAAGAGCAAAAGGAATGGCTTTTCGGACAATTTAATAAGGTAAGTAAATAGTTTGCTTTATGATCAAGGTAGAGATAGACGAAGGTTCCGGCTTCTGCTTTGGTGTGGTGACAGCCATTCATAAGGCAGAAGAGGAGTTGGCAAAGGGAGAGACCCTCTATTGTCTCGGAGATATTGTACACAATAGCCGGGAAGTGGAAAGGCTTAAAACGATGGGATTAATCACAATCAACCGGGAAGAATTCAAGCAACTAAAGAATGCCAAAGTATTGCTTCGCGCACATGGAGAGCCACCGGAAACTTACATGATTGCCCGTGAAAATAATATAGAAATTATCGATGCGACCTGTCCCGTAGTATTACGTTTACAAAAACGTATCAGACAAGGGTATCTGGCAGACAGTGACAAAGAAAAACAAATTGTCATATACGGCAAAAGCGGCCATGCTGAAGTGCTGGGATTGGTGGGTCAAACAGATGGAAAAGCAATTGTCATCGAAAAGGCAGAAGAAGCCAAAAAGTTAGATTTAAACAAAAGCATCCGTCTTTTCTCACAGACTACCAAGTCACTGGACGAGTTTCAGGAAATCGTGGAATACTTCAAGCAACATATTTCACCGGAAGCGACTTTCGAATATTATGATACTATCTGTCGTCAGGTTGCCAACCGGATGCCTAAGCTTCGGGAATTTGCGGCTACACACGATTTGATATTTTTCGTCAGCGGCAAAAAGAGTTCAAACGGAAAAATGCTGTTCGAAGAATGTTTGAAGGTGAATACCAATTCACATTTGATAGATAACGAAAAAGAAATAGATCCTTCTCTCCTTCAAAACGTAAATTCAATTGGCGTATGTGGTGCGACTTCTACTCCTAAATGGTTGATGGAGAAGATTTACAATCACATTCGGACGCTCATCAAAGAATAGCAGCTTTATTCTGACAAAGAATAATAGCAAAGCAACATAAGGAAACGGCAAAGTAACATGAACGAATAAAAGGAAAGCGGAAAAAGGTCATTTGAACATTTTTAATGTTTTCTTCTTACGAAAAAAAACTTCATAACCACTGCTTTCAACTTTTTGTTGTACATTTGCCGCGTCAAACTAATTAATGAGAGATTGTTATATGGGAACAGTTAAGTGTATCGGAATTTTGACCTCCGGAGGTGATGCTCCGGGAATGAACGCTGCTATACGTGCAGTGACACGTGCAGCCATCTACAATGGATTGCAAGTTAAAGGTATATACAGAGGATATAAAGGTCTGGTTACAGGTGAAATCAAAGAATTCAAGAGTCAGAATGTGAGTAATATCATCCAGTTGGGTGGTACTATCCTGAAAACAGCCCGTTGTAAAGAGTTCACGACTCCGGAAGGTCGTCAGTTGGCTTATGACAACATGAAAAAAGAAGGCATCGATGCTTTGGTTATCATTGGTGGAGATGGCTCACTGACAGGTGCGCGTATCTTTGCACAAGAATTTGATGTTCCATGTATCGGACTGCCGGGAACTATTGACAACGACCTTTATGGTACAGATACGACCATCGGATATGATACTGCATTGAATACCATATTGGATGCCGTAGATAAGATTCGCGACACAGCCACTTCACATGAACGTTTGTTCTTCGTTGAAGTTATGGGACGTGATGCCGGTTTCCTTGCGTTGAACGGAGCTATCGCTTCGGGTGCGGAAGCTGCCATTATTCCGGAATTCAGTACGGAAGTCGACCAACTGGAAGAGTTTATCAAAAACGGATTCCGCAAATCAAAAAACAGTAGCATTGTATTGGTAGCCGAAAGCGAACTGACAGGAGGAGCCATGCATTATGCCGAACGTGTGAAAAACGAATATCCGCAATATGATGTACGTGTGACGATTTTAGGTCATCTGCAACGTGGTGGTAGCCCTACCGCTCACGACCGTATCCTGGCAAGCCGCCTTGGTGCTGCTGCTATCGATGCTATTATGGAAGACCAACGTAATGTTATGATCGGAATCGAACATGATGAAATCGTTTACGTGCCGTTCAGCAAGGCTATTAAGAATGACAAACCAATCAAGAGAGACCTTGTTACTGTATTGAAAGAGCTTTCGATCTAATTTTTTATTCTAAAAAGTTTATTTTTACTGATATACGACGATAAAGAGCTGTGAATGATGGAGTAACCCATTTATTCATGGCTCTTTTATTTATATAATATAATAGAGATGAACGACAACTACAACACCAAGTGCGTTCATATATATGAATCCCATCCTCCAGTGCTACTTACCTTTCGTGACAAATATCCATTAAACTACCGTTATACAACGCAATACTTCCATCATACAGTAACTATTGTTCGATTAGGATGCCGATATAGCTAATTCACCACGGCCGTGGTAGCTTCTTCCCACAGCCGTGAAGAGTTCCTACCACAGCCGTGGGAAGATCTTGTCACGGCCGTGGGAAATTAATGATACCGATACTTTAATAGAACAATACCGGTATCCCAACGTAACTATACCAGTTTCTTTTCCTATCCCTCCCACTTTATCAGCCTGCAAACAAGCTACCTGATAAGGAGTCAGCACTGACAATAAAAGTATATATGTTTTATTGTCAGCCTATTATCAACATCTATTGTCAGGATATATAGAATTGATATTCAACCACTTGAGTGTTATTCTGACAGATTGACGATAAAAAGAGTACAAATCACAATGTATTCTAAACAAAATCGTATGATTTTGCTCAAATCGGAATAGAAATAAAGTAAAGATGCCATTATTGACAATGGCCTACCATTATACAGCCTTTATTTCTTCGTACCTATTAATTGCCTGATGAATTTGCTTATCCATAAATAATAGCCGGTCAGTGGTAATGCAGCCCCAATCAAAGCAGCAATAAAAGCAAGTATGCGGGTAAACATCCCTCCCCAATTGCCGACATGTACCGAATAAATCCAGCCGCGAATTTTTCCTGACTTGTCTTGATGTTGATAAAGACTTGTTTCCGTAAATTCACCAGTATCCGTATTGAAAGAATAACGGTCAGACGCACGCTGATTTCCGAAGCGGTCGAAAGACACACTTGCCGTACCGGAAGAAACACTAATTTGCTTATATTCCGGATTTTGATGCTTTAGCTTATCATACACTTCCTGCCAACAAGCAAATGGTGAAGCCGCAGAATACCGATCACTATGATTGCTTTCCGAACCCTCTCTTTTATCAGCACTTCGCCTACCATTTCCTCCCCTTTTCTTTTCCAGATCAGCCAGTCCGGTATTTCCTTTATGCTCATTATGCTTCTGTTCATTTCCATGGGAAGCCCGTTGTTGTACCTCTACCCCGAAAACTTTATAAAAAGCCGTCCGGTACCATGGAAAAGACCATGTCAATCCCGTCAGTGCCATAGCTAACAAAAAGATCAAAGCATACATTCCACCTGCCACATGCAAGTCATACCAGAATCTTTTCCAACCTTTTGTTGCCGATATTTTCAGACTGTTTTTCAGTGCCCTACGTGTATGGGGCCACCAAATGACAATACCAGAGACCAGTACCACCACAAATAGCAGTGTACTGACACCCACAATCATCTTTCCCCAAAATATTCCTTCATTTCCCGGATTCATACTATCCAACAGCCAACGATGCATCCGGAACATAAACATAAAAAAGCTACTACGTTCTTTTTTACCTTTTATTTCACCCGTATACTGATCTACATATAAAGAGGCACGGCGTGGTTTGGAAAGACTGACCTGATAAGCCCGTTCGGGATCAGAAGAAATACTGACACCGGTCACAGATATACTATCCGGCAATGCAGATGCCACTTTTTCAAGCAACTTTTCGATAGGAACAGGTTCTTCCTTCACCGTTTCCACGCAGTAAAGATCGTGACAAGACAGTTCATTCACTTCATCCTCAAATACTAGCATCGCACCGGAAAAACAGATCAGAGTGATTATCAGCCCGAAAGGGACGGAAAGCCACAAATGTATCTTTCTGAATATTTTCTTCATGTTTTCATTATCATTCTTGAAAAGCCTGCAAAGCTTTCCGCTCGGCAGGCTTTCATCTTTAAAAACTATTCTCTACTAAACCGGTATTTATTTAGAAAGGTATTCCATCTTACCTACCGTAGTAATGGCATCAGCATTTACCGTCAGACCTTTGACTGCTTTACCCGTCTTTGCATCAATCTTATAGAAAGCCGGTTTCTCGCCGGTAGTCACAGTAACCGCCATATAAGCATAACCATTTTCTCCATAAGGCTCACCGCCAAACTTACTGTCAGCCGGCAAACCTGTAACGGGTATAATTGTTTCATCTTCTGCCTTGAACACCGCCAATTCACTGACATCGGCATCTTTACCATTCTGAATCATATCTTCCGCACCGTTTTTATACAACTGGAGCAGGAAATAATCTTCAGAAATATGCCAGCAACGGAAAATCGGATGACGAGTTCCTATTTCCTCAAAGTTCACATAATAATCCGGATCGAAAGCTGTTGCGCCTGCTTTGATACGCATCACACCGGAAGGTTTCTGCCCCGTTACCTTTTTCAAATCGGCAGACGAAACAGCCGTACGTCCATATCCGGGAGAGAATACATACACATCGCCATTATCAGCAGCCCAGATAGTCTGATAATATTGTGAACGCATACGGCCACATGCATAACCTATTTTATCTGTCGTAGCAATCACCGGTGTCTCGTTGAAATTAATACCACTATAAATTGCTACATAAGCATAATCCGGATATTGTGTGGAAGGGATGACACCAGCCGTATAGGCACCACTGCCACTACCACCATCAGTTTTAGCCACAAGTTCCTGATCCGTCACTTTGTCCGGCCACTGTTTAATACCGTATTTACTCATCCCCATCGGAATCACCGACGTATAAATCTTGTTGTTGGCTTCAACCAAACCTGCCCATGAAACTTTTTCGCCGTTACCCAAGAAGTTTTCGGCAAGCAATGTACCTTCTTCCTGGGAACCATCCGTCGCATCCAGATAGTTAAACAATAAAGCTTGAGCCACATTCTGGTCCTCATCCGTTATATTCGAATCTCCGGTAGAAACGGTCACTACTTTATTTCCCCAGGTTCCATAAGATGTGATACGGTTATAAGTATAGGTATATTTTTCTTTCATTTTACCATCGGTACCCAGATAATAAGAAGCTCCCGTACCCGCTCCGCCTTTATTATAAACTAAGGCAAAGACATAATCCAATCCTTTATACACCCAATATGTACCGCCAATCACTTCGGTTCCATTCCCCTGGGTCGACACCGTTCCCTCATCCAAAGAATTGGCCACCACCAGATAACTGGCTTCACCGGATGTGGCAGCAACCACATAAGCCGTATTTCCGTCAATCGCAGGATTATCTACCGGATTATTATCATCATCGCAAGATGCAACAAACACACCGCTACTCAAACAAAAAGCTGTAGCAAAAGCCTGTAATAAAAACTTCTTCATATATTCTTTATTATTGATTTATACTAAAAACTTACTCTACTTATTTACCCCAAAATACCCTGAACTTTCCATAGAATGCCCGCCCCGCTTTTTGCAGACTAAAATTGTCGAACAACCGGGCATCTGTGAAATTCCGACATTCAAATGATACATTATAACGTCCGTGTTTCATTGTATAGGACAAAGACAGATTATGAGAGAACTGTTCCGGCACTATATTTTTTGATTCTTTATCTCCCAGATTCTCCCAATAAAGAGGGAAATCATGTTGCCAGTAGCTATCATACCCTATGCTCAATACATTTCCCTTGACAAACAAGTCGTTCCAATAGAAATTAGCGTTGATATTGGCATAACGATAGGGAAGATTCGGCATGCGCACCTTATAGTGCATACTTTCCTGCAAAGAAGAGCCTGCCAGATATTTCTCATAATCGCGGGTATCAATACTATTGAATGTTCCTCCTATATCAAACCAACGTGAAAAGCTATACAGTAATGACAGATTATATCCTTTCGTTTTCACATGACCGTGGTTCTCATAATACCCGTAACTGGTTCCTCCCAGCACATCTAATCCTCTTTTTATGTAATCTTTCGTATCCCGATAGATCAGACCGGCCTCGGCATACAGTCCGTGCCTGCCAAACTGGTGATTATAACTGAAACTCAAATTGACATTGTCACTCTTCTCCGGTTTCAGGTTTATTTTGCCGGCTTCAAGGTCTTCATCTCCAAACAGCTCGTCTGTCGTAGGAAGCCGGAAAGCCTTCTCATACGAAAGTTTCACCTGCAGGTCCTTCCATAGAAAATACGTACCCGCTGCACCATATCCGAGGGAACTTGCCGTATTAGACAGGTTGATATAGTTACCTATACCATCTGTGTTTTGTGACACCGGTCCCTTATTGTATTGCCGGTAGTACTTGGCAAATGCAGAAACATTCCACTTTTCCGATGGCATCAGACGATAAGAAAGTCCGCTGACATTTTTACGTGTAATCTTAGGTATAGTGAAATCCGTAAATTTGGAAGAAGAGCCTACCGTAGAACGACTTGTACGTTCAAAATCACTAATCACATGGCTGAAAGTAAATGTATGCGCCTGTCCTATATGATAATTCATCTTCAGTGTTCCATTCCAGTTTTTATTTTTAGATTCACTGTTCTGATAAGATTGTTCTCCCCGACTGCCCTTTTCATAGAAATCTCCTCGCCAGTTGTAAGCCCGGGAAGCCGTATCTACATTGTTGGTGATATTATGATTATAGTTGGCAGTAAATAGTAAATCCAGATTCTTGACGAACAAGTTCTTTTTATAGTACTCCAATGAAGGAACCAACGAATGTCCCTTGCGAAATTTCTCACCGAACACGACATCTTGATAAACGCCTGTCTGTATTTCTTTATAAAAATGAGAATAATTAAAACTCAATGCCAGTCTGTCCGCCCATTTCTTTCCCACCAGACCGATTTTTCCGATCACCGCTTCATTATGGTACTGATCGTTAAAACGCTTCAGATGATAAATTTTGCTTTTGTCAAGTGGCGGAAAACGTACGCTGCCGTCTTCCCGAATCTCAAACTCGCGTACATAAGTGTCCACATAATAATCATTGTCCGAGAAATTCTGGAAAGCATTGACTTCATACATGAAACCGTTCTTGAATGTTTGTCCGAAACGCGCGTATGACTTATGAGTATTAAATGACCCGTAAGAATAGGAAGCGTCCATAAACCATTTTCCGGGCTGCTTGTTGGTAACGATATTCACAACGCCTCCGATGGCATCTGTTCCGAATCCTACCGGAACCACTCCTTTATACACCTCTATACGGTCTGCGAAATTAATAGGTACATTATTCAAATCGAATGCAGCACCGGCTCCCTCCTGTGGTATGCCATCAATGAATATTTTCACATGTTTCCCGCTGAAACCATCAATATACAATTGCATATCCGATCCTACTCCACCTGATTCACGGAGCTTTACACCCGGCACTTTAGTCAGTGCGCCCGCCAAGGTCTGCGTACTGTTATGCAGTTTCTTCGCATCAATAGCTACCGCATTAAAAGCAGATTTATTCACACGACCGACACCGGATGTCGTAACTACCACCTCTCCCAACTCTTTTACTGCCGGAGCAATGGTGATATTTACCTTTATTCTCTCTCCCTTGCCCAGTTTGACTTTCTTTTCTACGGTCTGATAGCCGATAGCTGAAACGACCAGGGTATATTCACCTGCCGTAGTTTTCAAATGATAAATACCCTTTTCATCCGTATAGCAACCGTGATTGGTTCCTTTCAGATAGACCGTTGCAAAATCCACGACTTCCTTTTCTGTAGACATCACTCTACCCGAAATCAAACTGTTACGATGATGCCCACGTTGTGAATATGCTGATGCGGAAAACAAGAACACTAGAAAAACTAAAAAATACTTATTACTCATCTCCTTTTTACCTTTTTACTTTATACCTTTTCATTGCTCTAAAAGCGATGCAAAGGTAAGTAGAAAGAAAAGTGCAAAACAATCCCTATCTTTCGGTAAAAATAAGACAATATAAAAGAGATGTATAGATATGCGCAATACCTATATATAAGTAAATACTACTTCAGCCAGCTCGCCAACGCACGTTCCGTCACCTCCCACAACTGCTCTTTCTGCACATGATTCATGTATTTATCAGATAAGTTTTTCCGGTGGTTATTGACATACAGTTGTCCTGTCACGCCTGCTTCCTTTTCATTCAACAATAAACTGACTGCCGTAGAAGCCCCTTTCTTCGGTTTGCGGATAAAAGGACGGAAAAAAATATCCGTCAACGGATCGAACCACTTATGCATCGTAATGATATTAGTAGAAACAATTCCCGGATCAGCGGCATTGACGGTGATTCCTTTCTCACTAAGTTGCCTGGAGAGTTCGAAAGTAAATAGTAACAAAGCCAGTTTGGTGTTACTGTAAACTGGAATTCTCCAAAAACGCCCCGTTTTTCCTCTATGAAAGAAATCGGGAAAATCGAGTTTACCGATTGCGTATGTACAAGAAACCATATTGACGATACGCGCTCCACACACCATCAGCGGAACCAATTTCCGGGTAAGCAGATAAGGTCCCATATAGTTCACACTTACCGTTCGCTCAAATCCATCAGAAGTAGTGTGAAAGCCTGTCTCCATCGTTCCGGCGTTATTCATTAACAGAGCAATGGAGAGGTTTCTTTCCAATATCCGGTTGGCAAAAGAAACTACCGATTGCATGGAAGATAAATCAATAGCCATTACTTCCAAATACAGGTTTCCGGTTTCCTTGCTCAAACGTTCGCGGACAATCTCCGCTTTCTTCGGATTATAACATGCCATTATGATTCGATAACCGACTTTGGCTACGGCACGTGTTATTTCTGTCCCCATTCCTCCATCTGCACCGGTGATAATCGCCCATTTCATTTCACTCATTTTTTCTCCAATTTATCAATTTCTTTTTGCAAAGACAAAGGTAATTGTTCTTTCAAATGTTGATGACAAGCCATTTCTATCGTATACATACGACCAATGCAATAATTACTGTGTCCACAGTTGCAGCGTGCCTGTTCCTCCTTTTTCATCCGGTTTACAAATCCCGGTTCGTTGAGCAAAGCTCTCGCCATCTGCACGGCATCAAAACCAGAATCGAGCACTTCATCTATTTTCTGACGGGAAACAAGACCACCGACATAAATCAGCGGCGCATTCGGAAGAGCTGCCCGGAATTTCAGTGCATCTTCAAGAAAATAGGCCTCTTTGAAAGGAACTGAGGGTATCATCCATTTGCCAAACATACGGACTCCATATTTCAGCCACCAACAATTCATATAGTAAGACATCGAACGAATCGGCATGGCACCCCTCATCACATACATCGGCGCTTTGCTGACAAAACCACCACTCAATACCAATCCATGAGCACCAAGTTCCAGCAGACGTTTGGCCACTTGTATGGATTCGTCTATCTCCATTCCTCCTTTGAAGCCATCACGCATATTCATTTTTACAAAAACTGCCATATCACTGCCTGCCGCTTTCATCACTTCTTCCATTACCATATCCATAAAACGCATCCGGGTTTCAAGCGAACCACCATATTCATCTTTCCGGTGATTGGTATAAGGAGACAGAAATTGACTAATCAAATACCCATGTCCCGCATGTACTTCAACGGCGTCAAATCCTGCTTCTCTCGCCAGATTGACTGCATTTCCATACGCTTGTGCCATTTCCGGCAACTCCTCCTTTTCCATTCCACGCACAAATGTAGGAGAGTAAAGATTAAAACCCGAAGATGCGGATATAGGAGTGACACCACAAATATTTCGATGGGACATATTTCCACAATGTCCGATTTGTATACCCACTGCTGCACCTTCGTCGTGCACAGCTTTTGTCAGTTCGTGTAAACGGGGAATAATGGACGGGCGCAACCACAACTGACGGTCGAAAGAAAGTCCGCTTTGTGTCACGGCTGCATAAGCCACTGTTGTCATGCCCACTCCTCCCGCAGCTACCGACCGATGGTAATCCAGCAACATCTGCGTAGGAGTATTTTCCGGACACATGCTCTCAAAAGCTGCCGAACGGATCGTTCGGTTCCGCAGGGTCAAAGGGCCAAAGGTGACCGGGCTAAAAAGTTTAGATTCCATAGTAGTTGATTTTTTATTTAAGTCATATGTAAGTCGTGATGAAAAGCGTCTCTAATAAAGGAAAGGGAACACTCGTTTCCGTTCTCCCATTGCGTCTCCGAATTCTTCATGGTAACGACACCAAATGGCGTTGGCACGGGGAACAAGGTTAGCAATCGTCCACCAAAGGAAGACAAGGCCAGAAAGTGAACAAGTGAGTATCGCCCAACCTGTCCATTCTACTATCTCACCGAAATAGTTGGCGGAAGTGACATAACGGTACATTCCTTTTTGAGGTAGATAATGCCGGGTATCTCCCGGTTTGCGCAAATGGCGGATGATATAATCCGAATGCCAGTTCAACAGCATACCTGTGAAAAAGAATAATGTGCCTATAATAAACCACGGTGAAGTAAACCAACCGGATTGATACATCGTTTCGGGGGCAAGATAAAAAATCCACTTGCCTTGCATATAGCCATTCAACAAATTAAAAAGAACTCCCATTGACATGATTGCCAGCGGCATCTTACTTTTCCCAGTCAACAATAGTGGAAAAATGAAAGCACGCTGAAAATAGTGGATTTGAAAGAAGAGGAAAAAAGTGAAGACCACCGGTTCAAACCGACGTTCGGAATATATCCACATCACGCACATCACCACGAAAACCGGGGCTTCCATCAATATCCAGGCTAGTTTATTGGAGATAGCTACCCCCCATGATGCCGTGCGGAAAATACCATATCCGGCTTTCACAAAGTAAAGGGCAATAAAAACAACCAGAGCAATCAGGCTCATCACGCCCAGAAACAGATTAAAAGCGTCTATACTCATATCTATCTATTTTGTAACACGCAAAAATAACAAAAAGGAAACGAACGACGATACAAAAAATAGAAAGAATCTGAAATACATTCTTTTGCGAACATAAAAAAGGAAAAAAGGAAAATTTCCCGGATGCGTATATCTGAAATTGTCAGACAACACATCCGGGACTACTTATTTATTCAAATAAAAGGATTGGTTTTTATCAGCGTTTCTTAATTGGAATATAAGACAAATCATCAAGTACATTCTTATAAGCCGGGCGGATAATCCGTTTACCGTCAAAGGTCAACTCTTCATTGCGGTGTGCACACCAGCCTACGATACGTGCCATGGCAAACAAAGGGGTGAAGATCTCCTGTGGCAAACCGATCATTTCATACACGAAGCCTGAATAGAAGTCAATATTGCTGGAGACTGTCTTTCCGTTGTTTTTAACACGCCCGAAAGTAGCGATAGCACGTTCTTCCAACAGTTCGAGGAAAGCAAATTCACTTTCTCTGCCTTTTTCACGAGCAAGGTCGCGAGCCAGTTCTTTCAACAGAAGAGCACGAGGGTCGGAGATGGTATAAACGGCATGTCCGATACCATAGATCAGTCCGGTCTTGTTATACACTTCTTTGTTCAACATTCGGGTGAAGTAAGTGTCTATTTCATCTACACTTGTCCAGTCTTTGATATTTTCTTTCAGATGGTGGAACATGTCGGCAACCTGAATATTTGCACCTCCATGAAGCGGGCCTTTCAGCGAACCGATACCTGCGGCGATGGCCGAATAAGTATCTGTTCCGGTAGAAGAAGTAACGCGAACGGTGAAAGTGGAGTTATTGCCACCACCGTGCTCTGCCTGAAGAATCAGCAACAAGTCGAGGGTACGAGCATCGAGTTCAGTATAATTTCTTTTCAGCATGTACAGGAAGTTCTCGGCAATAGAGAGTTTTTCCTGCGGATGGCGGATATGCAGAGAACGTCCGAAAGTAGCATGACGAAGCATATTGTACGCATAAGCAATGATAGTGGGGAATTTCGAAATCAGTTCAATACTCTGGCGCATCAGGTTATCCCGGGAAGTATCATCCGCATTCGCATCAAAACGGTACATTTCGAGCACACTGCGTGAAAGAATATTCATGATGTTGTTTCCTTCCAACTCTATGATATTCATTTTTGTCTTCTGCTCCAACGGCATATTGTCGTTAATCAAATCACGGAAAGAAAGCAGTTCTTCTTTATCCGGCAGACGTCCGGAAAGCAACAGGTAAGCCACTTCTTCAAAACCAAAACGTTTCTCTTTGATAATGGCATGCGAAATATCTTCCACATCATAACCACGATAGAATAACTTTCCCGGTATCGGTTTCAGTCCACCACCCGGAATACGTTCATAGCCTACTACATTACCGATTTTGGTTAAACCTACCAATACACCTGTGCCGTCTTCATTACGCAATCCACGTTTCACATCAAACTTTGGGAACAATTCATTATCAATCCGGGTAGCTTCCTTCATCTCCTCGGAAAGTTTGTAAATCAGGTACTCTTTTTTCATCTTTCTTCGTTTTTTATTCGTTACTTTTATTTTTCAATTCTTTCCACGATCTCACGAGTGAAAGCGGAAGTAGAGAGGGAGGTTCCATTCGGCATAAAACGAGCTAAATCGTGTGTAGCACGAGCGTCCAGGAAGCTTTGTTCCAAGGCTTTCTCTATCAGAGCAGCCGCTTCTTTCCAATCAAAATATTCGAGCATCATCACTGCCGAAAGTATAATAGAACAAGGGTTCACCACATCTTTTCCCGCAATATTGGGAGCTGTTCCATGAGTCGCTTCAAAGATGGCATGTCCTGTTTGATAGTTGATGTTTGCTCCCGGAGCAATACCGATACCGCCTACCATAGCTGCGAGTTGATCGGAAACATAGTCTCCATTCAGGTTCAAGGTAGCTATTACGGAATATTCTTCGGGAATCAGGAGTGTATTTTGCAAGAAAGCATCGGCAATGCAATCTTTTATCACCAGTCTGCCGTCTGCCAAAGCATCGGCAAATTCACGTTGTGCCAGTTCGTAGCCCCATTTCTTAAAACCACCTTCTGTGAACTTCATGATATTTCCTTTATGCACCAGGGTTACAGAAGGTAAATGATGATCGAGTGCATACTGGCAGGCAGCACGTACCAGACGTTCGGTACCCTCACGTGATACAGGTTTCACACCGAAAGAAGAGGTTTCCGGGAAACGGACTTTTGTTACTCCCATTTCGTCTTTCAGGAATTTATAGAACTTTTCAGCTTCCGGAGTACCGGCTTCCCACTCGATACCTGCGTAAATATCTTCCGTATTTTCACGGAACACGCACATGTTCACTTTTTCAGGTGATTTGACAGGCGACTGTACTCCCTGATACCAACGGACCGGACGAAGGCAGACATATAAATCAAGTGTCTGACGCAGCGCTACATTCAACGACCGGATTCCACCTCCGACAGGAGTTGTCAACGGACCTTTGATTCCTATCAGGTATTCCTGAAAGGTTTTCATTGTTTCATCCGGCAACCAGGAACCTATTGCATGGAAGGCACGTTCTCCCGCCAACACTTCTTTCCATTCGATCCGACGTTTGCCGCCATAGGCTTTCCGGATAGCTGCATCCACTACGGCTTGCATGGCAGGAGTCACTTCCGCTCCTACTCCATCACCGGTAATATAAGGTACGGTAGGCACATCAGGCACCAGCAACGTACCATCTGTTTGCATGGTTATCTTGCTCATTTTTTATCTTGCATTTAAAGCAGAACCGGCACGGAACCAGGCTATCTGCTGTTCATTATATGTATGTTGTACTTCAAAACTTTCTTTCGTTCCGTCTTCGTGATGAAGAACAATCGTCAAATTACGACCCGGTGCGAAATGGACTAAACCTACGACTGACAGAAGATCGTGTTCCTGGATCTTGTCATAATCCGCCTTGTCTACAAAAGTAAGAGCAAGCATTCCCTGTTTTTTCAGATTCGTTTCGTGGATACGGGCAAAACTCTTAGCCAGAATGACACGCACATTGAGAAAGCGCGGTTCCATGGCTGCGTGTTCACGGCTGGAACCTTCTCCATAATTCTCTTCGGCAACAACTATAGACGGAATACCTTCAGACTTATACATTTTTGCCGTACCGGAAACTGTTCCATAAGTATTTGTTGAACGATTCCAAACGCTGTTCGTTTCACCGTTGAAAGCATTGACAGCTCCCATCAGCATATTGTCGGAAATATTCTCCAAATGTCCCCGGAAGCGGAGCCACGGACCTGCCATAGAGATATGGTCGGTAGTACATTTGCCTTGTGCTTTAATCAGTAAAGGCATATTCAGTAAATCCTGTCCGTCCCATGCCGGGAAAGGCGTCAGGAGTTGGAGACGTTGAGAATCAGACTTCACCTTGATTTCCGTTTTTGCTCCGTGTGGGGCAATATATCCCTCATTTCCGGATGTAAAACCTTTCAAAGGAAGTTCATCTCCTACAGGTTCGGATAGTTTCACCTTTTCTCCGTCATGATTTACCAGTCTGTCTTTCAACGGATTGAAGCAGAGGTCACCAGCAATCGTTAATGCCATCGTCAGTTCCGGAGAAGCTACAAACGCATAGGTATTCGGATTACCGTCAGCACGTTTGGCAAAGTTACGGTTGAAAGAAGTAACGATTGAATTTTTCCGTGTCGGATCGTCCGTCTCGCGTTTCCATTGACCGATACAAGGGCCGCAGGCATTTGCCATAATCGTGGCGCCCAACTGTTCAAAAGCTTCAATCATACCATCTCTTTCGGCAGTAGCCCGGATTTGTTCCGAACCCGGATTGACAATCAACGGAGCAGCGACACTCAAGTTCTTTTCAGTGACCTGTTTTGCCAGAGAAGCCGCACGACTCAAATCTTGATAAGAAGAATTGGTACATGAACCAATCAGGCCCACCTCCATTTTGCGGGGGTAGCCGTTCAATAACACTTTTTCCGCAAATTCGGAAATTGGAGTAGCAGCATCTGGTGTAAACGGTCCGTTTATATAAGGTTCGAGTTCCGACAAGTCTATTTCAATCACACGGTCGTAATATTTGGATGGTTCGTCGGTCACTACATCATCCGCACGAAGATCGGCATCGACAGCTTCAGCCCAATCGACTACACAATCTCTGCCGGTAGCTCTCAAATAGGCAGCCATGCGCCCGTCAAACGGGAACAGAGAGGTAGTAGCCCCTACTTCAGCACCCATATTACAAATGGTAGCTTTCCCGGTAGCAGAAAGGGACTCGGTTCCGGGACCAAAATATTCGATAATAGCATTCGTTCCTCCTTTTACGGTAAGAATGCCGGCCAGTTTCAGGATTACATCTTTCGGAGATGTCCAACCACTTAGTTTTCCGGTCAGACGAACACCGATAATTTTCGGCATTTTCAGTTCCCATTCCATTCCTGTCATCACATCCACCGCATCCGCGCCACCGACACCGATAGCCACCATGCCCAGTCCGCCTGCATTAGGAGTGTGAGAATCCGTTCCTACCATCATACCTCCGGGGAAAGCATAGTTTTCGAGTACTACCTGGTGGATAATACCTGCTCCCGGTTTCCAGAAACCGATGCCATAACGGGAAGATACATCACGAAGGAAGTCATATACTTCTTCATTGGTCAATCTTGCCGTAGCAATATCCTCCTTTGCACCTTTGTACGCCTGTATCAAGTGATCGCAATGTACTGTTGAGGGCACAGCCACCTGATCCTTACCTGCATTCATAAATTGAAGCAATGCCATCTGCGCAGTCGCATCCTGCATAGCTACACGGTCGGGACGGAAGTTCACATAATCTTCTCCCCGTTTGTAATCTTTTAAATCGGCTACATCATACAGATGAGCATACAAAATTTTCTCGGCCAACGTTAAGGGGCGTTTCAATATAGCCCGTACGTGTTCTACCTTTCCTTTATAAGCAGCGTAGAAAGCTTCTAACATAGTCACATCATATACCATATTGTTTTATCTTTTATGAGTCTATCTATAAAAATAACGAACGGCGTTCGAGTAATGTTTAACAAAATGAAATATTTTTTCTACCCGGAACGAAGATTTGTTACCTTTGCGCCTATTATGAGTAATAATCCGAAAAGTCCAATCATCGACCTTCAGCAACAGCAACTCCTCCTGCGGATGGAGTATGAATACGAGAAGGAAGAATTTAAACGGCAGACCGAAACAATGGGCGTTGCCCGTAAAGTGAAACGCGGTCTCTGCTGGTATCCCGTCTCTCTTGGCCGAAGTTACTACAATTCTCTGAACCAGCTTGTAATAGATATTACACGGACCGAAAATAAAGAAATAGAGCATTCCTTCGAGTTCGGCCGTCCCGTCTGCTTTTCCCACCAATCATTCGAAGGAAAAGTGAAGTACATGAATTTCATCGCTACTGTCAGCTTTGCGGATGAGGAGCGAATGGTAGTTGTACTTCCCGGAGCGGGAGCTTTAGCGGAACTGCAAACTGACGGCATACTGGGGGTGCAACTTTATTTTGACGAAACATCCTACCGGGCCATGTTCGAGGCACTGGAAGACACCATACGAGCTAAAGATAATCGTCTGGCAGAACTGCGTGATATTTTGCTTGGCACACAAAAACCGGGATTCCGGGAGTTGTATCCTGTCCGCTTCCCCTGGTTGAACAGCACACAGGAAACAGCTGTCAACAAGGTACTCTGCACGCGTGATGTATCCATCGTTCACGGTCCTCCGGGAACCGGAAAAACAACGACTCTTGTCGAAGCGATTTATGAAACATTGCACCGGGAACCGCAAGTACTTGTCTGTGCACAAAGTAACACTGCTGTCGACTGGATTTGTGAGAAACTGGTAGACCGGGGAGTACCCGTACTCCGCATCGGAAATCCTACCCGGGTCAACGACAAAATGCTATCATCCACCTATGAACGTAGGTTTGAAAGCCATCCTGCCTATCCGGAACTTTGGGGAATTCGCAAATCTATCCGTGAAATGGGTAGCCGGATGCGCCGGGGTAGTTATTCTGAACGGGAAGGTATGCGTAATCGCATGAGTCATCTCCGCGATCGTGCTACGGAGTTGGAAATACAAATCAATGCCGATCTTTTTGATAGTGCCCGTGTGATTGCTTCTACGCTAGTCAGCAGTAACCATCGTCTGCTCAACGGGCGTCGTTTTCCTACTTTGTTCATTGACGAAGCTGCTCAAGCGCTCGAAGCTGCCTGCTGGATTGCCATCCGCAAAGCAGACCGTGTCATCCTTGCAGGAGATCATTGCCAGCTCCCGCCGACTATCAAATGTATAGAAGCCGCTCGTGGAGGACTGGATCACACGTTAATGGAAAAAGTGGTTCAGCAAAAGCCTTCTGCTGTCTCTTTACTAAAGGTACAGTACAGAATGCACGAGGCCATCATGCAGTTTCCCTCCGACTGGTTCTACCACGGAGAACTGGAAGCTGCCCCGGAAGTGCGCTATCGAGGTATTCTTGACTTTGACACTCCTATGAACTGGATTGATACTTCAGAAATGGACTTTCACGAAGATTTTGTAGGCGAGAGCTTCGGACGCATCAACAAGCAGGAAGCCAATCTATTACTACAGGAACTGGAAGCATATATCGAACGTATCGGCAAAGAACGGATACTGGATGAAAGAATTGATTTCGGTCTGATTTCACCCTACAAGGCGCAAGTGCAATATTTGAGGGGAAAGATCAAAGGGAGCAGCTTTTTACGTCCCTTCCGCAGCCTCATCACCGTAAACACGGTAGACGGTTTTCAGGGACAGGAGCGAGATGTTATTTTCATCAGTCTTGTACGTGCCAACGAAGATGGGCAGATTGGATTCCTGAATGATTTGCGACGAATGAATGTAGCGATTACAAGGGCACGAATGAAGCTTGTTATATTAGGAGATGCCTCCACCCTTACCAAACATCCTTTCTATAAAAGACTGATGTTATTCATTAAAAAGGAGGATTAAATACTTAATCCTCCTTTTAACAAAGTGCACTTTCTCACGAAACCGCACTTCGTTTTAACACAAACAAAACAAACAATATTTTATTTCACATCAGTACTATTCTTTATTTAAGAAGTCAATAAATGACTTTTATTTTCAATATACAAATACAGATCTTAAAAAGAAATATCAATTTCCACAAAGGTAAAACACACTAAATCACCACTTCTGAGAAATCAAAAGCAGCGTCATTCGCTTATTTATTTAGTGATGTTAATCATTCTTCAGGGCTGGTTAAGTTAATTCATACTTCTCGTTTATTTTATCTGATGACGCAAAGATAAACATAAACTTGCATTTTTTGTCCATATTATCAATATATTTTTGAAAAAAAATTCGGCAAGCCTCATTTGTTCATTTCTAAATCTCTTTTTAACAAAAAAAGGGGAGAAAGCAAACAGCCCTCTCCCTTTTATAAACTTGTATAATTTATCCAGCTTAATTGTTTTCCGGACGAAGTTTACGAACAGTTACTGCAGTCTGCCACATTTCGCTTTCACGCAGTTGACGGAGCTCTTCATTCAATTTTTCACGATAATCAGGTTGTGAATTACTATCGATAGAAATCTGTGCTTCGTTACCAGTTTTGACGCTATGATACAACTTTTCAACTACCGGCTTGATAGCATCGTGGAATGGGCCCATCCAATCAAGAGCACCACGTTGAGCAGTAGTAGAACAGTTAGCATACATCCAGTCCATACCGTTCTTTGCAAACAACGGCATCAATGACTGTGTCAGTTCTTCTACTGTTTCATTGAATGCTTCAGAAGGAGTATGACCGTTTTCACGCAATACTTCGTACTGTGCCAGCAACAAACCTTGGATAGCGCCCATCAATGAACCGCGTTCACCTGTCAAGTCAGAAGTAGCTTCACGTTGGAAAGTTGTTTCGAACAGATAACCGGAACCAATACCGATACCCAGTGCGATGGTTCTGTCCATTGCTTTGCCTGTAGCATCCTGATAGATAGCATAAGAAGAGTTCAAGCCACGTCCTTCGAGGAACATTGTACGCAAAGAAGTACCCGAACCTTTAGGAGCAACCATGATAACGTCGATATCAGTAGGAGGAACTACACCTGTACGGTCGTTCCAAGTGATAGCAAAACCATGTGAGAAATAAAGAGCTTTTCCGGCAGTCAGGTAAGGTTTGATAGTAGGCCATACAGACATTACTGCTGCGTCAGACAACAAGCACATTACGATAGAACCTTTCTCGCAAGCTTCTTCAATGCCGAACAAAGTTTCGCCCGGAACCCATCCGTCTGCTACTGCTTTATCGTATGTTTTTCCTTCACGTTGACCAACGATTACATTGAAACCGTTATCACGCAAGTTCAGTGCCTGTCCAGGTCCCTGTACGCCATAACCGATTACAGCAATTGTTTCATTTTTCAATACTTCACGAGCTTTTTCCAATGGAAATTCGTCACGGATTACTACAGTTTCAGTAGTACCTCCAAAATTCAACTGTGCCATTTTCTTTTTGTTTTTAGTTTTTGATGACTTACGTCATCCGTTATTAATTAATTTTGTATTCTCACATTTATTCAAATATCACTTTCGAACGGCAAACAACTTCGCTGCCATTCTTCTTTACTTCTACGTGAAACTCGTTTGCATTCACTTCATCGCAGAAGAAAGAGAGCTCATCACCAAAGTAACTTTCGGCTACGTACGCCATCTCGAAACGGCGGATACGTTTGGTCTTGTACAGCTCTATCGGGAACAAATCAAGGATATGCTCGATGTAACGGATGCTGTTCACGTGACCGTTAATATCAATATCACTGTATTTTGCCGTCAGGGTAGCCATTGGCTGATCGCTTGTCACTTTAATACGTGAAGGCTTTTCAATAGGACAAGGTTCGTCACAGACATAATCTACGATACTTCCTCCGTGCAAGGTCAATAGATCGGCCGGTTTGCGGGTATTGAGATTAATCATCGCCCATACGGAACGCGCATAACCAATCTTTTTCCCATCCTTATCAATAATAGCAAAGTTACGGTCAGTAAACAAACGGTAGACATTTTCCACCCATGTTTGAACTGAAAAGTTCTCATATTGATAAGGCATTTCATCCAACTCAATGGCCAGACGTGAAAGTACCCAGGTGTAATTATCCTCGTTCAGTGTTGCAATACCAAAGCCACGGTCACTTGCGTGAAAGCCGGCACAATTCAACAAATGATTTCCCAGTACGCCCATAGTCAGACGTCCGTTAAAGTCAACATGGAACGGTTCTGCCACAAACTGATAAGTTCCTATTTTATTTTCTTCACTCATTATTCTTGTTGGTTTTTACTCTGGTTATACATGGCTTCCCGTCCATCGAGAAACTCGTTCACCCGTTCAAAGCAACTGGTGGTAATCGCTACGCGTCCCGACCGTACAAACTGCAAAACACAATTTAAAGCCTTCAGTTCACCGTAGAGTGAGGTTATATCTTCGCTCATACCATTTTTCTCGACAATAGAAAATACCGGATTAACTTCCACTACACGGGCATTGTATCTGCGGATCAACTTGGATGCTTCCGGGGTTTCCTGAAAAGCAGGAGTAGATACCTTATATAGTGCAATCTCATGGAAGTATATTTCATCCTCGGTGAAATAATGTGCCTGAATCACATCGATCTTCTTTTCGATCTGTTTCACTACCTTCTCAATGGTGTCCTTATCCGTCAAGGCTGTAATCGTATACTTGTGTACACCTTTAATAGAAGAAGCAGATACATTCAGACTCTCGATGTTGATTTGCCGACGAGTAAATACAGCAGTTACCTGATTCAGCAATCCGGCTATATTTTCGGAATGAACTATTATCGTATATAATGTCTTGTCACTCATAATCCTAAATTTTAATTGCGAACTTTCAATCTTCCATTCTCAATATTCAACTTCCCCTAGCATTCCAACAGCATCTGATTGACCGAACCACCCGGAGGAGTCATCGGCAAAACATTGCCTTCTTCCACTACGCACGCTTCGAGCAGGAACGGACCATCTGTCGCCAGCATTTCTGCAATAGCTTCTTTCAGTTCTTCACGGGTGAAAGCACGTTTGGAAGGAATATCATAAGCCGAAGCAATCTTCATGTAATCCGGATTCAACATCGGAGTAAACGAATAGCGGTGATTGAAGAACATAGCTTGCCACTGGCGTACGTTTCCGAGGTAATTATTATTCAGGCAGATAATTTTCACTGGAGCTTTCTGCTCCATAATCGTACCCAACTCCTGAATATTCATTTGCAGTCCGCCATCTCCCATAAATACGCATACGGTACGTTCCGGTGCTCCAAAAGTTGCCCCGATAGCTGCGGGAAGGCCGAAGCCCATTGTTCCAAGTCCTCCGGAAGTGATGATACTGCGTTCTTTCGTATATTTGAAGTAACGTGCAGACATCATCTGGTTTTGACCTACATCCGTTACCAAAACTGCTTCATGATGAGTAGCATTGCTTACCGCACGTACCACTTCTCCCATACTCAAAGAGTTTGTTGCAGGGTGAAGTTCGGGACGGATTACTTTTTCTTCCTCTACTTTCTCATATTCTTTGAAGCTATCAATCCATTTGGTATGAGTTTTCTTTTTCAGGAGTTTAGTCACAGAAGCCAATGTCTCCTTGCAATCTCCCAAAACAGCTACATCTACCTTTACATTCTTATTGACTTCTGCAGGATCGATATCAAAATGAATCACTTTCGCCTGTTTCGCGTAAGTAGCCAGATTGCCAGTCACACGGTCATCAAAGCGCATACCGACAGCAATCAGTACATCGCATTTATTGGTATTGATATTCGGTCCCAAATTACCGTGCATACCCAACATACCTTTATTCAACGGATGTTCTGTCGGCAAAGCTGACAGTCCGAGCAGCGTACAGCCTGCAGGCATATCCGCCTTTTCGATAAATTCACGCAATTCGTTTTGTGCATTTCCCAATTCAACACCCTGTCCAACCAATACAAGCGGACGTTCGGCGTTATTAATCAGTTCGGCAGCTGCCTGTACAGACTCCTCGTCCGTATCGGGAACAGGAACATAACTGCGGATAAAATCGACTTTCGTCGGTTCATATTTCGTTTTTTCTACTTGCGCATTCTTGGCAAAGTCCAGTACCACCGGACCGGGACGACCACTACGGGCAATATAAAACGCACGTGCTACCGCCCAAGCTACATCTTCCGCACGACGGATCTGATAGCTCCATTTAGCGATCGGCTGCGTAATACCTACCAAGTCAACTTCCTGAAAAGCATCCGTTCCAAGAAACCCTGTTCCTACCTGCCCGGCAATCACTACGATAGGGGTACTATCGATCATCGCATCTGCAATACCTGTTACCGTATTAGTTGCTCCGGGACCGCTCGTCACCAGGCAAACACCTACTTCTCCTGATACACGGGCATAACCTTGTGCCGCATGGGCAGCTCCCTGCTCGTGACGAACCAAAATATGGTTCAATATATTTTGATGATCGTACAAGGCATCGAACACCGGCATTATGGAACCACCGGGGTAACCGAAGATGGTAGTCACTCCCTGATGTTCCAAGGAGCGCATCATAGCCTCTGCACCTGTTATTAAATCTTTCATATTAGTTGATAGTTGATAAATGAACTATATCAGATTAATCTCACTGCTCCCTTATCGGCAGAGCTTACCATGCTAGCATACGCCTTCAGGCTCTTCGGTACATAACGGTCACGAGTGACAGGAGTCATCGGACGAGCCGCCAGTTCTTCATCCGTCAGTTGCACGTTAATCTTCCGGGCCGGAATATCGATTTCGATAATATCTCCATCTACAATTTTTCCGATATTGCCTCCAGCTGCCGCCTCGGGAGAAACATGTCCGATACTCAATCCGGAAGTTCCACCACTGAAACGTCCATCGGTAATCAAAGCACATTCTTTTCCGAGATGACGAGATTTGATATAAGAGGTAGGATAAAGCATTTCCTGCATACCGGGACCACCCTTCGGACCTTCGTGCGTAATGACGACGACATCGCCACTGACGACTCGGCCTCCGAGGATGCCTTCACAGGCTGCTTCTTGCGAATCAAATACTTTGGCAGGTCCGGTAAATTTCCAGATACTTTCGTCTACACCTGCTGTTTTTACCACACAACCGTCTTGGGCAATGTTACCTTTCAATACGGCCAATCCACCGTCTTTGCTATAAGCATGTTCCAAATCGCGGATACATCCGTTTGCACGGTCTTTATCCAGTTCCTTATAGTACATGCCCTGTGAACCAAGTACGAGATTGAATCTATTTCCGGCTGCGCTCGAATATTTTTTAATTGCCTTTTCGCTTACATTCGGGCTGGTGATTGAATATTCATTAATAGCTTCCGCCAATGACATTCCGTCTACCCGTCGAACAGATGTATCTATCAGACCGCCTTTTGCCAGTTCATCCATGATAGCTATAATACCACCGGCACGGTTTACATCCTGAATATGATATTTCTGTGTATTGGGAGCCACCTTACAAAGACAAGGAGCCTTGCGAGAAAGCATATCGATATCATCCATCTTGAAATCTACCTCTGCTTCATGAGCAATAGCCAACAGGTGAAGAACTGTATTAGTAGAACCACCCATTGCTATATCCAGCGTCATGGCATTCAAGAAAGCCTGACGGGTAGCAATGCTACGAGGAAGCACACTTTCGTCTCCTTCTTCATAATATAACTTTGCATTTTTCACGATCAGTTCTGCTGCATCTTTGAAAAGCTGCGTACGATTCTCGTGTGTAGCTACGATGGTTCCGTTTCCGGGAAGAGCCAGTCCGATTGCTTCATTCAGGCAGTTCATTGAGTTAGCGGTAAACATACCGGAACAACATCCGCAAGTAGGACAAGCATTTTGCTCGATATTCGCTACTTCCTGATCGCTGACACTTTCATCGGCCGATTTAATCATCGCATCGATCAAATCCAGGTGCTGACCATTCCATTCTCCGGCTTCCATCGGACCGCCCGATACAAATACGGCAGGAATATTCAGACGCATAGCTGCCATCAACATTCCGGGAGTGATCTTATCGCAATTGCTGATACATACCATTGCATCTGCCTTGTGCGCATTAACCATATACTCTACACTGTCTGCAATGATGTCACGTGAAGGAAGCGAGTAAAGCATACCGTCATGTCCCATTGCTATACCGTCGTCGATAGCTATTGTATTGAATTCCGCAGCGAAGCATCCCAGCTTCTCAATCTCTGCCTTCACCAGCTGACCGATTTCATGCAGATGCACATGTCCCGGAACAAACTGTGTGAACGAATTGACGATAGCGATAATGGGTTTACCCATCTGATTCTTCTTCATGCCGTTGGCTGCCCATAATGCACGGGCTCCCGCCATCCGACGGCCTTGTGTACTAAACGAACTGCGTAATTGCTTTTTCATTTCAATCTATCTTTTAATTAAAGAGCCTTCCTCACACAAGTGAGAAAGGCTCTAAATTCTATCTTTTATGGTACGAACACATACAACACAAAAACCTTTCTCACGCTCTTGATGGGACCACCACGACGCGAATAATATGCAGGACTGCTAGGTTAATAGATGTATGTAACATATTCATATCTTCTTTTCTTTATTTTCGTGCTGCAAAGGTAAGGGCTTTTTTATTAACTCCAAACAAATCGAAGAAAAAAATCACTTAAAAGCTAATAATTGTAAGAGAAGAGTGGTATTATTTCTCTATTTTATCACTTAAAGGTTGAATTTACAACTATTATCAAAGGATGTGTTCTACTTTTCTTTTCTGACAAAAGCACTTAATAATCTGAAATTTACCCTCCCTATACCGGAGTAAAAGCAAATAATTCGTATCTTTGTCGACCCGGATTACCGGGAATTATTAATCAGAAACAAAAAATATCAGATGGAAACAGTAGAAAACAAGTACATTACCGTTGCATACAAACTATATACAATGGAAGATGGTGAAAAAGAGTTGTTCGAAGAAGCAAAAGCAGAACATCCCTTTCAATTCATTTCAGGATTAGGAACAACACTCGAAGATTTCGAAAATCAGATAACTGCTCTTTCTAAAGGTGATAAATTTGACTTTACCATTCCGGCAGATAAGGCTTACGGACAATATGACGAACAACACGTTATTGACCTCCCCAAAAATATCTTTGAAATAGATGGCAAATTTGACAGCGAACGTATTAAAGAGGGTAACATCGTGCCTTTGATGACTGGTGACGGTCAACGCGTAAATGCCAGCGTAGTAGAAATCAAACCGGATATTGTAGTAGTCGACCTCAACCACCCGTTGGCTGGTGCCGACCTGATCTTTGAAGGTGAAATACTGGAAAGCCGTCCTGCTACGAACGAAGAAATTCAGGAACTTGTGAAAATGATGAGTGGTGGTGATGGCTGCGGTTGCGGATGCGACAGCTGCGGTGATGGCTGCGGAGACGACTGCGGTTGCGAAGGCGGACACTGTCACTAAATAAAGTATTAAATATAAAGTATTAAGTATTAATTCCGTGCGGACACAGCCGGGCTTTAATACTTAATACTTTTTTTATGCCGTTATTTGAGCTAATACTTAATACTTGAAATCAGCATCCTTTATGCGTCATGATGTCAAGCACCATTTTATCCGTTTCGTTCATGGCTTGCGAGCCGATTCTTGTCAGGTTGCGGATACTTTGATCTACATCTTCGTCGATAATTCCCTCTACGGAAGTCACACAACGGTCTTCCATTGCCATCATTGCAGATAATACAGCTGTCGAAACTCCGGTAGTTACTTTCAAAGCACAACTCGGTTTTGCACCGTCACAAATCATTCCTGTCAGATTAGCAATCATGTTTTGAACGGCGAAGGCAACCTGATTGTAGTTTCCCCCCATCAACCAGGTGATTCCACAACTGGATCCGGTGGCAGCTACCACACAGCCACACAAAGCGGACAGACGTCCTAAACTTTGTTTGATGTATATAACAGTAAGATGGCTTAGCATTAAAGCACGGATAAGTTCTTCTTCGCTCTTTCCGTTCTCTTCGGCAAAGACAACGACAGGGAGTGTAGCGGATATCCCCTGATTACCACTGCCGGAATTACTCATGACAGGAATCATTGCACCCGCCATCCGGGCGTCGCAAGCAGCTGATGTATAAGAGAGAATATGAGAAAATACGCTGTCACCCATCACTTTATGTTCGTAAGTTCCTCGAAGCATTTTACCTAGAGAATGTCCGTAGTTACCTTTAAAGGCTTGCTCGGCAGCAGCTTTATTCAAACGGGCTGTATCAAGGATAAAACGGATCTCATCCAGCGGAGCAGTCAGTGCAAAGTCATAGACTTTACGCAAGTTTAATTCGAGCGAAGCATCTTCCTCTTCCTCGCTGACTGTATGTTGCTTGTCGAGCAATATCTGTTCACCCTTGGCTATATATATAAAGGTGGTATGTCCACCGGCAATGATAGCTTTAGCTGTTTTATCTCCCGCTTTACAGTTCACCTCGATATAAAGCTTTTCCGTAATATCTTCTTTCAGAGAAATACAAATCCGTTTTTCTGCAATAAACAGTTTTCCCTGCTCCACCGCTTCCGGCGTACAGTCCCTCAACACTTCCAACTGGTAGTCTGATTTGCCAATCAACGCACCTAAAGCTACAGCTATGGGAAGCCCTACCATACCCGTCCCCGGGATTCCGACTCCCATGGCATTCTTTAATATATTAGCACTTAACAAGACGTCTATCTTCTCCGGTTTCACTCCCAGCGTTTCAGCAGCCTTAGCTACACAAAGCGCTACTGCGATAGGTTCCGTACATCCAATAGCCGGAATGACTTCTTTCTTAATCAATTCTATAATTTGCCTTCTTTCTGATTCAGTCATGGACTTATAAGTTTTAGTTCCACAAAAATAAGAAATTCTTTCTTTTCCAGCATTCTATAATGAACAAATAAAATCTCATATTGTTATAAAACCTTCCATATACCAAACTTTAACAGAATGAATTGATAGAAAAATGAAAGCAAAACACGTGATTCTCTATTTGCTGCTGGCTATTGTTTCCTCTTCTTGTATCCGCGAAGAAGCTCTCAATGCAGAAGCAGACATATTAAGTTGCATACTACCGGGAGTAGCCATGACAACCAGTCCTATTATTAACAATAATTCCATCACTATCTTCGTCGATCCGGGAACTGATATTTCAGAACTTACACCTGAATTTACATTGACTCCGGGAGCTACAATTAATCCTCTTAGCGGTACGGAACGAAATTTCAATACTCCACAAGAATATACTGTTACAGCCGCCGATGGTGTTTGGAAGAAAACGTATATCGTATCGGTTATCGACACCGAACTTGCCACGAACTATAATTTCGAAGATACGCTTGGCGGAAAGAAGTACTACATATTTGTAGAACGCGAAGGAGATAAAGTCGTTATGGAATGGGCCAGCGGAAATGCGGGCTATGCCATGACCGGCGTAGCTAAAACAGCTGATGATTATCCCACTTTCCAAATAACGGACGGAAAAGCCGGCAAATGCCTTTCTTTAGTGACACGCAGTACCGGATTCTTCGGACAGTTAGCAGGAATGCCTATTGCGGCAGGAAATCTGTTTATCGGTTCTTTCGATGTGAGCAACGCAATGAGCAATCCGCTGAAAGCGACCAAATTCGGCCTTCCTTTCCGGCATGTGCCCACTTATCTGGCAGGTTATTATAAATACAAAGCGGGAGATCAGTTTACAGAGGGCGGAAAGCCCGTGAACGGGAAACGGGACATCTGTGACATATATGCCATCATGTACGAAACGAGCGAATCCGTTCCCACTCTTGATGGAACAAATGCATTCACCAGTCCGAACCTGATTTCAACAGCACGGATTGATAATGCCAAAGAAACGAATGAATGGACTTACTTTAAACTTCCTTTCATCACTCTCCCCGGAAAATTCATAGATAAGGAGAAACTAAGGAATGGGAAATATAACATAGCCATCGTGTTCACCTCAAGCTTGGAAGGGGATCATTTTAACGGAGCAATCGGGAGTACATTACTAATCGACGAGGCCGAGTTGATCTATCACTCGGAAAATTAGCGGAATTCCGATGAAGGATTTTCCACAGAAATACGCTGATAGTGTGCTCAAGTAATGTACTCATACAAAATGCGCACGTTATCAAACGAACGGAATTAAATAACTTTATAACAACAAGAACGATGAAAATCTATCCGTATATATTCAGTTTACTAACCTGTATAGGAATAGCCCTCCCCGGCTATGCACAGGTTGATCGAAATGAAACACTGATCCGTTCCGCCCTTCACGGACTGGAATATGAGATAAAAGCAGGTTTCAGCATTGGCGGCACAGCCCCGCTTCCTCTTCCGGTGGAAATCCGTTCCATTGACGGATATAACCCGACATTAGCTATCAGTATAGGAGGTGAAGTGACCAAATGGATTGCCGTTCAGAACAAGCTCGGAATTATAGTCGGATTGCGGCTTGAAAACAAAGCAATGACTACCGAAGCCACTGTGAAGAATTATAATATGGAGATTCTCGGGCAAGGAGGTGAAAGAATCAGTGGAGTATGGACAGGCGGAGTAAAAACCAAAGTACATACCGCCGGACTGACAATACCTCTAATGGCTACCTACAAACTAACCAACCGGTGGAACATCAAAGCCGGGCCTTATTTCTCCTATCTGCTTTCAAGAGAATTTTCAGGACACGTATATGAAGGATATTTGCGGGAAGATGATCCTACCGGTCCGAAAGTAGAGTTTACCGACGGCAAAATTGCAACATACGATTTCTCGGACGATTTAAGACATTTCCAGTGGGGATTACAGGTAGGAGCCGGATGGCGAGCCTTCAAGCACCTCAATGTGTATGCCGATCTTACCTGGGGATTGAATGATATATTTAAAAACAATTTTAATACAGTCACTTTTGCCATGTACCCCATCTACTTGAATATAGGTTTCGGGTATGCTTTTTAAGTCCCGCTAGGCTCTGCCACCTGCTTCACTCCGGAGTAGGTTACTTTCACCGTCTGTTGCAATGCAGGCACTTTCACATTAATAGTCATGTCTGCATTTCCACCTTCTACAGTTCCCGTAACTGTTACAGGACAAGTACCCAAAGAGGCAGCATCTCCTTCAAATGTAAGATCTTGCTGTCCGGTGAATGTAGACATACCTTCCCCCTTTTTCACTTCACATTTATCAATGACAATATCTCCAAATTTCAATATCTGCTGGTTGATGAACAATTCAAAATCCTTCAGTTCAATCTTCACTTCCGTATTGCTGACCTGCGAAAGCGTGATAAACTTCTCTATTCCGTCGCCGATGACAATTTCCTGATCGGAGCCATCCGGTATCATGGATATATCCAGATTTCCCCAATACGTTCCGATTACATCCGGAGCTGTTATCACAGCTTCCTCTTCGGGAGGATTCTCATTATTCTTGTTATCACTATCGTCGTCATCACTGCTACAAGCAGCAAAGAGAGTAAGAGAACATACCAATGCCCATAAATACAATAGATTCTTTTTCATACGTCTTTGGTTTAGTTATTACAATAAATTCGTCCTTTATAAACTAAAAAGAAGAAAAAAGGTTCAATATGCTTCCTTTTTCGAAGTTATTTCGAGTTCGCAACTTTCTTACCGAAAACTTTGTTATATTTGCATATAGTAATTTTTAAAAAGCCACAACTATGTTTAATTCATTTGGCAATATCTTTCGACTCACAAGTTTCGGTGAGTCTCATGGAAAAGGAATTGGAGGAGTGATTGACGGATTCCCATCAGGAATTACCATCGACGAAGAATTTGTACAACAAGAACTAAATCGCCGTCGTCCGGGACAATCAATCCTTACCACCCCACGCAAAGAAGCTGATAAAGTAGAGTTTCTTTCAGGTATTTTTGAGGGGAAATCAACCGGGTGTCCTATCGGTTTTATCGTTTGGAATGAAAACCAACACCCCAATGACTACAACAATCTGAAAAATGTATATCGTCCTTCACACGCTGATTACACATACACGGTGAAGTATGGAATCCGTGACCATCGCGGCGGCGGACGTTCCTCTGCACGCGAAACGATTTCGCGCGTTGTAGCCGGTGCATTGGCTAAGCTGGCACTCCGCCAACTGGGAGTCAATATCACTGCCTATACCTCACAGGTAGGTCCTATCAAGCTTGAGGGTACTTACTCGGACTATAATTTCGACCTGATAGAAACCAACGATGTACGTTGTCCGGACCCTGAAAAAGCAAAAGAAATGGCAGACCTTATATATAAGGTAAAAGGTGAAGGCGATACCATCGGAGGTACACTGACCTGTGTCATTAAGGGATGCCCCATCGGATTGGGACAACCTGTTTTCGGTAAACTTCATGCTGCCCTGGGTAACGCCATGTTAAGCATCAACGCTGCCAAAGCATTCGAATACGGTGAAGGATTCAAGGGTTTGAAAATGAAAGGTTCCGAACAGAACGATGTTTTCTATAACAATAACGGACGGATCGAGACGCATACCAATCACTCCGGAGGTATTCAGGGGGGATTGAGTAATGGTCAGGATATTTATTTCCGTGTAGTGTTCAAACCGATTGCCACGCTGCTGATGGAACAGGAAACTGTCAACATTGATGGCGTCGACACCACTCTGAAAGCACGCGGACGTCATGACGCTTGTGTATTACCTCGTGCCGTACCTATCGTAGAAGCAATGGCTGCCATGACCATACTCGATTATTACTTACTGGATAAAACGACGCAACTCTAATGAACGAGATTCAGAAATACATAGCGGCACACGAACCAAAGATGATGGATGACTTGTTCAGCCTTATTCGCATTCCCAGTATCAGTGCTCTGCCGGAGCACCACGACGATATGCTGGCTTGTGCGGAACGCTGGGCACAACTGTTATTGGAAGCAGGTGTGGACGAAGCATTGGTAATGCCCTCACAGGGCAATCCGGTTGTTTTCGCTCAAAAGATCGTGAACCCGGATGCAAAGACTGTATTAATCTACGCTCATTACGATGTGATGCCGGCCGAACCATTGGAACTCTGGAAAAGCGAACCGTTTGAACCGGAAATACGTGACGGACATATCTGGGCACGTGGAGCGGATGATGACAAAGGACAATCGTTCATTCAGGTGAAAGCATTTGAATATCTCGTCAAAAACGGATTACTGAAGAATAATGTGAAGTTCATCTTCGAGGGTGAAGAAGAAATAGGTTCACCCAGTCTGGAAGCTTTCTGCGAAGAACATAAAGAATTGCTGAAAGCAGACGTTATTCTGGTGTCGGATACGAGTATGCTAGGAGCTGAACTGCCCTCATTGACTACTGGTCTGCGCGGGCTGGCTTATTGGGAAATAGAAGTGACGGGACCGAATCGTGACTTGCATTCCGGACATTTCGGGGGTGCGGTAGCCAATCCGATCAACGCGCTTTGCCAGATTATTAGCAAAGTAACGGATGCCGACGGACGTATCACTGTTCCCGGATTCTACGATGATGTGGAAGAAGTGCCGCAAACCGAACGGGAAATGATAGCCTATATTCCTTTTGACGAAAAGAAATACAAAGAAGCAATCGGTGTAAAAGAGCTTTTCGGAGAAAAAGGATATAGCACATTGGAACGTAACAGTTGCCGTCCGTCTTTTGACGTATGTGGTATTTGGGGCGGATATACAGGAGAAGGTTCTAAAACCGTACTGCCTTCAAAGGCTTATGCTAAAGTATCTTGCCGGTTAGTACCGCATCAGGATCACCATAAGATTTCGCAAATGTTCGCAGATTATATTCTTAGTATCACTCCTGATACAGTACAAGTGAAAGTGACTCCCATGCACGGGGGACAAGGATATGTGTGCCCGATTTCACTTCCTGCCTATCAGGCAGCAGAGAAAGGTTTCGAGATCGCTTTCGGGAAAAAGCCGTTGGCGGTACGCCGTGGCGGAAGTATTCCCATCATCTCTACTTTCGAACAGGTATTGGGAATCAAAACCGTATTGATGGGATTTGGACTCGAATCGAATGCGATCCATTCTCCGAACGAGAACTGCTCATTGGATATCTTCCGGAAAGGGATAGAGGCAGTCATAGAGTTTCATCAGGAATATGCCAGACGATAAAGCGGATAAATAACAATCAAGTTATAAACGATACATATAAAAAAGTGGTGGACAAGCTTGATTACAAGCATTTGTCCACCACTCTTTTATATATCTATCACACTGACAAATTACATGACCGGAGTCTCGAAAAGGAAGGTAAATGATTGGCTGTCTTTTAAATCCTTCACTGCATCACCTGCATAAATTTCGCCCTTTGTCAGAGACAGTTTCTTAATGCCGGCTTTCGGACTAAAATCAATTTTCTTCAAATCCAGCCAAAACAAATTCGGAGTCAGGGTAGATTCGAAATAATATACCTTATTCTTCTGATCGGATACGGAACGCCAACGGGTAGAAGATATATAAGGCTTCTCCGGTGTATTAATACCAAATGGCACGGAAACATTACGCATCACACTCAACACGCTGGGAACTGCAATCTTTGCATCCGCAATTTGGGGAATGGCATGAATGTAGAATGAAGCCCGTACAAAACGGTCGCTTGCCCGATTGGTTCCGGGTAACATCTGCAAGCCACCGATTTCTTTCCAGTAATCATTAATGGCCAACTGCTGTTCATATCGAGGAGAATTTGTCATCACCCGGTATTCTTTTCCTTCGTGAATACTTAATTTCCCATCCAGATATTCCAATACAGCCGTATTGCCTGTTTCATCGGTTATGGCCAGATGTAAGGTAGACTCCGGTCCTCCATTCGGCATACGGGGAGCATCAATGCGGAAAGTCTCCTTTTTCAATTCATCCACCGCTTCGCGTACCGTGGCAAAGTTATCAAGCACATACTGTGTCCAAATGCTGATGCCCATTGCCGGACGGGTATCGCCGGGAAGAGAGTAAATGGATTCCGGCAAGAAAAGCAGGCTAGCCACTAATCCTTTCTCGTTCATTCCGTCACAAGTACCTATATCATATCCTGTAGCAATCACACTTCCATATTTGGAAGTCCAGTTCACAGTTTTCTCTTTGTTATGTCCCATACGTTGGATGCCACGCGGAAATACATAGATATTCGTCATGATATCTTCCTTCCAGTCCATTGTACGTCCTGTTACCACCATCTGGTCAGGGCCTATATACACTGCACGCGTACATGCTTCTACAGGCTGTATACTCATCAAAGAGACGACAGCCAACACCAATGCAACTCCTGCTAATTTTTTCTTCATGTTCATTCTATTTAAATAATTAATCTTCTTATTTATAAATAACAAACGCACCACGATTATTGCCTAAAAGAAAGAGGATTTTAATGAAAAAAAGGCATTTATTCAATGCAGGAAGAAATTTTGGGTTTTCAACGTATGAGGGTTACCATCACAGAGATCACTTCTTAGCGAAAAATATTAAATAAATTTAAGTGTTACTATTGCAGTCATTACTACTTTAGTTCGTCCAATAAATAAACATACAATTATCATGATAAAAGAGTACACCAAACAAACTATAATCATTTGCTTTCTATTACAAGGAATCGCATTATCAAGCAGAGCGCAAGAACAACAAGTGTGGCAACGATACTACGATAAATGTCGAAGAGAAGCAAGTATTATTGACACTCTCCCCTCCAAATTGGAAAAAGCCTTGCACTGGTCGCCAACAATAAATAAAGAACAAAAAGAGGTTATACGCTATATACTATGGAATATGGTTTATGTGGAAGGTGGTACAGCCAATCTCGGAGACAACAACAACTATCTCGTGGATGTAGCCTCTTTTTTCATCAACCGATATGAAGTTAGTCAGGATGAATGGTATGTCATTATGGGAGAAAATCCTTCTAACCAACACAGACGTAACTATCCGGTAGACCAAGTCAATTGGTTCAACGCTCAACGATTTACCCAAAAACTTTCTCAATTAAGCGGTCTACCCTTCCGTCTCCCCTTCGAAGCAGAATGGGAATATGCAGCACGTGGGGGACTAAAAACCAAGAATTTCATCTATGCCGGCAGCAATAATGCAGAACAGGTTGCCTGGTTTAGAGAAAAATATTATAATACTTACGTGTCCAAAGAAACAGGGACGAAGAAGCCCAACGAACTGGGACTTTATGACATGAGTGGAAACGTATATGAATGGTGTATGGACTGGTATGACAGAAAGGTTCCTTTTACCGGAAACATCGCTCCGGTTATAAGCGAAAAAGATACGCATAAAGTGTTGCGTGGAGGTAGTTATTATACCTTCGAGAAATATTGTAAAGTCACCAGCCGCTACGGAGTGAATCCGCAACGATGGGATATTGATTATGGATTACGGCTGATAGTGTCACTGCCAGATTAAAAGTACACAATCTTTGTATAGTGCTTACTTCATTTTCTATTCATTAGTTTGTACTTTTCCTCTAGTTGTTGTAACGCCTGCTTAAGTTGAATCGCTTTTTCTTGAGATACACTGCCTCCTTCTTTTTCGTACCACTCCAACTGCTGTCTAATGAGCCTACGGGTAGTTTGCAATGAATCACGTTGCGCCATTTTGTATCCAGATTGTATCCTGTCAAAGCAAAAACGGTCAAAACAACGTAACTTGCTGATTAACGGTGTAATATGCGTAGCATCTCTCTTCATTGCCAAGTAGCGAAAATGCAGAATATAGTAGTTTTAAGAAGACTTTCTGTTACGAATCCGTTACCTGTTTTAGAAAACAGCATTGTGTAGATACATAATTGAAAGTCGCTTATTTACAGCAGCTAAAGTTATACTTGGTGATATTTTGGTTTTGTAAGTCTTAATCCTGCTTAAAATAGTGTTCAAACGGAATTTTATTCATTGAATCACTGTATTTTGCTTTCCGACCTTTAGCTCATAAGAAACTAATTTTACACTCAAAAATTAAGGATTATGAGTAAAGAGCTAAAAGTGCATTATTACCTTCGCCATAAGGAGGTGAAAAATGATGGTACAACTCCCATTATGGGGCGCATCACTATCGGAAAATCAATGGTACAGTTCAGTGCCAAGTGTAGTGTGCAGGTATCCCTTTGGGATACTAAGTCTGCACGGGCAACAGGCAAAAGTAAGGCAGCACCGGACTGAATCGGGAACTTGACAAGATAAGTCTGTCAATTCACTCTTGCTACAAAGAACTGTTGGCGAAAAAAGAAGAAATTTCCGCAGAGGAGGTGAAAAATGCCTTTCAAGGTATCGCTTCCGAGCAGGAGACACTTATCGGTTATTGCAATCGGTACAATCACCAACTTACAGCCAGAATAGGGATAAACATTACATTGGAAAGTTATAAACGATACGGTGTATCATTCAACCATCTACGCTGTTTTCTACGGACAAAGTACAATCTGAGTGATATTTCATTTCAGGCATTGGACTATTCTTTTGTCGAAGCCTTTGATTTCTACCTACGGGTACAATTGAAATTCAAGCCCAATACCATTGTCGGTATTATCGGACACCTGAAGATTATTATCAAGCGAGCTATAAACGAAGGGATTATCACTCGTGATCCTTTTGCTGGATTCTCATTGGTGGGAGAACCTTTACAGCCGAAATCCCTTACAAAGCAGGAATTGCACAAAATAATGACAACTCCATTGGACAGCCCCAACCGTTATTTGGTGCGGGATATGTTCTTGTTTTCTGTTTTCACCGGCATCTCATTCAGTGACATCCGCAATTTAACATACAGCAATCTGATACAGGCAGAAGATGGCGTATGGTGGATTCATTCCAAGCGGAAAAAGACGGGGACAGAATTTCACGTTCCCCTTCTGTAACTCCCTTTGCAGATTATTGAGAAATATCGTGGACTGAACAAAGATGGGAAAATGTTCGTGATGCTTAGTTGCAGCAAGACCAATGGAAATTTAAAGAAGATTGCCCAAATATGCGGTATAAAACGGAATATTACCTATCATCAAGGACGTCATAGCTATGCTAGTTTAATAACTCTATCCCAGGGAGTTCCAATGGAAACGGTTAGTCGGATGCTCGGACATCGGGATTTACGGGCAACACGCATCTATGCCCAAGTTTCCAATGAAAAGATAAACACTGATATGCGTAAATTGGAGAAGCGTATCACCAATAGGTATCACTTAGCAGACTGAATACGATGAGTACATTCGAAAATAAAGCCAAACGATACAGCACCTTTGCCGTAATCTTCTATATCAATAAGAATAAGGTAAAGAAAAACGGGCTATGCCCTGTCATGGGGCGTATCTCCGTCAATGCCGAGATAGCCCAGTTCAGTGCAAGAATAGATGTGGATCCTACATTATGGGATGCCAAAGCTTATCGCCTGAAAGGAAAAAGTAGAGAAGCGGTTCAAGCTAATCAGGAGTTGGATAGGCTGACCGACTCTATAGAGAAATACTACAACGAACTCTTGCAGCAACAGAGCTATGTGACAGCCGAGCTGGTAAAGAATATGCTGTTGGGTATCGGACGGAAGAAAGATAGTCTCCTTTCTCTTTTTGCCGAACACAATGAGGAGTATGCCCAAAAGGTAGGAGTGAACAGAACGAGAGAAACCTATAAACATTATCTGTTTGTTTACAATCATGTTCGCCAATTTCTGCAAAGCCAACACAAGCTGGAAGATATTCCTTTAAAGCAACTGAACTACTCTTTCATTGAACAATTCGATTTTTATCTTCGGGTGGAGCAACACCATTCACCTAATACAATCAGAGGATATACGATACTCCTGAAGAAAATAATCCGCAGAGCAATCAATCAAGGCCCCCTACTTAGAGATCCTTTTGCGGATTATCGTCCGTAACAACCGCCAAAGAAATGTAGGCACATGACTGCTGATGAATTGGAGCGGTTCATGGCTACCCCTATTACTTCTAAATCCTTGCGTCACACACGGGATATGTTTGTCTTTAGCACGTTCACCGGAATATCGTATGTCGATTTGTGTAATCTCTCATATTCTAATATAAGTAAAGCTGGCAACGGTACGATGTGGATTCACTTTAAACGACAAAAGACGGGAAGTGAGTGCCATATCCGCTTATTGGATATTCCCAAGCAGATAATTGAGAAATACAAGCCGGAGCGGAAAAGTGATAAGATTTTTAATATGGTGGGGTATTCTTCATTGGCGGCAAATCTTAAAAAAGTTGCCAAACAGTGTGGTATTGAGCGGAATATCACCTATCACATGAGCCGTCATAATTTCGGAACGCTTATAACTCTCTCACAGGGTGTTCCGCTGGAAACGGTCAGTCGTATGATGGGGCACTTGGGTATCAAAACCACTCAACTATACGCAAAACTTACCAATCAGAAAATCAATGAAGATATGAAGCTTTTATCAAATAATATGGCTGATAAGTTCAATATTTATGAGGATAAACAGATGCCTATCGAGGTTCGTTCAACAAAGTCATTCAAACATTTAAAAAAGTAATTGGTATGGAAAGGAAACTCATAGAAATCAGTGAGAATGGAAATGTATTCATTCCAGATAATGTACAGATGCGTGATTTTGAGATAGCGGAACTGCTCGGGGCAATGATACCGACTATACGGTCTAATGTACGGGCGATTCTAAAATCGGGAGTAGTTACAATAGATACGCAGCACGGTGGCACGGTGATTGGAGCCACAATATTGCCGGATTACTACGGGCTTGATATGATAATCGCTCTTGCTTTTCGGATTCATAGCCGCAATGCAAGGATTCTTAGAAAATGGATTTTACGAAAAGTAACCGCCCGTTTCGGGTGCTCCGATATACCTTTATATATCAGCTTCAAATGTAATCAATCGCCCAATTAAAGAAAGACTGAAATGGCGTTCCGCCATATATCGAATCGGGTCAGCCGCCCCGTTACAATGGCTAAGATAAACAGGCAAAGGGGAAATCTGCAAGTTCAAGCCCTAAAGAGTTACGGATGAAATCTCCACCTTGCAGGTAGTATTTAATCCGTAGAACTTGCATATCTCCCCTTTGCCGTATTTGGGAATGCCATTGCAACGAAACGACCGACCCGATAAGACGCATGGATATATTTCAAGGGAGTTGCAACTACCTTGTGCTTTGTTTGCGACAACTTCAACTCCCTCTCCTCCAATCTGCACAGGCTTGTTTCAGAAAGCCTTCCTGTGATGCTTCTCCAACATTGCCTGAATATCACTCTCTTTATACAGTGTCTTGCCACCTAAAGCGATATAGGCAATCTGCCCGTTTGTCCGCCATTCCTGTAAAGTCCTGCGGCTCACTTTCAGCTTTGTCGATATCTCCCTGTCGGTCAGGAAATGTTCACCGTCCAATAACGGTTTCCCATGACGGACTAATTTTTCGATACAGCCGGATAACCTGTTCAACGAGCCGAAAAAACGTATCGCCCGTTCATTGTCTTTCGTGATGATTTCGCCCATAGTTATCTGCACCGTTTCAAATTGTCATCCATCAATTTCTTCACATCCTCTCTCCTGTAATACATCTTGTGCCCGATTTGAGAAAATGCCAACGTTCCGTTGTCCCGATAGGTTTGTAAGGTGCGCTTTGATATACCCAAAATCCCACATACATCCTGATTGTCGAGCCACTCCTGAAGGCGTTTCTCTCCGTGCTGTTTGTACTAGATTTCCACCCGGCGGGCAAAGGATTCAAATCCTACCATCATTGCCTCAAAGGTCGAGGCTTCCATGTTTACTACTTCCATTGTTTCTAACTTATTGGTTCGTAATTCTTATTTCACGGGCAAAGAAAGAACGAAGTTTTCATACCGCAATGGATTGTGTACCGACTGGCAGCTTGTGGCATCGGAATGGAAGCAACTGTCTCTTTTCCTGTGCAAAAGAGCTATTCAACAGTCACGGATGAATTTCCTGTAATTGCCATTGGAAACACCATTGACTTTGGAATCTTCTTTTATCTCTTCCAATGCCTCCAATACCCTGAGTTGCGCATCGGGGAATCTGCTGACCAGCGCATCAAACAGGTTCGTGTCGTGAAGTTCCAGAGCCACTTTCACACTCTTATGTTTCGTCTTTTCATCCAAACGGTTTTTATTCCCCGAAACAATCTTCCCTAAATTCTGAATATCCTTAAAATCATACTTTTCCGGATAGCCGTGCGGATTCTCGATTGAAGCAACCGCGGCTATCAGGCTGTCCCTGACAATCTCCTTCACTTCGATACCCGTGGCGGTCGGGTATTGTCGCTTGACGACATACTTGAGCTGCCCTTTGACAAAACGCAGCTCTACACCGAAATAATTGCAGTGATGCCATTCTCTGATGAAAATGCTCGTGGCTGTTTTCAAATGCCATCCTCTCCTGCATAATCCGGCAGAATTGTTTGCAACACTGACTATCACAGACCAAAGGCATTTTACCGTTTTACTGCATCCCCGCCACAACCGACTTCTGAACGGTTCTGTCATGCACCACAGATAGAGGTTCAGTATAATATCCGAAGCGAACAGGATTTTCATGGGCATGTTCATTCTTCTGTCGGATTCAGGTTATTATTCCGGTAGATATTGTCAATATCATCTTTGAACACCTCCAAATGATGGCACAGGATGTTTTCCACATAGCTGCTGATGGTCGCTTTGGATGAATCCATCAGGTGGACAATTCGCATGAGCCTGCGATGGGTGTTTGCGGTGATATATAACGGTTTCCGGTAAGTGAAATCCACCCGGTTAAAGAAATGTCCGTCATAATCTCCCCGTGTTTTTCTTTTTCACTTTCCAAGTTCCGCACTTTTGGAAGGAATGACGGTTTCCGATTGTTCAGGCAGTCCAACAACCAGTTGTACTTCTTCCTTTTCGTCCAGCTCTTTTGGTTGGATATAATCTTTCCTCCCATAGGGTTTCGGTCTTTTGCCCGCTGAATCCACGGGAATACCTTGTGATACCCGTTCAAGAATTTTGTTATAGTCTGTCTTATTGTTCTCCGGCATGGTCGTTTCTGTTTAATCCTACAATTTGTTTTACTTCTTCTATCAGGCAATCTATATGGCTCCCCTTGACCAATTGTTTGTCCGGCGGGAATATTGTCGAGAGAAAAACCGCATCATTGCCCGACACGGACTGTTCCTTGTCATACCGGGCAGATTGCGGAATGACCGTATCCAGCAGGGAGAGCTTGAAGTCACCGATTATTTTGGCGTAATGCTCCAGCCACTCTTTACGTACACGGGAATCCACCCTGTTCCAGAAAAGATGGACGGATTTCAGGTTCAACTGCTTGTGTGAGGCTATCAGATCGGTTACGGGGATAATGAACGAGAGGGTACTTTCCATAGACATACGGGAGGGTGACATCGGCACAAACACATAGTCCATGTTCAGGAAAGTGGACACCACTCCCTCGTTATTGATTGTTCCCGGCAGGTCGAAGAATATCACGTCATATTCCATGCTCTCGGATGCAAGGAACTCATTGGCTTTGGATATGCCCTCTTCGGGACGGGCACAGACAATCGGGTAGGTCTGCTTGTCGATGGTTTTCAGCAGGGTTACCGCCTTTGCCTGATAATAGAGGTTGTTCTCCAACTGGCGGATTTCACGCTTACGCATTTCATAGATGCTGCATTGCGGATAGTCGCAGTCGATAACGGCGACATTATATCCGTGCGCATAATGCAGGAGACTTGACGCAAGAGCGGTAAAGGTACTTTTGCCTGCTCCTCCCTTTTGGGTGGAGAAAGCGACGAACAAGGGTTTCTGTTTCATAAATCTAACTTTTTAAAAAGATACATACTGTTTATTTTCAATTTTTCCGGTTTTATTTCTTATTGGAAATTTGTCAAAAAGCCATTCATTCAGGATTGGCAATCTGCCTTTTTGCGAATTGGATTGTTTGCTTGTTTTCATGTTTATAAACTTTCAAGCTGTCAAATACTCAAATTTGCGGATTGCCTTTCCTGCAAATCTCCAAATATCCAACCGTTTGGCAAATATAAACTACGAATATGTACCGTTCCAAATATCAGATGTTTATGCGGCATTGTGCCGTGTTCTGCACATGGATAACCAACGCTGTCCTGTTTCCATGTTTGCAAATTACCAAGTTGCCAAATTTGATAATAGTAAAACTTACGGTATGAAAGGATGGGGAGATAATCAAGACTAACTTCAATCCGTCATAAAGACGGATTTTTGAGTTCATTGGAACTCAGCAAGGTGTCTTTTGAGTTACTCAAAAGGCAGCGAGTTACTCGCCGCACCTTGCCCTTGCAGGGAGCAATCGCCCTCCGAAGTCGGGCAATTGTAAAAAATTGGATAAGGGTGTGAAATAATTGTTCTTGATAATAATGCTACTAATCTTCTTTTTCAATATATTTGCAGTAAATACCAATATGAAGTATTATGAAACAAAATCAAATCAACCGGCTTAAAGTAGTTCTTGTAGAACAAGGAAAGACAGGGAAATGGCTATCCGAGCAGTTAAGTAAAGACCCTTCTACTGTTTCTAAATGGTGTTCTAACAAGATACAGCCATCATTGGAGGTTCTTGATAAGATAGCAATTCTCCTGAATGTTGATAGACGGGAATTGATTAATAAAAGCAAATAACATATATGACATTCAAAAATATACTTGATAAATTCCGCAAAGATGCTTTCTCAGAGAGAGATAAAGGAGATAAGTTTGAGAAATTAATGCAAGCATACTTGCAGACCGACCCTAAATATGCTACCTTTTTTTCAAAGGTTTGGCTTTGGAACGAATTTCCATTTCGTAAGGATTTTGGTGGTAAGGATACCGGAGTAGATTTGGTTGCTTATACGCATAATGGGGATTATTGGGCTATTCAATGTAAATGCTATGCAGAAAATGCAACCATAGATAAACCGGCGGTAGATTCGTTTCTTTCCACATCGAGCAGAAGTTTTACAGATGAATCGGGCAATACTTCTACCTTTGCTCATCGTCTTTGGATTTCTACTACCAATAATTGGGGTATCAATGCCGAAGAGGCTATCCGTAACCAGCAACCGGCAGTTTCCCGTATCGGTTTATTCCATCTGGAAAGTGCTCCAGTCGATTGGGGTAAGTTGGAAAAAGGATTATCGGGTGAAGCATCCCGATTGGTCAAGAAAGAACTTTTCCCTCATCAAAAAACGGCATTAACTGAAGCTCATCATTATTTTAAGGATAATGACAGGGGAAAGCTGATTATGGCTTGCGGAACAGGCAAAACATTTACATCGCTAAAGATTGCAGAAAATGAAACAAATGGGAAGGGATTTATCCTATTTTTAGTGCCGTCTATCGCTTTACTCGGGCAAACATTAGAGGAGTGGTATGCCGAAGCCGACGAACCGATAAAAGCAATATGTATTTGTTCGGATGCTGAAGTTTCAAAGAAGAAAACCAAAAGCGAAGATCTGGATGGATACAGCACGGTGGATTTGGCTTTACCTGCTTCAACCGATGTCGAATCTATTATCTGCCAACTCAAAAGCAATTCGCAAAACGATTGTGGAATGACAGTTGTCTTCTCTACTTATCAATCCATCGAGGTGATTGCAAAAGCGCAGAAAGCCTACAAGCAGGAAATTGGAGATAAAGCTATATTTGATTTAATTGTTTGCGATGAAGCCCACAGAACCACCGGCGTTACATTGGCAAAAGAAGATGAGTCTGCCTTTGTTAAGGTTCATAACAATGATTTTATAGAAGCAAAAAAAAGATTGTATATGACCGCAACACCTCGCCTGTATAGCGATGACAGCAAATCCAAAGCCGCACAGGGGGATGCCATTCTCTGTTCTATGGACGATGAGCGTATTTATGGCGGAGAAATTTATCGTATCGGATTTGGTGAAGCTGTCAATAAGGGAATGCTCTCTGATTATAAAGTTCTGATCCTGACTGTCAGTGAAAATGATATGCCTGTTGCCGTTCAGAAAATGGTAACTAATCCTGAGAATGAAATATCATCGGATGATGTATCAAAGCTGATAGGTTGTATCAATGCGCTTTCCAAACAGATTTTAGGGGATGCCGGTATCATAAAAGACAGTGATCCTGAACCTATGAAGCGGGCGGTAGCTTTCTGCCCGAATATACAGGCTTCAAAAAAGATAACAAATACGTTTAATTCAACTTTGGAGCCTTATTATTCGGAGTTGTCCGAAGAGCAAAAAGATAAGATTGTAGCTGTTGCTTCCGATCATATTGACGGAACAATGGCGGCTACTATACGCCAAGAAAAACTGTCGTGGCTTAAAAGTGTGCCTGAAGATGAAAAGGAGTGCCGTGTATTGACGAATGTTCGCTGTTTGAGTGAAGGAGTAGACGTTCCATCTCTTGATGCGGTCTTGTTTTTGTCGGCACGAAATTCGCAAGTCGATGTCGTCCAATCGGTAGGACGTGTAATGCGAAAATCGCCGGGAAAGAAATACGGATATATCATTATTCCGGTGGTAGTGCCTGCCGATGTTGCTCCAGAAAAAGCATTGAACGACAATGCTCGTTATGCGGTAGTCTGGACGGTATTGAATGCCTTGCGTGCTCACGATGACCGTTTCAATGCCACAGTCAATAAACTGGAACTGAACCGAAAGAAGCCCGAACAGATTGTCGTAGGTCGCCCCGATTATACCGGTAGCAGTAATAAGGAAGAATATTCTTCAGAAAAAGGCTCCGAATTAAATCGGCAACTGACCATTCAGTTCGAACAATTGCAAAGTATCCTTTTTGCCCGAATGGTTCAGAAAGTAGGCGATAAACGCTATTGGGAACAATGGGCAAAGGATGTAGCAGAAATTGCAGAACGCAATATCGAACGCATCAAACGATTGATTGAACACGATAAAGAACATCGCTGGGCTTTTGAGCAGTTTGTGGACGGATTGCATAAAAACATAAATCCGTTCATCACTGACGATGAAGCAATAGAGATGCTTTCACAGCATATTATTACCCAGCCGGTTTTTGAAGCTCTTTTCGATGGATATTCGTTCGTAAAGAACAATCCGATTTCTCAATCCATGCAAGCCATTCTGGATTTGCTCGAGAGTGATGTTGTGAATAAAGATACCGAAATACTGGAAAAGTTTTATGATTCGGTCCGTACCCGTGCGGATAAAATAGACAATGCAGAAGGAAAGCAAAAGGTAGTCATTGAACTCTACGATAAGTTTTTCAAAACCGCTTTCCCGAAGATGGTTGAGAGACTAGGTATTGTTTACACTCCGGTAGAGGTAGTCGATTTCATCATTCATTCGGTGGACGCGGTATTGCGGAAAGAGTTCAACCGCTCTTTATCAGATGAAAATATACATATTCTTGATCCCTTTACAGGAACAGGAACTTTCATCACCCGATTACTGCAAAGCGGATTAATCTCTACCGAAGACTTGGAACATAAATACAGCAAGGAAATACATGCGAACGAACTTGTATTGCTGGCATACTATATTGCAGCCGTAAACATTGAAAATACATTCCACGACCTAATGAAAGGCCAATCAGAATACAAGGAGTTCAACGGTATATGCCTCACTGATACTTTCCAATTGGGCGAAAGCGATGCAAGCGAGAAGCTGTTTTCTGAAATGTTCCCTCAAAACTCGGAACGTGTCATCGAGCAAAAGAAAGCTCCTCTGCGTGTCATTATGGGTAATCCGCCATACTCTATTGGGCAGAAGTCGGCTAACGACAATGCACAAAATCAAAGTTATGCAAAGTTGGATGCGAAAATTGCGAGTACTTATGCAAAAGGAAGCAGTGCTACATCGGTTAAAGCTCTTTATGATAGTTACATAAAAGCTTTCCGCTGGAGCACAGACCGTCTCGATCCGAAAAACGGTGGTGTTATAGCTTTTGTCTCAAATGGAGCTTGGATAGATGGAAATGGCATGGATAGTTTCCGTAAATGTTTGGAAAAGGATTTTTCTACCATTTATGTGTTTAATTTGCGGGGAAATCAGCGCACCAGCGGTGAATTATCCAGACGAGAAGGTGGTAAAATTTTCGGTTCAGGTTCTCGCACACCGATTGCTATAACGTTACTTGTAAAAAAGCCCAAAGCAGATGAAACTCCTGCTACAATATATTATCACGACATAGGCGATTACCTGAGTCGTGAAGAAAAATTGGCTATTCTCCGGAAATTCGGTTCGATTGAACATATAGAATGGCAACAGTTAAGCCCCAATAAACATGGCGATTGGCTTAATCAGCGCAATGATGCTTTTGAAAATTTCATTCCGCTTGCTCCTGAAAAGAAATTTGATTTAAGCACCAAATCAGTGTTTACCACTTACTCATTGGGATTAGCCACAGGAAGAGACGCTTGGGTTTATAATTTTTCTAAAAAACAATCAATGTTGACAGTGGAAAAGATGATTCATTTTTATAATGAACAAGTATCATCATTTCATCTAGCTAAAAACAAAAGTGAAAACATTTCAATAGATTCATATATTAATTTAGATCCAACAAAATTTAGTTGGAATAGGAATCAAAAAGAAGACCTACAAAAAGGGAAGATGCATAAATATTATCCTGAAAATTTTACAATCGGTTTTTACAGACCATTCTGTAAGAACAATTTGTATTTCGACAAGGATTTTAATGCAATGCTTTATATGAATAAGAGGCTATTTCCTTATTCAGGAGTAGAAAACAAGATAATATGTGTATCTGGATTAGGTGGAAATAAAAGTCATACAGTGTTAATGTCTGAAACGATTGTTGACTTGAATTTTCTTGAGGCTGGAGTTCAATGTTTCCCAATGTATCACTATGAGGAACGTAAAATTGAGAGTAAAACTTTGTTTGATGATGCCGAGGATACCATTCAGAATAATTATATTCGTCGTGATGCCATCTCCGATTTCATTTTAGAACGTTGTCGCAAAGCCTACGGTCCACATGTGGGCAAAGAAGATATTTTTTACTATGTTTACGGCATTCTGCACAACACGGAATATCGTACCGCCTTTGCCGCCGACCTTAAAAAGATGTTGCCCCGTATTCCATTAGTGGATGAAGCCCGTGATTTTTGGAGTTTCAGCAAAGCAGGAAGAACCTTAGCGGAATTGCATTTGAACTATGAGAACCGTCCTTCGGCAACTGGAGTCATTGTGACCTATAATACCATTCCGCAGAGCGAAATAGAAAAAGCAATGCAATCAGGCGAGATGGAGACAATCAATTATCAAGTTGAAAAGATGCGCTTTCCCTCCAAAACAGATAAAAGCAAAATTATATACAACAGCCAGATAACGATTGAAAATATACCGGCCACAGCTTATGAATACGTAGTAAATGGCAAAAGTGCCATCGAATGGATCATGGAGCGTTATGCCATCACTACCCATAAAGATAGCGGCATCACCAACAATCCCAACGATTGGGCAACGGAGCACAATAATCCCCACTATATTCTGGATTTATTGCTTTCTGTTATTTCGTTAAGCATGGAGACGGTGGAGATAGTAAATGGATTACCGAAATTAACCTTTTAAATGTCTGATAAGATGGAACATAAATACAATAAAGGCTCTGAGTGGCGTAAATGGGATTTGCACATACATACGCCATATTCTATTTATCAAAACTATGGCGGAACTGGTTCGTTTGATAAATTTATAGATGCACTTGAACGATTACCCAAAGATGTAAAGGTTATTGGCATTACAGACTATTATTTCATCGATGGATATGAAAAAGTAATGGAGTATCGACAAAAGGGGAGGCTTTCTAATATTGATAAAATTTTCCCCATATTGGAGTTTAGAATTGATACTTTTGGAAGTGGCAACGAGAATAAACTGCAAAAGATCAATTTACATATCCTTTTTGATATTGATGAAGATAATTTGAAAGAGGAAATCAAGAAGATTCGAGAGGAATTTATTTCACAAATTCCAATATCTTCTATAGATAAACATAAAACAAAAATGTTATCTATTGATAATTTTACAACTGAAGGAGGCAATGATTTGCAAAAGGGATTTAGCGATTTAATTCCACCGACGGCTAAAGTTTTTGAGTTGTTAAATTGTGAGACATGGAAGAATAAAACATTTACATTTTTGGGCTATAAAGAATGGTCTAATTTAGAAAAAAAGAATCAACTAAAGCCGTTAAAAGAAGACCTTTACAATAGAGTTAATGCCTTTTTATCAGCGACTCAAAGAGAAACTTTCTTGAATTGCCAAAAATGGCTTAATGAATATGGAAATAAAAAGCTTCTCCATTCTGGAGATATTCATGATTTTTCTTTTTTAGATACTGCAAACACCAACGAGAATGGTGATATTGTTCAATCGACTAATTATTATTGCGATACATGGATAAAAGCAGACACTACCTTTGAGGGGTTGAAACAGATTATATGCGAGCCTGAAGATCGAGTAAAAATTCAGATCGACCATCCAGATGATAAGAAGGGCTATAATATCATTGAGAAAATTAAATTTGTAGATACTTCCGGGCAAGATAAATTTCCATGTGAGGAGATTGGTTTAAGCAGTGGACTTAATGCAATTATTGGAGGTAAATCATCTGGAAAATCATTGTTACTTCACTTGATTGCTTCAGAAATGGGCAATAAAACAGACATAAAGAACTATGAAGAAGTAATTAAAAATTCCTCAATAGAAATATATTATAAAGATGATCCTACCCGAAAGAGAACAAAAGATGACGCTCGTGTAATAGAATTTTTACCGCAATTGCATATAGAAAATCTTGTTCGAAATCAGGAATATAAAAATACGACTTATCGTTCTTTGAACAAATTTATAGAGAATCTGATAAAGCAAGATGAACGTATTAAAGCTATTTTTGAAGAATCGAATAGTATAATCACAGAAGCAATCTCTAATATCGAATCTGCCATAACTGAATGGGGTAAATTAGATACCCAACTAAATACTGCAAAAGAAGAGAGAACTAAATTGGGAGATAAGAAAGCTATTGAGAATGAGATTGGCAGGATTATAGGAAAAATAGACGAATTAACTAAAAATGCCGGCTGGACTCCTGAAGAAAAAACGCTATATGATAAACTAATAGCTGATAATCAAACACAAGAAGTTAAAAAGAAAGCATTAGAACAAACAAACGAAGAGTATAGTCGTTTAGAGAACTACATTATTAATCAAATAAATAATGATATATGCAGCGCAATTAGATTTACAAGTGAAAATGAGGCTGTTAATGGAGTATTTACAGGTTTTAAGGACCTACTAAATAAGTCACTTGCTGAAATAATAACATCTTCATCTGCGCAAATAGAAGAAAAGATTCAAAAAAATATCAAATTGATTGATGCTATAACAGCAAATATTACGGCGAATACGGATGCATTGAAACCATTAATGGAGAAAAATGCAATACAAACTGAAGTTGTAAAACTAGAGCAGTTAAAAAAGGAGGAAGAAAAACGGCTCACAACAATAGCAGAGAAGGATCAACAGATAAAACAATTCAGAGAAAGCATTGCGAATCTAAACTTTGTAACAAATAGTAAAGCAATAGAAAATTCGTATTATAACCTATCGGACTTACTGAATGCTGCTATTGCAGATAAGTGGAGTATAGAAACGACTAAATTGGATATACGGGCTAAGACCGTATTTAATAATACTGTGTTTGTTAATTCAATTAGCGATATAATAAATATGAAGAGCTATCTGAGTAATCAATTTGGAGCTGACATATTTAATACTAATGAGTATGAGTACAGAAAAGAAAACCATTGTGAGAAAATTGCCAAATTAGTTCAATTTGCAATAAAAGAAGACGAACGATTTTTAAATTTCAAACAAGGTAAAACTACCAAGGAGTTTTTGCTTGCCATTCTCAAAAACTGTTTTGCTATAGAATACGATATAAAGAAAGGCTCAGATAGTATTCATACAATGTCAGAAGGCAAAAAGGGGATCGTAATATTACAGTTATATTTAAGTCTCAGTCAGGCGGACTGTCCAATTTTAATTGATCAACCGGAAGATAATTTGGATAACAGAACTGTTTATCAGGATCTAAACGATTACATTAAACAATGTAAACGTAAAAGGCAAATTATTATGGTTTCTCATAATGCTAATTTAGTTGTAAATACAGATGCTGAAAATATAATCGTTGCAAATCAAACAGGAGAAAATGGATCTGAAAACAGGAAATATAGATTCGAATATGTAAATGGATCATTAGAGAATACATTTACAAATAGCAAAGAGACTGCAATCCTATATAAACAAGGAATAAGAGAACATGTCTGTGAGATATTAGAAGGTGGAGTTGATGCTTTCAAGAAGCGAGAGGATAAATATCACATTAAGAATTAGCCATGAAGATAATCCATACCGCAGATTGGCATTTAGGGCAGACGTTTTTTGAATATGACCGTAAAGGTGAACATTCTCTATTTTTGACGTGGCTTCGAGAGCAAGTGAAAGTTCACGAGGTGGATGTGTTGTTTATTGCCGGAAATTATGACTCGGAAGTTCAGCTCAAAGCTTTCAATTCACTTTTGGAGTCGATGAATGTCACTATGTGGGGGATTGTCAAGCGTACCGAAGAGAGTAATATTGATTTCGACCATTTGATTGTACCACTCGGTAAAAGAGAGTATTCATACCTCGTGAGCCGTTACGACTTACAGAGATGTTATCAGAAATAAAGCAACTCTTCGTTGGTGAGGTGTGGAACTTTACCGTTTTTGAAGAAAATATAATAGATTAGCATTGAAAGGATTCATGATATGACAAAAGAAATAATTATAAACGATAGCGAGTACGCTCAAATATTGCAGCAGGCGGTTTCTGAGATTCAGACTGCTCGTGCCACCATTGCCCGGCAAGTAAACACTACCGTCAATTCTGTATATTGGAATATCGGGAAGTTACTCTTTGATAGAAACTTAGAGAGTGGATATGGTAGTGGCGTAGTTAAACGATTATCGGTGGATTTGAAAGAACAGTTTCCGGATATGGGATTGTCTCCTCGTAATCTATGGGATATGAAGCGTTTTTATGAAAGATATAAAACTTGCGATTCAAAACTGCGACAAGCTGTCGCAGTTTTACCTTGGGGACATAATTTATTATTGATAAACAAGATAGATGACAATAATGCTGTGAAATTTTATGCAGAAGAGTGCTTGCAGAAAGGTTGGTCGAGAGATATGTTACTCAATGCAATAAAGATGGATACCTATGCAGTTCGTCAGACACAAATCAAAACGAATAATTTTGATTCAGTCTTACCTGTGGCACAAGCCAACTATGTGAGTGAGGTCTTTAAAAGCTCATATAACTTAGGATTTCTTGGAATAACAGAACCTGTTAAAGAATTGGAATTAGAGAAGCGGTTGGTTGCTAAAATCAGATCGTTTATACTGGAATTAGGCAAAGGATTTTCTTTTATTGGCAACCAATACCGTCTGGAGTATAACAACAAGGAATATGCGGTGGATATGCTCTTCTTTCATAGGGGCTTGCGCTCGCTCGTTGCTATCGAATTGAAGATCGGTGCTTTTAAGGCAGAATATGTTGGCAAAATGAATTTCTACCTTTCGTTGCTTGACCGATTGGAAAAAGGAGAGAATGAGAACCCATCAATTGGTATCATTCTTTGCGCTGATAAGGATCACTTAGATGTAGAGATCGCTTTGCAAGATATAAACAAGCCTATCGGGGTAGCTGAGTATCAATTACTGTTACCCAAAGACGAACTTCAGGCGTTGCTTATTCAAGAGATTAATTCTATTGAAGAAAACACAGATTCAGAAAGGGAGTAGCAACATTTATTTGGCACTGGTATACTTAGCCTTCGCATTGGTTTTACCTATCTGGTAGAATTGCTCAACTCTAGCTGCATACTCCTCTTTAGCACACATATCGACTCTATAGTTTTTGGTGGGTGCATATACCCATTGGTTCACCATGTGTTGGTTAACCACCACCCAGTCGCGGTATGCTATCTGCTGTATAAGTAACCGTTGTCCTTCTATATGATTGGGTAGTTGCACTTCGAAGCAGCCTCGGGCATCACTGGTAGTGGGGGTAGCTCCCTCTATCACTATCGTCACCTGTGGCAAGGCTTTCTTACCCGAGTTTTATATGACTACTGTACCGCGTTGACTCTGTGCATGTATGGACAAAAGAGTAGCTGCACATAGTGCAATAGTAAGTAAGAGTTTTGTCATGAGTATACTGTGTTTGAAAGTTATATTACTTTTTACGCAAGGCTATGCGCATCCGCTCGGTAGGCGATGGAGCCACTCCATTATAATCCCAAATATCGAAACCATCTTTCATCACTGTGAGGCGATAACTAATGGCTTGCTGAGACAGTGGGATTTCTATCAAGAAGGAACCGTCGGCCCCGGTCTGTGCAGAGTAACCCAGTACTTGCACACGAGCATCAGCCACGGGGCGTCGCTCTTCATCGGTCACGACACCTTTCAGCACACCAGCATCACTATTACGACAGATATTTAGAGGGCAAGTATGAATGTAACTTAGTGTGGTATCTATAGGCATATAGCCCTTCGCTTTGAAACTTAAAGTAAAATCGTCGAGCCAGGCATGCTTGCGATTGATCCCCTCAAATTCCACCACTTCCTGCAACGTAGCCAGTTCGCGGGTTTCCACCACATCGGCATACTTCAGTGTGAGCGTAGCTCCCCGAAAAGGCAGTTCAGTGGGGATTGCCTCCTTTAATTCTACCCTGAACGTTACAGGTTGCCACAACTGATAGACCAGCAAAAAAAGACCCACTATCACTGCGGGAAGTAAGCAAAGCAAAACAAAACGTTTGGTACGTGGCAAATCCACCGGATCGGGGCGTATGAATCCTTCGTTTTCCAGCTGCGTTAACTGATAGTCAAAGTGATGAAACAGCTCATTGTAGTCGGCATAAGTATCACAGAAATGTCCATATTCTTGTTCACTGTATTGTTTCAGCTTCTCTAGTAATGCCTCGCCATGCTCATCGCGCTTAGCATAAATATAGATTTTGGGACGCTTCCCCCCACTCGCCTTTACCTGTTCGAATGCAACTTGTAGCTCGCGTAATGTATATTGCCCCAAACGGGTATGGAAGAGGAAAATCACAATGTCGCACTGACGAATGTAGTCATCGTATCTACTCTGCAGATGCTCTTCAGAAAGATAGCTGGGGAAATCACGCCAGGTACGTTGTTCAAAATTGATGTCACGCTGCCTATACCCCTTATTCTTCTGTGAAAAATAAAGATCCATCTGCAATTTATCTTCATCGAGTTCGGCCGACGAAGCAATAAAGACTTTTATGTTTCTCATAGATCTAAATACTGTTATTATATACAAATGTCAAGTCGACTTATTGATCGGCCAGTTTATAAAGTTCATATCCTCCCAATGCCAGTACATAGGGCAGATTAAGAATAACGTCGGCATCCTTCTCCACCTCTTCGGGGTACTTTTGCAGCAATTCGTTGAAAGGCATAATGAGAGGGTGTTGCAAGAAAACTTTATCTTTCACCTCGGCACGTCTCCAGCCAGCCACTGTACGCTCGGCATTCCATCGGTATTTCTCCATGCGCACCAACAGACACAAAACTTGAGACGGTAGATTCTCATTGAACATAGATTCGGATATGCGTGCCGGCGAACGTTCGCTCCGCTTAATACCGTAGCCTAGCGTACGACAAAATACACTATAGGCATCCAGTTGATAGCGGTTAGCCCAACGTAACGGCTCGCTCAATTTATTCCACAGATACTGTGCCTGGTGATTCATCAAAATGAAGTCGGCAGAGTGGTTGCCATAAGATTCATACATCTTCTTCAACACCTCTTTCTGCTTGAGGCTTTCATCCGTATAACAACAATCGTAGAGATAATTCACATACAAAGCCAGTTTATCCTGCAAAATGTTTTTCTTCATTCCCCTGTCTACCATGCCGAACACCTTGACATAACGATAACGCCCTTGCTCATCGTCCACTATCGACGACAAATCGTTATTGAAATCCTGACGGATAAGTACACGACACTGATGCTGATAAACCTCATGCGGCAAGTTGAGCCCTAATGAGAGACTCAAATCGGGATCATGCACACAAATAGCCACTGTAAGCATACAGTGTTTATTTTGTGCCCATTGTTGTAAACGGGTGCGCATAGCAGTACTACAAATGTCGTCATGGCAATATTCGACCTCTATGTCGTCTATCTGACTCTCTATATAAGGAAATTGAGCTTTGAAGTAGTCTTTCTGTGACTCCATCTCTCGATCTACTAAAGTGATGCGGGTACGTATGCGTTCATCTGTCGGCAGACGGTCATCGTAATTGGCATAATGGCAGATACGTAGTGCTTCAAGCAGCAACGAGCGTCCCATCCGATTGAATCCCACAATAACCAGATGCACATAATCTTGGCTAGTAGCATTCCAGCTTCCATCAGGTTGTTGCGTTATGCTTATGGGGCGATAGTCTAGCGGATCATAATACCTTTCACTATCGGCAGCATAGAGACTCCATAGTTGCCGCGCCAAATTCTCGTGGAGGTTAAAGGGACGGAAAAAGATATTAGGTTTCCCCTCAATGCAAAACACCTCCGGCGGCAGATTCATTTTCTGTATGTTAGAATATGAAGGGATACTGTCAAACTGCACATACACAGGCATCACCTTGCCATCGGGGCATTTGCCACGCAGAGCACTTACCAAATGCACAATCGCTATATTTTTAGCATCGCGTCCGCAACGTTCTTCATCACCCAGTACATACACTTCACTCGCGCTCGCTATGTTCAACCGCTGAAGTTCTTCGATCGACTCTATGTTGCCAAAGTAAACAAGCACTTGCCGCTCTATTTCGATGGGCAAGGCAGACTGTATGCGATGACGTACCGTTGCCGCCTCTATACCGCTCATCAGTAAGATACGTGCCGAAGAACATTCGTTATATAGTTCGCGTATCATATTGATAGATAGTTCATTGAAGCCTATCAATACATAATGTTGAGTTATGTTGCGGTAAGTCATTCGCCCCGTGTTTACTACATCCACACGCCGCTCTATAATGTTGGAAATGGTAGAGATGAGCACACCGCCCAATAAAATGGATCCCGAAAAGCTAACAATTCCCAGCAATAGCCTGCTGGACCAAGCTGTCTCGTTCATTTGGTTACCAGGATCCACAAAGTTGTTGTACACCACCCAGAGCCTTTCGCCCCATTCCTCATGTCCATACAATTGGATAGAAAAGAACATCACGATGATAAAGAAGATAGCCAGCACCGTAGCAATAGTAACGAGTAACAGGGTGAGCTGCGACTTGATACCTCCCGAAATGGTGCGATCCATATACTCTTGTGAGAATATCTTCTTGTAGTAGTTTATAAAACGGTTCATGCTTATAACTTATTGATAGCAAAACATACAAGTCCTGCCCATATTGTGTACATTTCGAGCTATTTGTTCTGATAATCGTACCATATCATGCACCAATACCATATAATCCGTATCAATGGGATTTGGTTGACAGTCGTGTTTCATAAATAGAATATTTAGAGTTGTGTACAAATATAGTATTTTTCAACAAATCAAATAGTTTTTCACTTAACTATTTTCAGCAGTGTACTTTACCTTGTTATCGTATGGCAGTATATAAAATGAAATTCACCAGTGCAAGAAGACATTAATCACAAGATAACAGCTATGGAACGAAATAAAATTCGTATAAAAATGGAGTAAGACATTCTACTTCCATAAAGTAATATCTCCATAACCTTTATTGTATTTAAGATTATTCAGTGCATAGATTTAAGATTTTCTATGCAGAAAACTAGAATCTTTTATGCACTCGAGTAGTTGTCACCTTACAACGGGACAATAGTCACCTTATAGAATGACGAACGTCACTTTATAAGGTGATATTAATCATTCTATAAGGTGACCATCTATCTCTGAAAGGATGAAAACCACTAAAGATACAAAATAAATCAGTAAAAAGCAATAGTAAGATAGGAAATTTGCCTGGAATGCAAACATACTTAATTTATTTCAATACAGCATAATAAAGAGGCCGCATTCATATCATGCAGATTAAATCTAACCTGCTAATTGCAGCACCTCCATCTCTCACTCTCTTCGTGATATGACGGACTTTTTACTTTTATCCCTTTTCTATTAGAAATTTTTCCGGAAAGTACATCCATTTCTCCATTCCGAACATCCGTAAGCGGTTTTTCCTTTAATAATAATTCCCTTACCACAAAGCGGACATGGCTGACCTACAAACGTATCTACATCACCTGTAGCAGAAGGAATTGAAGCAGGAGTAGTAACCGGAGCCGGAGAAGGTGCCGAATTAGAACTCACTTCACTTACCGCTTTTTCTGTTTTCGGTTTCTTTTCTTTCGGTGCACTCGGTTTACGTTCTCGCTTTTTAGTTTCTTTCTTTTCTTTCTCTTCAGCCTTTGCAGCTACTGCATCCTGAATAGTAATGCGTCGGTTTGTATTATCAGAAAGTACACTCATCACTATTTCCGAAACCATCTGTTTCAGTTCTTCGAGAAACTGGCGGGCATCGTATGTCTTCTTTTCAATTTCGCGAAGCTTCTTTTCCCAAATACCTGTCAGTTCCGCCGATTTCAATAATTCTTCGTGAATGAGCTGCACCAACTCCACTCCTGTCGGGGTGGCAATCAGGTTCTTTCTCTCCTTACGGATATAATTTCGTTTGAACAGTGTTTCAATGATGGCAGCACGGGTAGACGGCCGGCCGATACCATTCTCCTTCAAGGCATCACGAAGTTCATCATTATCCACCAGTTTTCCAGCTGTTTCCATTGCACGAAGCAAGGTCGCTTCGGTATAAGGTCTAGGCGGCTGCGTCCATTTTTCATTCAAGTCCGGAATATGAGGACCACTTTCGCCCTTCACAAAAGCAGGAAGTACATTTTCATCCTCTTCTTCTTTTTCTTCGGTAGAGTCTTTTACTTCCTTGGCAAACACGACACGCCATCCCGGTTCCAGGATTTGTTTTCCGGTCACCCGGAATTCTATCTTATCCACTTCTCCCATGACGGTAGTAGTAGAAATCTTACAGTCCGGATAGAATACGGCTATAAAACGACGGGCTATCAAGTCATAGACACGACGTTCCATATCCGTCAGGTTTTGAGCATAGACTCCGGTGGGGATAATGGCGTGGTGATCCGTCACTTTCGAGTTGTCAAATACCTTTTTCGATTTAGGAAGTGTAGTGCCGGCTAACGGAGCTGTCAAGACTTCGTAATCACGGAGTCCTTTCAGGATAGCAGGACATTTCGGGTAAATATCGTCACTCAAGAAAGTAGTATCAACACGCGGATAGGTAGCTACCTTCTTCTCATAAAGAGACTGAATCAGTTTCAGCGTTTCATCAGCCGAATAAGCGAATTTCTTATTACATTCTACCTGAAGAGAAGTCAAGTCGAACAAACGTGGGGCGAACTCTCTCCCATCTTTCTTGCCAACACTAGTGACTACAAACGGAAGATCCTTTATGCGTTCTACCAATGCCTCGCCTTCTTCCCGGTTAGCGATAGGGTCGATACCCGGATTATCTATTTTCTTTTTTCCACCGTTCTTTTCTTCTTCCGCAGCTATTTCTTCATCACTTTTGCGGATAAGTGCGGAAAAAGTAGTATCCCGATAGTTGGTTTTCAGTTCCCAGTATTGCTTGGGTTCGAAATTGGCTATTTCCAACTGACGGTTGACAATCAGTGCCAGAGTCGGTGTCTGTACACGGCCGATAGAAAGTACCTGTTTATTTTGACCGTATTTAATGGTGTAAAGACGGGTGGCGTTCATCCCTAATAGCCAGTCACCCATCGCACGAGAAAGTCCGGCTTCATAGAGTGACTGAAAATCTGTCTGATCTTTCAGCTTCGCAAACCCTTCCCGGATAGCTTCTTCTGTCAATGAAGAAATCCACAGACGTTTCACCGGACAGCGTGCACCTGCTTTCTGCATCACCCAACGCTGAATCAATTCTCCCTCTTGCCCGGCATCACCGCAGTTGATGATTTCATCTGCGTTCTGCATCAGTCCCTCGATAATGTGGAATTGTTTTTCGTAGGTAGGATTCTCTATCAACTTGATGCCGAAACGTGGAGGAATCATTGGCAGGCTACCTAAATTCCATGATTTCCAGTTAGGCGTGTATTCATGCGGCTCTTTCAGGGTACAAAGATGCCCGAATGTCCAGGTCACCTGGTATCCGTTTCCTTCTATATATCCTTCTTTTCTGGTATGAGCGCCGAGTACTTCGGCTATATCGCGTGCTACTGATGGCTTTTCGGCTATGCAAACTATCATTTTTTCTCTTCTTGTTTTTACACTAACAGCTTACAAAGTTACACGATTATTTCTCATTGACCGCATGAAGAGAGAAAAAAGTCCATAAAGGCATAGATCGGAGAAAGAATGATAACTTCAACTGAATAGTTTTCAAGATGTACCGCTTTCTCCTTTTTTATACCACTCCATTTGATGTTTGATAAGCTATATAATGAAGCTGCACAGTTCTACACACGATATGTGCATAGCTCTGTGCAGCCTCTCTATAACGTTTCTATTTTAAACCGGAGAAATCACAAAAAAGAGGATAATGTGTAGAAGCAACGGTCACATCTACTCCCGACAGACTTTCTATCACATCAGCCTGTGTCACATTTACGTTGTGACTCTTCAAAGACACGATAAAGTCAAGGCGACGTTTCTTACCACTGACTTCGGTAGACTTATCGGCACTAAGAAGATTCCAGTTACTCTTCACCATTTGGAAAAATTCGCTTTCCAAGTCGCCCTCATTGAAGTATCCTAACAAGAATGCAGGTTTATTATAGGCAGACAGTTTCGTTTCTAACGTTTGAAGGGCCTCTATACGCTTTGCCATATCCGTATCGAAGTTGGTACTGGCTACTACAAACTTTTCATATTCCACTACCATGGCTGCACGCATCTCGCTCTTTCCCGCCATTTGGTATCTGTCTACACTTACAGGTTCTTCTTTTGTCAGTATACCAACACCGAATTCACCGCCTTTATAATCAATGGCTTTAGCAAAGTAATCATGCATATTTGCTTTCTGTGCCAGTACGTTCAACTGGTCGATACCTTCCGAACGTTCCGTCTCCTTATCCAGTCCCTGCAAGCAGACAATATCCGCATTCATTTTGGCGATAATACGTCCTGTCCGGTCGTAATCAATCACGCCATCTGTACCTTTACAATAGGTCAGGAAATAGTTACCTATGCGCAGGTCACCTTCTGCCTTCGGATATTCTTCAAGTCCGGTCGGCTTCTTAAAATCACAATAAAGTGGATAATGGTCGGAAGTTATTGCTACGTTGACACCATCCAGGTTGTATATTACATTCGATTTTACCACAGTGGTAGGTGGAGTTTTCAAAGTAACGACAAAATCAATCCGTTTGGTAGCCTGTCCGGTAGGAAAAGTGTTTTCTGTAGAACTGACAACCTCCCATTCTTTCTTCAGTTCCGTAAAGAATGTGCCATTCATCAAGTCCTCGTTAAAGTCACCAGCCATATAAACCACTTTATTATATGTTTTGGCAAGGTCTGTGAGCTGTTTTGCAGATTCAACTCTATTATTCTCTTCCAAAGCCAAGTGGGTGGAGATAACTACATAGTTCTCAAATTCGGCTATGGCAGCAGAACGGAGTTCGGCACCGGGAAGGGGATAAGTCTTCGTGCTGATCGGCGTCCCTTTGAACAAAAGGCCATTACCGTATTCACCACCCTGGTAAGCGATTGACTTACTAAAATAGTGATTCATGCCTGTTTTATCCGCCAAGGTTTTCAATTGGTCGACTTTATTACTGCGGGTAGTCATGTAGTCCACTTCCTGCAGGCAAACGACATCGGGTTCCATTCCGTTGATAACAGCGGCTGTCCTGTCATAATTAATCACGTCATCGTTACCGGCACAATGCCTTATATTAAAGGTCAACACTCTAAGGTTCCCCTCCCCTTTCGGATAAGTATAGGAAACTTCCTGTTTACCGTAAGGTATCATATTATCGAATTTAGAGTTGTCCATGTCGTCGGCACAGGACAAGTTGGCAAACACGGTTGCCAAAAGACATATATAAGAAATCATATTTTTCATAAGAATTTATATTTCTGAATCTAATTAATTAAAGTTCAATCCGTCATTCCAACCGGGATTCTGTGTTATCACACCATTGGACAAAGTACGTTCGCTGATAGGAACAGGGTACAAATAATCTCTGTCTTCATTCCATTTCTTGGTAATCAGACTATGACAGATGATATAACCACTTTCGCCATTCGACAAGCGAATCTGCTCGCCGATCTCTAAATATAAAGGTACATTTCCGGCAGGTTTTGTTCCTACGTAGAAACAGACATCATCCGTACCGTCTTTATCTAAATCGTAAGTTCCGGGCCCGGGAACATAGATTCCCAGCAGATCGTTCTCAAATAGTTTACCTTCTTTCCAACGCATGATGTCGTAATAACGGAAACCCTCCATTACCAGTTCGATGGTTCGTTCGCGACGGATTTCAAGGATTACTCCCTGATTGGCTCCTTTCACATTCGGATAACCTGTGGCGGCACTCATCAAATACGGGTCGGGTTTTGAATTTGCCAGTTCCATATCCAGGTTAGTCATTCCTACCCTGTCTCTAAGTAATTTAATAGATTTATTGATGTCGGCTTGCTTCAAAGTGCCTAGTTCGGCTTTTGCTTCTGCAAAATTCAGATACACCTCTGCCGTGCGGAACAGGAGAATATCGTTGCACGATTTATTATATTCATCGTAGTTAGCCGTCATCGAATATTTTATCAGGTGATATCCGGTCATGGTATAAGCCAGGTTCGGGGCTTCTTTCTTTGTACTTCCGATTCTCGTATATCCAGGGGTACGGATGGTTTGTGCCAGTCGCGGATCCCGATTCTGACATTCTTGATCGAATGTCATCGTTTCATAACCGGCTTTATCCGTGAAACGGCTTCCGTCCGCCATCAGATAAGAATTCACTATCTTCTTGTTCATTCCCGGACGTCCCATTGTGGTGGAGTTCTCATAATTCTGCACATTATGAAGCACAGAAAGAGAAGCTTCATAGTCACGGCCGAAAATCACTTCATCCGCTTGTAGATTTATGGAAGCGAATAAATCCCTGTAAGGTGTGCTGCCCGATTTATAGAGTGTATATCCGCTTTCGTTCATAAAGGTTTCAGAAGCCGAGACACAGGCATTCAGGTATTTTTCATAATCCTCCAGTCCATGATATTTGCGGAAAGTACCCTCAAACAGGCAGACACGGGATTTCAGGGCCAATGCCGTCCACCGGGTCAGTACATACGCATTCTTCGTTTTCGGAAGATTGGCTATCGCAAAATCCAGGTCCTCCAGCATTTTCTGCATGACAAATTCACGTGAGTCACGGGCTTTATACAATTCGGGATCATCCGAGTCGAGTGCTTTGTCATACCAGGGAATATCGCCGTATCTCTTCACCTTCTCAAAGTAGAAATAAGCTCTGAAAAAACGGGCAACACCATCGTAACGGTTACGGGCATTCACTTCCGTGCAGTTATGGGAATACTGCAGATAGAAATTAATATCGCGAAGTGCCGTAAAATTCCAACCGTTTCCTTCATCGGGTATGATGCGCTGTCCGGACATTTCGAGCATCAAGTCGGACTTGACAATCAAATCGGACGACTCGGAATAAATATCGACAGCGGACGGAACCAGATTGTTATAAAACTGATTCGTAAATAATCGCAACTCATCTTCAGTCTTGAAATATACATCCGGATACAGGCGGTCTTTTGGTGTCTTATCCAACCAATCGTCGCAAGACACGAAAGATATCGCCAATGCGAACAACCAAGATACTATATAAACAGGTTTCATAATTCAAATATTAGTTAGTTTAAAAAGTTACGTTCACTCCAAAAGAATAGGTCTTTGACCAAGGGTACAACTTTGCGTTACCATTTGCCGATTGGATGGAATTTTCTGCCGATGCTTGTTCCGGATCAATGTAGTCGCTCTTTAGCGGAGAGAAGGTAAACAGATTCTCACCACTGAAATAGATATGCAGGCGCTCTATCTTTACCTTCTTCGTCCATACGGCGGGAATCGTATAGCCTACTGTGATATTCTTCACTCTGCAATAAGCCAGATTCTGCAAATAACGATCATTCACCACTCCCAAAGAACGGTTGTTGCCGAGGGCAAGATACCCTATCGGGCGCGGGAAATAGGCATCGGGATTTTCCGGACTCCATACCTGACTCAAGAAATCGCGTGGAATGAACGATGAATACGGACGAGCGTATGGTCCCCAAAAGAATACAGAATTAGTGCCCGGATACCAGTCTTGATGTCCTACTCCCTGAAGATAGATGGAGAAGTCGAATCCATACCAGTCGAAACCACCTTGAATACTGTATGTATAGCGCGGTAATGAGTTTCCGATTATTTTGCGGTCGCCCGGATCATCTGCCGTGTTCGAGCCGGAAGATATTGTATGGTCGCCATCCAAATCAACAAATTTCATATCACCGGCATGAAGTCCCGGATTCACCTGTGCTGTATTGATAACGAAGTTGACTGCTGTTTGGTCAACGTTATAGTTTGCCGCTTCTTCGTCTGTTCTGAAAAGTCCGTCCACTACATATCCCCAGATATCTCCCAATTTCTGACCTACATAATAATCACTCAATATCTTGGAAGGATTATCGAATTTGGTTATTTTCGATGTATTATCTGCCAAACCTACGGACAGGTTATAACGGAAAGGTTTGTTTGCCAGTTTGAAAGCATCATTCCAAGTCAGCATCAATTCCCAGCCTTTGGTACGCAAATTGGCTGCATTTTGCTTGGGCTCGTTGGCTCCATAAGCACCGGGAAGTTTTTTACCGGAAGTTTGCATACCTTTAGTATCACGAACATAGGCATCGGCAGTCAGGTTCAGGCGGTTGTTCAGGAATCCGAGATCCAGTCCTATGTTCCAAGTCGAAACGGTTTCCCAGGTCAGGTCAGCGGAGTTCGGGTCGGAGACACTTGCATAAGAGCCTTTCTTCTGATCGCCAAAGATATAATTCATTGTACCGTTGGTATTAATGGTTTGGATATAATCGTAATATCCTACCTGCTGATTTCCTAACGAACCGTATGAGAGACGCAATTTCACATTATCAATATTCTTCTTTAAATTCCCGAAAAACGGTTCTTCACTTATTCTCCATCCTACGGAAGCCGAGGGGAAGAAACCGAAACGGTGTCTGCTTCTGAAACGTGAACTTCCGTCATAACGTCCGCTTGTCTCAAATAGGTAACGACCTCCTTTATAGGAGTAATTAAGACGATAAAATGCTCCCAAAAGCGCATATTCATTCTGTCCGCCGGACATAGTCATCGCATCTCCGACTGCCAGATTTAAGTCATTCAAGTCATCGGAGAGCAAACCCTGGCGGGAGACTTTGATATCTTTCAGACGCTTGGTTTCATAATTGTAACCTGCCATGATTTTTATCTGATGGTCGGCAATATCCAGCATATAATCACCATAAACATTGAAAGCTTGATACCAATGATTGGTCTGTGTTTCCTTCAACTGATTCACACCGCTTCCGGTAGTCAGATAGGATATCTCACCCGGATATTTGGAATATGGTACATTTACTGTTCTATTCATGGTCTGATAGTTATAGTGCAGGTAGCTGTAGTTTGCACGGACATTCAGGTTCTTCATTACATTGAAACTTGCTTCGAAAGTCGTGGAAAACTCATACCGCTGGTCTTCATTCTTATGTTTTCCATAAGCAAGGATAGCTCCCATGCCATCCAAAATGGCAGAATTGCTCAACGAAGTCAGATACACTGCACTGCCATCCGGATTAATGGGTACAAAGCTCGCCAGTGCATGATTCACCGCAGTATTGAAGTTGTTATTAATACCCGATAATCCCGGATAAGAGTAACTATTATAATGGTACTTCGTGTTATTGCTGATTGTCAGTCGTGGAGTGATCTTTGCCGAGATTTTACTTCTGAAATTATACACCTTGTATTTATCAGGATTCTGTCTGAAGATACCCGTTTGATCAACTGTATTTCCTGATAAATAATAGTTCAACTTTTCATTTCCCCCACTGACACTGATATTGTGCTCCCACATCGGTCTGTTTTTACGATAAAGATAATTATACCAGTCGAAGTTACCGTAATAGACGTATGTATCTCTTCCGTCACGTTGGTCGGTAACTACCCAGGGACGTTCGGGATTCTCCGTTTTATCATTCCGGCGCAACCAAAGCTGGCGGTAGTCTTCTTCCGTATAGTTGGTATAAGGCTTTCCGTTATAATTGGTATAAAACAAGTCGTTGATGCCTGCCGAATAATATCCCCTGGTTTCAAAATCAGTAGAAGTCGTCTGATTGCTCCATGAATATCTTCCATCATACGAAACGGTAGTCTTGCGGGCGGAGCCTTCCTTGGTAGTCACGAGGATAACACCATAAGAAGCACGAGCCCCGTAAATAGCGGCCGAAGATGCATCTTTTAATACGGAAATGGAAGCGATGTCATTCGGATTCAAGCGGTCGATATCCCCTTCTATTCCGTCAATCAGCACTAATGGCGATGCATTGCCACTGATAGAATTCACACCACGGATATTGATAGTTGCCGAAGCTCCCGGATACCCAGACCCAAAAGTTACATTCATATTGGGCACAGTCCCTTGCAACATCTGTGAGGCTCTCGGCACGGGTCTGTCTTCCATCGCTTTACTGTCTACTACTGCAACAGCTCCCGTCAGGTTTATTTTCTTTTGAGTACCGTAGCCTACCACCACCACTTCTTCCAGCGTAGCCGTATCCTCCCGGAGTATTACTCTCGAAGATTTCTGCAAGTCGGAGACTTTAATTTCTTTCTTCTCAAATCCAATATAGGACACAACGACTAGGGCATTGGCCGGAACCGAGGATAATGTAAATTCACCATCCAAATTCGTGATCGTTCCCATAGACTGTCCTATCACCTGTACACTGGCACCGATTACCGGGTCACCGTTCACATCGACCACTTTCCCCGTAACCCGATGTAAAGGCTGCGATGGGACGGCAGTAGTATTACGTTCTGTTTTCTTTGTGATGATAATCATCCGGTTTTGTAGTTTATACTCTACATCCTTATCCAAAACAGTAGCAAGCACATTATTAACAGTTGCCTGCTGAAAGGAAGCCGTTATCTTCTTGTTTTCATTAACCTCGTCCGTTTTATAGATAATGGAGTACTTCGTCTGCCGCTCAACTTCTTTCAATACCGCCTTCAGCGGCTCATTTTTAAAGACCTTTGTAACTGTCTGCGCCCGTAGTGACTGGACGCCCAAACACAACAGAATCAGGAGAAACAGTCTAAAAAATGAGTTTCTTCGGTCATTCATAATTTTATCAATTAAGTTGTTACAATTTAAAGTGATTTATATTTAAGGATATATATATTCGATTGTAGTATTTCTCTGAATCGCTTCTATAAGATAAAACAACTCATCATTCATCTGCCCAACCCCTATAAAAGCAAAAAAGCAGATTATTTCTGCTTTTTTGTATCGACTGGCTTTATTTATTCAGACCACTGGAATATCGGATAACCGTTCGTTCCTTTTTTCCAAAGATTCGGATTCCAGGCTACGATGATATTCCCCAGTTCTTCCGCTGACTTCGTCACTCCGTGAAAAGTTGTTCCCGTGGCTGATGATTCGTCTGATGCGGTAATCGTTTTTTCATTCACTTTGAGTACAATACTTTCGCAGGCGTAACAATTCTCATAACTGCCTAATGAAGCAGAGACCCCAACAATGCGTCCTACGGTTGATGAAGCATCCACTCCGGTCAAGTTACTCCATGCTGCGCTGTTCTTGATAGCAATGTCACAACTTTTGTCAATTTGTCCCAAAATACCGCCTACGCCTCCTTTAGTTGCACTGACTGCTCCGTATGCATAGCAGTTCTCAATAAATCCGCCGACACCTACTTTCCGTCCGGCAATACCGCCTGCTTTTCCGCCACTTGCCGCCTGATCGCTGACCGTTGCATTTGAATAACAGTTCTTTATATAACTTTCCTGCCCATCATAGCTATTTGCCAATACACCGGCTATTCCACCTGCCGCACCAGAACCGATTACTTCGCCGGTCGTATAGCAGTTCACAATTCTTCCTGTCTTATTTCCGTTACCTTTATCTTTAAGTCCGAGATAACCGGTAATAATTCCAATCCCCTGCCGAGCAGATGATACAGAAGCATTCACAAAGCCCACATTACGACAATCACCGCACAATACTCCGAAGAAACTTGGATAATCACCGGCAGAACATTTGAAGTTTTTAATGACATGGCTGTCTCCGTCAAAATCTATTTCATAAGGAAAATCACCGGAACCATTCAACGACTGCCAGTCATCAATGCCTGCCATATCAATATCAGCACCTAACTGGAAATAAACTTTCATTCCCGATTTCAACACACTACGCATATTTCTGATCTGCGTAGCATTCATTATCATATAAGGTTTGCTGTCCGTTCCGTTTCCTTTCTCGAACAAACCGCCGGCACCGTCTTCGTCACCATCACTATTTCCGTCATCCGTTTCCGTTTTTTCGAACGGAACACGAGTGTATGAGTCCAAAGGATTAGGGTCAGAACACGAGATTGCAACAGATGCCATCATCAACAGCATCCCAAATCTGCCTATTTGAGTAATATTCATACTTGATTTCTTTACAATTAAACATTGAGTTCTTATCTTATATATATATCCTTTTCCTTATATTCTACTTTGATAGGTATGATTTCTTTCAGTGCATCCATTACATCTACGATTGTCTCTTTATTACGCAACGAAACACGGAACTTCATATCGCCCAATTTCTCCGACTCTAACTGAATATGCACATCGTACTGACGTGAAAGCTTCTTCACCATCTCTCCTAACGTAATGTCATCATATTCAATCCTGTCTTCCGCCCACGCCATTGCCTGACGTGCATTTACTTTCTTTCCTTTCAACTGTCTTGTTACCAAATCCAAAGAAATAGATTCTCCCGGAGACATCCGTATCTGATCTTCTTTATAATTCAACTCTACTGCTCCTTCCAGCAAGGTGGTTGTTATATACGAATCGTCTGAATAGGCAGATACATTAAATTTCGTACCTTTTACCACCACATCATATTCATGCGTCTTTACTGTAAATTGCTTTCCATTCTGTTTAGTCACCTCAAAATACCCCTCTCCTTCCAGCTCCACCACCCGGTCGGCTGTATTAAAATGATTCGAATATCTTAATACGGAACCTGCATTCAGCCATACAACTGTACCATCCGAAAGCTGTATCTTACTCTTATCCCCCAACGGAGCTTCGCAAACAAAAAAAGTCTTTGGCGTAAACAAGTAAATAGCCTGTTGAATACCCAACGTAGTACCGACAATCAATGCTATAACGGCAGCGATACGGGCTATCTTCCATATACCAGATTTCGACTTTTTCAATAACGGGACAATCGCTTCCTGCGTATACATCTTATGCTTCAAAGCTTCCCATTCAGCATCTGTCTCCGAATCGGTATTCCGGTGATTCATCCATTCTCTCTCCCATTGACGGAACCTGCCATAGCCACCTTCCACCTGTTCGATATATTCGAACAGATTCTTTTCGTCAGCTCTTGATATGCGTCCTTCAAAATACTGAATAGCCAATTCACGGATATTTTCTTCTTGCTTCATTATATTCACTTTCTATAAGATGTAACAACCCATATTTCTTTTACCCAACCTCTGAAACAAAAAAAGCAGAAAAAAACTTTCCTGCTTCTTATTCTTTATATAACCGAAGAGTGCATTGATTATTTCTGCTCCATCATCAGCCATGCCAATATCACTATATACAGATCCACCGGATAGCGTTCGCTGAAATGCCGGGAGAAATATTGCAAAGCCCTTGCTATATGCTTTTCGACTGCTGTGGTAGATATTTGTAGTTTTTCTGCGATTTCTCTGTTCTTCAATCCCCTGAAACGGCTTAACAAAAAAATCTCACGCGACCTGTCCGGCAACTGATTAAGCACAAGGGCAATCTGCTCCTGCAATTCCTTGTATAATAATTTATGTTCTGCATCCTGCATAAAGTCTGCATAGTAGAGTTTTTCTTCCCCATCCACCTTTGCCAGGTACTCCACCCGGTACTTTTCAACAATCGAGCGATGCTTCAGATAATTTAGACATCCATTGCGGACCATAGAAAAAAGAAGAGAAGTAAGTGAGAAGGCAGATAACATTTCGCGACGTTCCCAAAATCGTAAGAAACACTCTTGAATAATATCACGAACCGTTTCTTCATCTTCTATAAAACGAATAGCATACCCTCGCAAACGAGGATAATAACTCTTGAACAGAAACTCAAAAGCTGCATTATTGCCTCTTTTCAGCTCTCCCAATAATTGTTTATCATCCATGAAATCTACCATAGTTTAGAAATTTATGCGCAAAGGTACGGGTCAACAGTTAACAAAGTGATGACAATATTATGAATATTTTTTCAATAAATCAAATTTGAGGTACTTTTTTATAAAACGCCAAAAAGGAAGTTTTCAATAATAGGATACAAAAAAAGGGTCAGTAATTGACCCTTTTTCTATTAATTCATGGTTTCCCACTTATTGCATATACAATCTGTCAATAAGAAAGTTTTCCTTATTCTTCATCCATTAGGATTTCCAGAATCTGACAAGCAGCTTTCGCTACCGGAGTACCCGGACCGAAGATAGCAGCTACACCTGCCTTATACAAGAAATCGTAATCTTGTGCAGGAATAACACCACCGGCAATCACTACAATGTCTTCGCGACCCAGTTTCTTCAGTTCTTCAATAATTTGCGGAACCAATGTCTTATGTCCGGCAGCCAGTGAAGAAACACCTACTACATGAACGTCGTTTTCAACAGCCTCGCGAGCAGCTTCCGCCGGAGTCTGGAACAACGGCCCCATATCCACATCGAAGCCACAGTCAGCATAACCGGTTGCTACGACTTTAGCACCACGGTCGTGACCGTCCTGTCCCATCTTTGCAACCATGATACGAGGTTGACGTCCCTCTTTCTTCGCGAACTTCTCGGCCAGTTCACAAGCACGTTTGAAGTCGCTATCGTTTTTACTTTCTGATGAATACACGCCTGATATCGTTCTAATTATTGCTTTATAACGTCCTACTATCTGTTCGCAAGCATAAGAAATCTCACCCAATGTTGCGCGAACACGAGCTGCTTCCACAGCCAATTCCAACAAGTTACCCTTGCCAGTCTTCACACATTCGGTAATTGCTGCCAATGCTTTGTCCACTTCAGCCTGATTACGTCCATCTTTCAAACGTTTCAGGTTTTCAATCTGTTCAAGACGAACGGCTGTATTATCAATTTCAAGAATATCAATCGGAGCTTCTTTTTCCAGACGATACTTGTTCACACCGACAATTGTCTGCTGACCACTGTCGATACGAGCCTGTGTACGTGCAGCAGCTTCTTCGATACGCATCTTTGGAATACCTGTTTCGATAGCTTTCGCCATACCACCCAGTTTTTCAATTTCCTGAATATGCTCCCAAGCCTTGTGTGCCAGTTCGTTCGTCAGAGATTCTACATAGTAAGAACCACCCCATGGGTCAACGTTCTTGCAGATGTAAGTTTCTTCCTGAATGTAAATCTGTGTATTACGTGCAATACGTGCAGAAAAATCTGTTGGAAGAGCAATAGCCTCATCCAATGCATTGGTATGCAAAGATTGAGTATGCCCCAAAGCTGCAGCCATAGCCTCAATACAGGTACGTCCTACGTTATTGAACGGATCCTGTTCGGTCAGTGACCAGCCGGAAGTCTGCGAGTGAGTACGCAACGCCAGTGATTTCGGGTTCTTCGGATTGAATTGTTTCACAATCTTTGCCCACAACATACGTGCAGCACGCATCTTGGCTATTTCCATAAAGTGATTGGTTCCAATCGCCCAGAAGAAAGACAGACGCGGTGCAAATGCATCAATATCAATGCCTGCTGCCGTTCCTGCACGAAGATATTCCAAACCATCGGCCAATGTATAAGCTAACTCGATATCCGCGGTTGCGCCTGCTTCCTGCATGTGATAACCGGAGATAGAGATAGAGTTGAACTTAGGCATCTTCTGCGAAGTGTATTCGAAAATATCAGAAATAATCTTCATAGAGAATGCAGGCGGATAAATATAAGTATTACGCACCATGAATTCTTTCAGAATATCATTCTGGATAGTACCGGCCATTTCTTCGAGTTTAGCACCTTGCTCCAGACCGGCATTGATATAGAATGCCATAATCGGAAGTACAGCTCCATTCATTGTCATAGACACAGACATCTTGTTCAATGGGATACCATCGAACAGCACTTTCATATTTTCCAATGAACAGATAGATACACCGGCTTTACCTACGTCACCTACTACACGTTCGTGATCGGGGTCATAACCGCGGTGAGTAGCTAAGTCGAATGCCACTGACAAACCTTTCTGACCGGCAGCCAAATTACGGCGATAAAATGCATTTGATTCTTCGGCGGTAGAGAATCCGGCATACTGGCGGATAGTCCAGGGACGAAGAGTGTACATTACTGAATACGGACCGCGCAGATAAGGAGGAAGTCCGGCAGCATAGCCAAGGTGTTCCATTCCTTCGAGGTCTTCTTTTGTATAAACAGGCTTCACTTCAATGTGTTCCGGTGTTTTCCAGTCAGCGGAGATACCGTTAGCCTTTTGCCATTCAGCACCATTAGTCGGCTGAAATGCGGCATATATATCGATGTTTTTAAAATCTTTTCTCATCTTACTTCAATAGTTTAGCGTTAAACTCTTTCAAGGTATCCAATACATTGACACGAACATGGATGAAGTTTTCGATACCTGCGGCTTTCAGGTCGTCCATACAAGCCGGAGCACCGGCAACGATAAACATAGCACGACCATTCAGTGCTTTGAAAGCAGGAATTGCATATTCAGCATATTCATCATCGCTGGAACAGATAACAACAATATCAGCTTTTGCAGCCATAGCTGCCTCTACTCCTGCTTCTACTGTCTCAAATCCCAGATTATCAATTACTTCATAACCGGCACAAGCCAGAAAGTTACAAGAATATTGAGCACGTGCCTGACGCATTGCCAAATTTCCGATGGTTAACATGAACGCTTTCGGACGTTTGCCTGATGCTTCTGTTTCGAGACGCAATGCTTCAAACTGACTGGCAGCACGATCGAACACCAGAGTATCCACCTCTTTTTCGCAAGTGTGAGAGTCACCTCCGCAACAACACTTACCTTCGACAGGTTGCTTATCGCCAGCCTTTTCATTGAAGTTCGGGAATTGGTTGGTACCCAACAACACTTCACGACGCTGTGCAACTGCTTTATGACGAGCTTTGTTGCTCTCATTCACAGCAGCCTGAACAGTTCCTGCTTTCAATGCCGCATAGAAGCCACCTGCTTCTTCTACAGCAAGGAAGAGTTCCCAAGCCTGTTTTGCAATAGCCACAGTCAGATTCTCGATATAATAAGAACCGGCAGCAGGGTCGATCACTTTATCAAAATGAGATTCTTCTTTCAGCAGCAGTTGTTGGTTACGAGCCAGGCGTTCTGGGAACTCGTCCGGAGTCTCATAAGTCTTATCAAACGGAGTTACCGTCATAGAGTCTACGCCTCCTAATGCAGCACTCATGGCTTCAGTCTGTGTACGAAGCAGATTTACATGTGCATCAAACAAAGTAAGATTGAAAGTAGAAGTTTCGGCATGAACCGCCATTTTTGCTGCGCAACGACATTCTCCGTTAGGACCTTTATTCTCGCAATCACGCACACATTCAGGATTGTAAGAAGCTACAATATTTGCCCAAAGCAAACGTGCCGCACGGAATTTCGCTATTTCAAGGAAATAATTGGAACTGATACCAAAATTAAATTTGATTTTCTTAGCTACTATGGCAGCAGGAATACCGGCATCAGTCAATTGACCCATATATTCATTTCCCCAAGCCAGAGCATAACCCAGTTCCTGAGAAATATAAGCGCCTGCATTATTCAATGATAAAGCGTTTACATTCAGCACACGATAGAAAGGAAGCGGCTGAATGGCTTCAATCAAAGATTTGGCTGTTTGTACCATATCACCTTTCTCCTTGCCACGAGTCAGCATCTTGTTGAAGAAATCATAGTTGATAGAACCTTTCAGTTTCTTCACATCATAATCTTTCTTCTGGAAATAAGCTACCAGCAGATTAGCCAACTCAACCACATGCCCCTGACAGGTTGAGAAATTCAGTTCAACACACTCTGCCTGAATATCACTTAACAGTGTTTCAATATATTCCGCATTAAGTTCTTTTGCTTTCACATGGAAAGAAAGTGAGTCAACACCCTTATTTAGGATATCCAGTGCTTTCGCATTGGCTTCTTTCGGACATTCTACTCTAATTTCCTGACGAACCAACCATGCATTGTTGTCTTTTTTAGTTCCTCTTAAATAAGGGAACTCTCCAGGAAGTGCATCAGTAGTTTTTAAATCCTCCAGATCTTCCATCCGGTAAAAAGGTTTCACTTTAAACCCTTCGTTTGTTTTCCAAACGAGCTTCTTCTCAAAATCAGCACCTTTTAAATCGGCTGTAACCTTCTCCATCCATTGTTCGGTGGAGGCAGGAGAAAAGTCTGAGAAGAGTTTTTCTTTTTTGTCTGCCATAGTTTATTTAAAATTAAAACAAGATTAATATTGTCTTTATTTTTATCTATCTCTTTCTAAATGTCAGTCGTTCGACCTGCAAATATAACCAATAAGTTAAAACGAATCTCTTTTTTAGGGAAAATTCGCACAGGACGCCCCGATTCGTCAAGTGCATACAATCTGCATAGAAATTCTTCATTTTTAGTTCTTCTTTTATTTGATTAGCTCCAATGTTATGAGTAATTTTGCACTCGTTTTTAGAAAAACATTATAAAAACTGCTATATTATGGATTGGTTACAAAGTTTATTATGGGACCCCAGCTCCGTAGCTCACATCGTGCTCCTCTACGCATTTGTAGTGGCTGCCGGCGTGTATCTTGGTAAGATAAAGATATTCGGAGTTTCTTTGGGCGTCACATTTGTTTTGTTTGCCGGCATCCTAATGGGACATTTCGGCTTCACAGCCGATACACACATCCTACATTTCATCCGTGAATTCGGATTGATCTTGTTCGTATTCTGTATCGGTCTTCAGGTGGGGCCATCTTTCTTCTCCTCTTTCAAAAAAGGAGGAATGACATTAAACCTGTTGGCTGTAGGCATCGTAGTGTTAAATATTGCTGTCGCACTGGGGCTTTATTACCTCTGGAACGGCCGGGTAGAACTGCCGATGATGGTAGGTATCCTTTACGGAGCAGTGACAAATACTCCGGGACTTGGTGCTGCCAATGAGGCTCTGAATCAGTTGCATTATACCGGTCCGCAGATTGCTCTCGGTTATGCATGTGCTTATCCCCTCGGTGTGGTAGGTATCATTGGTTCTATCATTGCCATCCGTTACATCTTCCGTGTCAATATGGCGAAAGAAGAAGAAAGCCTGAAAATCCAAAGTGGAGATTCACACCACAAACCTCACATGATGAGCCTGGAAGTTCGCAATGAATCAATTAGTGGAAAAACGCTGATTGAAATCAAGAATTTCCTGGGCCGTAAGTTCGTTTGCTCCCGAATTCGCCATGATGGTCATGTAAGTATTCCCGACCATGAAACAGTGTTTAATATAGGCGACCAGTTATTTATCGTCTGCTCGGAAGAAGACGCTCCTGCAATTGTAGTATTTATCGGAAAAGAAGTGGAGCTCGACTGGGAAAAACAAGACCTCCCAATGGTTTCCCGTCGTATTCTGGTTACCAAACCGGAAATCAATGGTAAAACATTAGGTTCTATGCACTTCCGTAGTATGTATGGGGTCAATGTCACTCGTATCAACCGTTCCGGTATGGACCTGTTTGCCGATCCGAATCTGATACTTCAGGTAGGTGACCGCGTTATGGTGGTAGGACAGCAAGATGCAGTGGAACGTGTTGCCGGTGTACTGGGTAATCAGTTAAAACGCTTGGATACACCGAACATTGTTACGATCTTCGTTGGTATCTTCTTAGGTATCCTTCTGGGTAGTCTTCCGATTGCATTCCCGGGTATGCCGACTCCTTTAAAATTAGGTTTGGCAGGCGGACCGCTGGTAGTGGCTATTCTTATCGGCCGTTTCGGTCATAAGCTGCATTTAGTGACTTATACAACCATGAGTGCCAACCTGATGCTTCGTGAAATCGGTATCGTTCTCTTCCTTGCCAGTGTCGGTATAGATGCCGGTGCCAATTTCGTGCAAACGGTAGTCGAGGGAGACGGATTACTATACGTAGGTTCCGGTTTCCTTATCACCGTTATCCCGCTACTTATCATCGGCACCATCGCAAGATTATATTATAAGGTAAACTACTTCACCCTGATGGGATTGATAGCCGGTAGTAATACCGACCCACCGGCATTGGCTTATGCCAATCAAACAACCTCCGGAGATGCTCCGGCAGTGGGATACTCTACAGTTTATCCGTTATCAATGTTCCTCCGTATTCTAACGGGACAGATGATATTATTAGCAATGATGTAAATCAAGTTTAGCATATAAACAATAAAGCCGGCTATATCCAAATGGAATATGCCGGCTTTATTTATTTTTTCAATCTACTTTTCTATCCTGTCATACAAGCTGCAGTTTCTTTACTACAAATTCTTCAATGAACCGCACTGTCTCTTCAATTCCCAAAGAAGAAGAATCGATGCACAAATGATAAGTAGCTGCTGCTCCCCACGTTTTATAGCTATAATAATTATAGTATTCCGAACGTCTCTTATCCGCTTTTTCGATCATTTCTTCTGCAGCTTCCGCATCAATATGATGCATGCCACACAACCGCGCTATGCGATCTTCTTTAGAGGCTGAAATAAAAACATTAGCGCAACGAGGATGCTCTCTCAGAATATAATCTGCGCAACGTCCTACAAAGACACAAGATCTTTCTGCTGCCAGATGACGGATCACATCACTCTGTACTTTGAACAAGGCATCATTGCTCAAGCAGTTGTTACATGGCATAGCTCCCTCACTGATAAAAGGGAAACGCATACCGAACAGTCCGCCAATAATACCCTGCGAGGCTTTTTCATCAGCCTTTTCAAAAAACTCCTTACACAATCCACTTTCCTCCGAAGCCAGATTAATCAGTTCCTTGTCGTAGAAGTTGATTCCCAAACGGGCTGCCAACTTCTCTCCTATTTCTTTTCCGCCGCTACCTAACTGACGGCCGATATTGATAACATAATTACCGCTCATAGTACATTTTGTTTTATGGTTCTGTAGCAAACATACGACTTTTTTCTAAAAATCACATCATCAAACGAAAGTTATATTTGAAAGTGACTATGAAATATCCTTTTATTTCCTGGTTACGGAACTCATAAAAACCATCAGAAGAAGTCGTACGGCCGAAACTTTTCCTCTTCCCGAGAATATCCGCCCAATAAGCAGACAGTTCCGCTTCTTTCTTTTTCAAGAACCGCCAGCTGGCACTTGCATTCCACAACATCTGGTCATCTTCGCCTTTACGGATATTCGTACCATTACGGAAAGAATAAGCCCCGTCAGTCCGTAATTGCAAGCCAAAAGGAAGATCAACGTACCCTTCAAGACGAAAACTATAATTACGCGTATAGGTATCGTTATCATTGATAGAATTAAGCGAATACTGATAATTCCAGGAAGTAGAGAAATCAATACCTCCCCAGGTGGGCTGATAAGATACATTCGCGTCACACCCCAATCCGGTATCACGTGTCGTACTTTTCTTCGGTTCGAGGCTCTTGTCTTCATTAATCATACTGACACGATTGCTATGATTACCGTTCATATCCAACCGCAAGGAAAAATGTCCCAGACGCTTCCACCAGTTGGCACTTCCATATACATTCCAGTTTCCGTTAATATTAATAGGAGATGTCTCACGTCCGCCGGTTTTTGCATCATATAGCACTACCTGCGTCACACTGTTCTGTTCCATCTGCCCGCCGATATTCGCAGATATACCTTTTTTTGAATGTTGAAAGCTCACACGGACACTATGAGAAAACATCTGTTTCAAATCCGGATTTCCCCGGGTGATATACAACGGATTACTGTTATCCGTCAGCGGCATTAAATCTGATAAGGAGGGTTGCCGGGTTCTACCGCTATAATTGAAAGTGATCCGGGCCTCTTTCTTTTTCCAATTCACCCATATCATAGGCTGAAAGTCGATAGTATGCATGGTAGTGTCCGCATAGAGCTTTCCCATTTTCCGTTCAATGGCACGTTTTTGCGGAGTCATCCCTAATGAGGCATTAAACATCCAGGTATCATCAGAGTAATTAAGCCCCACATCCAGATTATGGCCATTCGTACGACTATGACTCCGATTACTCAAACTATCCACATACCCTGCTTCATAGTCGGGAGGTAGTTCACCAAAGACTTCCGACTTCGTCAGAGAAGATAATTCATACGTATCACGATTATCACGCTCATAGTTAGTATCCCAGTTATATGCTACCCGGAAATGCATCTTCTTACCAATAGGCTGGGCAAAGGTAATCCCGACTCTCCATGAATTATTTTTTTGAGGCGACTTCAAATACTGGTTACGAAAAAGCACCGAATCATTTCCCAATTTATCTTCAAGACGGAAATAAGTAGTTTTAGAAAGCGAAAAACTTTCATTATCTCCCCACGAATCCGAGTTCAGGATATTCAATGCCAGCGTTGTACCTTTTTCATTCAGACGTCTCATAATACTCATCATCCAGCTATAACGGTTCGACTGATTCTCCGAACGCGACCGGTTCTCACTACGATTCACTTTTATATCCCGGGGAATAGATTCAAAGTCATCAAACAAGCTCTCATGACTTATGCCGGGAGGAGCATCAAAAGATGCATTCTGGCTACTGTTTTCATTCCTATTAGGAGAGATTCCTAAATTACCGGTAAAATGTATACGTGTACGTTTATCTACTTCCCAGCTTCCCATGAAGTTAGAACTAATCGACCGCCCCTTAGAGTTACTTTCGTTAGTAGACGCAGAGTATTGATTACCTGCCGGCAAATACTGTTCCTGATAAATGGAAGAAAGATTTCCGTTCCGGTTCAAATTATAGTTCACACTTCCGGTCAGGGAGAATTTCTTACCGAATTTATGAGTCATATTCATTCCTACCGAATTGTTGATATTATCCTTGTACGTACTATTCTGGTATCTGTTGGTAGACTGTGCGATAAAAGAAAGATTATCTCCGTCTTTACTAAAATAATTCACTTGCCCCTCGAAATCCTTCTTCTGGTTATTCCCGTATCCTACCGTTGCATTTGTCAGCCAGGTTTTATTCAATTCATCCTTAGTCTGCAAGTCGAGTACATATTTCTTTTCTCCTGAACTAATTCCGGTGAACTCCTCTTCTTTCGATTTCTTATCATATACTTTCAACTTACTAATCAAGTCTGCCGGAAGATTTTCGAGTGCCGTCTTTTTATCTCCGGAGAAAAAAGCTTCGCCATTTACATTGATTTCACTGATGGGCTGTCCGTTGTATGTCAACGAATTATCTTTCTTATTATATACCAATCCGGGAACACGCTTCACTAAATCTTCCAGATAAGCTCCTTCACGAGTTTTAAAAGCGGCAGCATTGATAACCGTAGTATCTCCCTCCATCACTACTTCCTGCAATTTTCCCGTTATCGTCACTTCACTAATCTGAATATCATCATCTTTCAATACCACTGTACCGATATTCACCGATACAGAGTCTTCCAGTGCCCGGTATACAGATTGCATTCCCATAAAAGAGACCTTCAACAGGTATTTCTTTTTCTTCTGCGGTTGATAATTAAGAATGAAACGCCCATTCTTATCACTTGTTATTCCCTTGATAAAGGCAGAATCGCTTTTCGCCAAAATAACAATGCTGGCAGATGGTAATGCCCGCTTCTCATTACTGCCGGCTTCCACTGTCTGCACTCTTCCTCGCACAGTTCTCACTTGTTGGTAACTACTCAGGTATAAAGTCATATTGATACTTCTCACTGTTCAAGAACAGCAA
>ENA-OXTU01000009-OXTU01000009.1-human-gut-metagenome-genome-assembly--contig:-NODE-9-length-106394-cov-77.726629_pt1 | contig 106394 bp, 66 predicted proteins | sample MGYA00249344_ERZ652650 | MGnify/ENA primary metagenome ERZ652650 (study PRJEB26925, sample SAMN05826532) | human gut metagenome | biome: ENVO:2100002; feature: ENVO:00000062; material: ENVO:00002003...
TTCTCAATCCATATGTCATAGCCTTTTCCGTAAAGCCATTTGCTCAGTCCTATACTACATGAACCTGTGTCTTCTCCACAGAATAGCCATTCCTCAGCAATTGTATTCCAAGCGTTTGTTTTAACCCAATTACATAACTTGCGGTAGCCCGTAGTGTTATTTGGGAAACACCCATACTCACGGGAGCCTATTTCGTTCATTCCACATGCGAGAATTATCGTCGCGTCAAGTTTCTCCTTTGAAAAATCAATTCCAATAAATAATTTTTTCATATTTTTGCTGTACTTTTCTAAGACTGGTAAAAGCTGTTTGAACTCTAAACTCTAAATAGGCTCGCAACCTTGATATTCTATCGGAGCTTTGCAGCTTGGCGGAGAGAGGCCGTTACGTGGGCTAGCCTCAAGTGCTTTCTCTTTTATGGTGTCCTCTTCCCGCCTATCAGTCTTTATCTTAATACAACAAAGATAATAAGACTGATATTTTCCTGATAAGATGCGGAGGTAATTATTCGTCTCGCTTGACTTTTTTAAAATAAATTTCCGACCTCTTATCTATTAACTGCAAACTTAGAGCTCTCTTTTTTTAAACCGCGCACCACAGGGAAATGATGCGACAAACATAACAAAGATATGTACGACGACCTGAAAGAAAACATTATTTTAGTAATGCAGCACCCTATCGCGCGCCGCCCCATCTCCAACTTATCAGATGAAGAACGAGAAAAAGCATTTGACTTGTTGAACTATCTTTCAACTTTATCCGTTGACGAAAACTATACCTTGTTAGATTACATCCAAATGGCACGTCTTGAATATGCACTTGGAGAGCTTGAGTATAAAACAACCAATGATACAGAAAAAGTAATACGACATTTTAGAACCGCCCTCCAACATCTGGAGAAAGGAGGGTTCGACTTAAGTATAAGCAAGTGGACAGAGTTAGTCAGCCTGCGAACCAAAGAAGACACGGAATAATTCAGAATCATAACCCTTACCAGTATATATAGAAGATAGACAACAAAGCGAAAAAGATTGCTTGTGCAAGTAGTCCTTTCGTTCTATCTTTGAAGAGGATGCCTTCCCCACACTTGATACCCCAATATCTTAATCGGCATCCTCTTCTTCTATCTTTCTGCCAAATCTTTTTTACATAAAATTCCCCAATACAGCAGCATTCTACTTATTAACTAATTTATTAACGCACAATTCTTTTTTAGCTTGGTCATGAATTTCGGAAACCATATCTTTGCATCGTGATCACAAAACAACAATAAAACAGATTAACTAACTATTAAAAGAAGAAAGACTATGGCATTAAAGTATGTTGTCAAGAAAAGAGTTTTCGGCTTTGACAAAACAAAGACTGAAAAGTATGTAGCACAGAATGTAATTACCAATACGGTAAATTTCAGAGATTTATGCAAGGAAGTATCCATGTTCGGTATGATTCCCGAAGGCGCAGTGAAACACGTGATTGACGCACTGATTGATGCGTTGAACACGAACCTAAACAAAGGATTGTCTGTGCAATTAGGTGACTTCGGATGTTTCCGTCCGGGCATGAACTGTAAAAGTCAGAATGAAGAAAAAGATGTAGATGCCGATACCGTTCGACGAGTGAAAATCGTATTTACTCCGGGATATAAATTTAAGGATATGCTGGATAATGTAAGTATCTACAAGACGGAAGGAAACGGCGGCACCTCTTCCGGAAATGGAGGGGGAAATAAACCGGAAAATCCGGACGAAGGCGGTAGCGGTGAGGCCCCGGATCCTGCAGCATAAAACTGGAACAAGGGACCACACATAGAAAAGGACTTCTTCCCATAAAAATGAACCCTAAAAGTTAGACAAAAACTTTTAGGGTTCGCTTAGTCATAGTTACCAGCCTGTATTTTGACCTAAATTAGGATTCTTATAATATTCAGTCTGTGGTATAGGATATAAATACATCTTATCATCCCAGTTACGTGTTTCAAGCAATTCTTTCTTATAAACAGGCAAGCCGTTTTCCATAGTGATCTTGATGCAATAAATAGCTTTGGTTTTATCACCGATTTTCCAACGGCGGATATCCCAGAACCTATGGTCTTCGAACGCAAGTTCCACTCGTCTTTCACGACGGACGCTTTCAGTAAACGCGTCGCCGCTTGTTGTAATGGCAGGCATATCAGCAGCAGCACGCACCTGATTCAGTGCCGCACGTGCAGACAACGGATGATCATTATCCGTATAATCAGCGTCTTTCCAGGCATCCATTGCTTCCGCATAGTTCAGGAGAATTTCCGCATAACGGAATATGATGAAATGGTGCGGTTTCTTTTTCTCATTGGAAGGAGCTAGAGAAACAGTCTCATTCATATACTTCTTCAAATAATAACCTGTGGTAGTCGCTCCGGTTGTTCCGGCACCGTCTTTTCCTCCTTCATAAGACTGGATGGTCGAGTTCATCCATGTATCGCCATTGCAAAGCACCGTTTTATAGAATCTTGGGTCTCTGCCTTCATACGGATTCTGCCCCGGTGTAATCTGTTCCCAGTCAAAGTCTTTTCCATTAGTCATCTGGAAGGCATCCACCAGATTCTGGGTGGGCACGTTGCCTGTTTTCCCCTTTTCATAACTGATGGGCAAATTGTTAGCTTCAAAATCAAAGCTTTCCCCATTTCTACGTTCAAAAATTAATTGCGGAGATTTCAATACATCGTTTCCACCATTCTTGTCATACAGAGGATCTACATTCGTCTTCGGCAAACTGTACCAGTTCTCTTTTATGATAGCATAAGCCGCATCGGCAGCCGCTTTCCATTTATCGGCATCCTGTGCGGGATTATGCAACAAACTCGCCGCATAAAGAAGAGCACGGGATTTCAATGCCAACGCCGTACCTTTGGTCACACGTCCCGTCTCCGCCCAAAAGTCCTGATGACTGACAGGCAGAGTTTTGGCCGCGTCACTACATTCATCACAGATATATTTTATCACTTCATTGAAAGAAGCCTTTTCCACACCGTTGATTTCATCCAAAGCATACGTACGTGTCAAAAGTGGAATATCACCGTATCGTTTAGCCAGTTCGAACAGATAAAAAGCTCGCAACACCCGTAATTCTTCACGATACATGGTAGCTTTGGCAATGTCTTCTTCATACGTGTCGTTCCAGCGGAAACGCTCCAGTTTTTCCTGTGAATAGTTTTCAAGAAATGAATTGACGGAACGGATAGCTCCATAGCACTTCGACCACATATTATCGACTGCATTGTTGGGACTCCAGGCATTGTTATAAAAGTCGTGAACACTATTATCACTCCAGACATAAACAGAATTATCCGTTGCAGACTCCCTCAAAGCCCCGTCGAGCACTCCGAGATCTCCGGGCAACTGGCTATAAACGTAGGTAGCCAAACCTTTCACATTGCTAAAGTAGGAATAGGCCTCTTCCCTGTCCAAGCCTGTCGATTCGTCCAATTCGAGCAAGCTACACCCCGATACGGATAATAGCAAACCTGTATATAATAGGATATATTTTCTCATGGTCATCTCACATTTTAGAAGTTAATATTCAACCCGAAATAAACAGAAGTCATATCCGGATAATTGATTTTCAGATCTTCACTGTTCATATACTTCACATGATCGAGCGAAAAAAGATTATTAGCTCTCGCATATACCTGAATCTTCTCCATTTTCATTTTCTTCACCCAAGAGGAAGGAAGGTTATAGTAGACATTCAGGTTACGAAGTTTGAAATAGCTCCCGTTTTCCAACCACTGTGTACTGTTTCTGAAGTTATTGGCATTATCCAGCGTGGTCAGGCGGGGGACATTTGCGATGTCTTTCGTTTCTTCCGTCCAGCGGATTCTGTCATTCAGATACCAGTTGGAAATATTCGTGTTGTTTCTCAACGGCCAGTATACGCTGGCAGTGTTCAACATCACACTATAATGGGCTACTCCTTGAAAAAGAGCATCCACGCCGAAACCTTTATATTCAAATCCCAAATTAATGCCATAATAAATCTCCGGTATGGCAGTGGAATATCCTATCGCCTTCTGGTCATTGTTGTCAATCACGTTATCGCCATTCAGATCCCTGTACTTGACATCACCTGGACGTACTTCCGAGAATTTCTGCACCGGACTGCTCTTTATGTCCGCCTCATCTCTGAAATAACCGATAGCCTCCCAGCCAAAACACTGCCCGACAGGGTAACCTTTTTTAGACAAATAGCCATACGGCTGATATCCCTCAGCATTTTCTACGACTTTACTTTTGGCATAGGAGAAGTTGGCTCCGATATAATAGTTGAAGTCCTTGTATTCCTTTTTCCACATGGCAGAGAGTTCCGTTCCTTTTGTTTCCACCTTTCCTGCATTCATCTGCGGAATAGTAACCCCGATTGCCGATGAGATCAGCCCACTTCCGTCAATCAGGATATTAGTGTGCTTGTCATAAAAACCGTCAATAGAAAAAGTCAGTCCCTTGAACAGGCTCATATCCAAACCGATATTATATTTATCCGCAACTTCCAGATCCAGTTGTTCCATTGCCAACACTCCTTCCTTCAGGCTACTTCCGGCAGAAGTATTTCCGGCCTGAAAATAGTAAGCACCGCTTCCTACCCAATATTGCTTATCCATGTCATAATCATAAATATCATATCCGGAGCGTCCGTAAGAAGCACGAAGTTTCAGATAATCAAAAGCGGAAATTTCTTTCATGAAATTCTCGTTCGAAAGTATCCAGGCGGCAGAAATGGCGGGATATGCACGATACTTGTCGTTCTTCCCCAACACGCTGCTGCCAAAACAGTTGGCTACGATATCCACCATATAACGGTTGTCAAAATTATAACCTGCGGTTCCGATGATGTATTGACGGTAACGACTGTTATTAGCCCCTGTCAACGTCATTGATTCTTGACGAAACATAGCACTGGCCGTAAAATCATGTTTATCCCATGTCCGGTGATAATTGACCTTCGCTTCAAAATTGGCATGTATGTATTGATTGGCCAATCCTTTGTTGCTGATTTCCAGTTCATCGTTAGGATTTCCGTAATTCGTGTAAATCGGTTCTCCGTCTATGCCTTTTTCAATGGTCTGGTACATAAAACTTTTCTTAGCTGTTTCCTGATAGGTTGCATTATTATCATAAGCAATAGCGAGTTCCGCACTCAACCCGCGAGTCAATACAGACAAATCCTGCACCAACCGCAAATCCGCCTGCAACATACGCTGATTCAGTTTATAATAACCTACGTCCGCCAGATTGGCTATCGGATTTGTTTTCAGCACATTGTTACTGCCCCAGAATCCATTCTGTGTCTGCACGGGAAATGCGGCGGACGGGGTGTTGAAAATCTGTTCAAACAAAGTAGCTTCCGATGTGGTGGGACGCTTGGTCTCTCGCAGCATACCGAGCATACTCAATTTCAATTTTGTCGCGTCCGTAATATCCACATCCAGATTCATGCGAAGATTGAGGAAGTATTTCTTCATCTGGGAGTTATAGCGATCTGTATAATCAGTGTACTTGCTATTCAGCAGTCCCATATCGTTTTTGTAATTGAGGACACTGAAATAACGAAGCCGCTTGCCACCTCCGCGGAAAGTGATGTCCAGTTGATGACTGGTTGTATGATTGCGTAACGCTTCTTTCTGCCAGTCCACATTCGGATAAAGATCGCTATTGCCTCCGGACAGGAAAGAAGCCTCATCCATGTCCGGTTGCAAGCCATCATATCTCAATGCTTCATTACGGGCTTTGGCATAGGTATAAGCATCGGCAAATTCCGGCTGATTAACAGGTAAGCCTAAACCGAACTTGTAGTCTACTTTTATATCCTTCTGGTTATATATACCGCGTTTGGTAGTTATCAATACCACTCCGTTAGCGCCTCTGCCTCCCCAAAGAGCAGTAGCAGCACCGTCTTTCAAAACGGATATTGATTCTATTTCCGAAAGGTTGATATATTCGAGAGGGCGTGCAAAACCATCTACTACAAATAAAGGTGTATCTCCATTCAAAGAACCGCGTCCCCGCACATTGAGACGAGATTTATCTGTGCCCCAACTAGTGTTCTGCATCACACTCAATCCCGGCAACAGGCCATAAATGGCATTGTAAGGACTAGTGGTAGCATTTTTATCTAATTCATCCGAATAAATGGTAGAGACAGCCTGTGTCTTCCGTAATTCAGTGGTCGTCTGTGTGCCCAGATCGATTACCTTATCTTGTCCTTCATTATTTTGCGCTATACCCGTAGTGGCAAATGCCAACGAGAAAGCTACGATATAAAGTGATTTATTCATAATCATTCTTCTTATTGTTCAACGATTTGATTATTACCAACCCGGATTCTGAATCAATCCATATTTCTTGTTTATCTCATCTATAGGCAGAGGCAACAGGAAATACTTGTCGTTCCACTTTTCAGGTTTTGCATACTGACGCGTTTCCGCCATTGCATGAGATACGGCATAAGAAAAGCCGCTTGGCTCACCGGCCGCTTTTTTAATAATCAGACGTGACAATTGTCCGGTAAATATATCTGCGCGTTTCCAACGTACCAGATCGAAATAGCGTACTTCTTCATAGCCGAATTCAATGGCTCTTTCGCGTAATATCGCTTCACGCAACGGTTTGCCAGCCGGAACATCTGTTGCCGAAATCGCAGGCATACCTGCACGCAGTCTGGTTTTATTCAGATAATCATAAGCCGTATTGCCAAACTCATCACGGACTTCCGCCTTATTCAATTCGTTCATCGCTTCGGCCATATTCAAATAAACCTCCGGAAGGCGGATCAACGGACAAGAATAAAATTTACCATTCACTTCGTCATTGAAGTTCCGTATGAATTTTCTCATGGCAACCCCATTGTAACTCATTCGTCCGTCTTTATAAGGCGCCTGGGTGGCTCCTTCGTAAATCTGCACTTTCTGGGCGCCCTTAAACTTATCTCCATTCACAGCAACCGTTTCATATAAGCGGATGTCTCTTCTGGGGTTTCCGTCCTTATCAAAGAAAGGGAATTTATTATGGTCCGGATTGTTCCAGTCGAATTCTGTTCCGTCTTTCATCTGAAACATATCGACATAAGTCAATGTAGGAGAAGCAACTCCATAACGCACCTGGGCAAACGGAAGGTTTCCCGTAGCATAAGTGGTGAATCTTCTGGAAGAAATCAAGACTTCACCGTTATGGCGATTGAAATATCCTGCTGCAAAATCATCGCGGGGATTACCTGTATTCACCAGTTGATAAGCGTCCGAGTTCTTTTTATTAGCCCGCATAAATTCTAATCCGGCATCCAACGCCTTCTGCCACCTGTCTGGTGAATAGTTACCATACCAAGTAAGGAATTGAGACGAAGCATCTCCTTCCAAATAGGGTCTTTCAGCATTAAATAAAGGACTCGCCACAAACTGAAGCACCCTGGACTTTAACGCTAAAGCAGAAGCAGCCGTCATTCGTCCGTCATTATCTGCATTCACCTGCCAAGGCAGTACAGAGGCTGCCGCATCCAGTAATCCAACAATCTTCTGTACGGTTTCTTCCACTGTCATACGAGGAAATTTCATCGCATCTTCTGCCGTATATGCATGGTCTATCCACGGCATACCACCATAATAACGGAGCATTTGAGAATAATGATAGGCAATGATTACTTGCGCTTCCGCTTTTCCTATCGCTTTCTCATCCGCAGTCATATCCGGCACTCTATCCACATTCTCAATGTAAATGTAGGCTCTTCGAATACCATAAACCGGCCCTACTCCTATCGTAGCACTGGCGACATCCAACCGATATGGAAGATGTTCCAGATATGTATTTGTTCCGTCCACTGTTCCTGTATAGAATTTAGGCGCTCCCTTTTTCGTCCAGTCACCCAGATCGGTTAGCATTTCCAGAACGCCATATCCCAGACGTCCTTGCATCGGCAGATAATCCGGCAGGGAATGATAAGTTTCCGCCAGTGCCTGCTCAGCATATACCTTTTTGTTAAAAACAGAATCGATATTCTGTTCGTTACTTATCGGCTTATCCAGAAATTTCTCTCCAAATTTAAGGTCTTCGCACCCTATCAGTGTCAATACAGAGAGAGAAAGACAGCCTATATATTTTTTATAGTTTTTCATTGTCAGCACTATTAAAAGGTTAGATTAATACCTAAATTATATATTTTAATGATAGGGTAAGAATCCGCATTATTCGGATTACATTCAGGGTCCATGATGTCAAACTTATCAAAAGTCAGCAGATTATAGCCTGTCAGTTTTATACCTAACTGCTGGATACCCAGTTTCTTCAACATCTTCTTATCTGTGAAGTTATATCCTATTGTCACATTCTTCAGCTTCAAATAAGAACCGTCTCGCACCCACAAAGAGGAGGAACGCATATTATAGACTGCATTTGTCTCTGTAAACCGCGGTGTAGTAGCTGTATTAGCCGTTTCCGGTGTCCAGCGCGTATCTGCATGGAACTGCATCAAACCACGGATTTTACCATTACCAAAAGGTTCTCTGAAAGCTCCGTCCAGCAACAAAGAGCGTTGTGCAGCACCAGTCCAGTTCATCGTCAGGAAAAAGCCTTTGTAATTGATACCATAATTCAATCCGAATGTATAAGCCGGACGAGTCGGGTTTCCAATGATAGTCTGGTCGTCGGAAGTAATTTCCTCATCACCGTTCAAATCCCGGTATTTCACATCACCCGGCTTCACGGACACACCCGGATCGGGCAGACCTGCCACCAGTTTGCCGTTCTCTCCGAAGTCCGCTTCTGTATAGAAACCGTCCGCCACATACCCGAAGAGTGTTCCGACCGGATTTCCTGTCCGCCACATATAAGGTTCATTAGGCTCAACTTCGTCTTGGAAAATAATCTTATTCTTTGAATAGGAAACGTTTGCCTGAACATTATACTGAACCTGCCCGATCTTGTCATTCCACCTCACTTCTACCTCATATCCACGGTTTTTCACTTTACCCATATTTACGGCAGGTAGAATTGATGAAGTCAACCCCGTTAATAAAGGTACTGTCTTACGATTGATGAGAATATCCTTACGTTCTTCGAGGAAATAGTCCAAAGAGATTTTCAGACGGCTCTTCAAGAAATGAACGTCCAATCCATAGTTCTGTTTCAGCGCAGTTTCCCAAGTCACGTTCGGATTGCCCAGACGCTTCTCCAATGCACCCAGAATTAACGCCTTGCTGTTATAACCAAAGTTGAATCCATACTTATTGTTATTCCACCCGTCTACTCCGCTCAGATTCACATCATAAGAATCCGGCAGGAATAAGAAGCGGTTATTTCCAAGATTGTCATTTCCGACCAAGCCGACAGAAGCACGGAATTTCAGATAATCAACCACCTTCTGTTTTTTCATGAAGGCCTCTTCCGACAGGATATAACCGATGGAACCGGCAGGAAACGCACCGAATCTCTTACCCGGAGCAAAATTCTCAGAACCATTATAACCGAAGTTAACTTCTGCCATATAGCGGGATTTGTAATCATACGTCAGACGGCCTACAAAACCGATGTAAGCAGACGGTACTCCCACCCATTGAGCGGGATAGTATTTCTTACTCTGATTGTACAAGAACAATCCCCCGACATTATGAAAACCAAACTTACGGTTATATCTCAAGCTTGCTTCCAGATACCAGTCTCGTGCCCGCGAGGAAGTTTCCTCATATTGCAAGCTCTTATTTTCTCCTTTGATCTTATAAACAATATTCTTGTTGAAATCTGGCGAATCATAACCAAGTGACGGATCTTCCAAAGAAGATTGATAGAAAGGCATAAATTGTTCCACTTGCCCTTTACGCTTTTTGGTAAAACCATAACTCGTATTATAAGCACCTTTTATTTCCGCCGACAATCCTTTGGTTATGAAGTCCAACTTCTGATTCAACAGAAGGTCCAGATTCATCGTATTATTAATAGCAGTTGAGTAACCCGTTCCATAACATTTAGGCAAAGCACTGTTGCCCAGATTTATTTTATTATCAAAACGTTCCTCGGGGGTAACTATGAGTTGTCCGTCAATTACACCCGGACTACTGAACGGAGTTGTCTGATTAATCAGTGTCCAGATCGAATTAGTCGCATCATTAATCATCGGTTCATTCCGGTTACCTACAATGCCGCCGATACCAATCTTCAGCGTGGTAGTCTTAGTTACATTAAAGTCTAAATTCGCACGATAATTGTATCTTTTGTATTTATAATTATTATCATACCCCACTCCTTCAAACTGTTTCAACAGACCATTCTGATATAAGAAACCTAAAGATATGAAGTAACGTATATCCTTTGTTCCTCCGGAAATATTCAGGTTATGCTGTGTCTGCATAGATGTTTTATTAAGCAGATACTTTCTCCAGTCGATACTGGGGTACATAATAGGTTCATCATTCAATCTGAACCGTTCAACTGCATAATTATTGAACACCAAATCGTTCTCGGTAGCATTTGGTTTGTCATTTGTTATAATCTCGTTTCTTAAAGTAGCATACGTATAGCTGTCTGCCATTTCAAGCATACGGGTGGGCATCTGGATACCAACCGAAGAATTTACGGAAATTTTCGCTTTGCCTTCCTTACCACGACGTGTAGTCACCAAAATTACGCCATTTGCACCACGCACACCGAACACGGCAGTAGCAGAAGCGTCTTTCAGAACCGTCACGCTCTCTATTTCATTCGGGTCCATTTGATAAAACGAACGTTCTATACCATCCACCAAAATCAAAGGAGAGGAAGCACTTTCTGTCAAGGACCCCACTCCGCGAATAAACACCTTAGGGTCTTCCTGTCCCGGCTGACCGCTAGTCTGGACGGATGAGAGTCCTGTAATCTGACCCGCCAGGGAATTGGCCACACTTGCATTCGGCGAACGTATCAACGCTTCATTGTTTACAGCAGAAATAGCTCCTGTCAGAGTTTCTTTCTTTTGTGTACCATAGGCCACAACTGTAACTTCCTGAAGTTCATTGGCCGTTTCTTTTAAAATAATTTTCAGTTGTTTGCGTCCATTTAATGGCACTTCTTGAGGTTCATATCCCATGAACGAAATTTGCAGAACTGCTTTTTGAAGATTGCTTACTTTTAAATGGAAAACACCATTCATGTCAGTAATAGCACCGTTGGCCGTACCTTTTTCCTTTACATTGGCACCAATCACCTCTAAGTTAGATTCATCCAATACAGTTCCCGTTACTGTATTTTGCGCCCATGCCAAGAGCGAACAACACATAAGCATTAACGTACTGATGCACCTCTTGCATCTTTTTAGTCTCGTCAGTTTGTTCATAATAATAAATTTAAGAATTTGAAATAGGTTTGTTAAAAACACTCGCCACAAATTAAGTGATTGTAATAGTTTTTAAGATACAATTATCATACTAAAAAGGGACAAAATAGTACAAATAAGAAATAAAAAGCATTAAAATTAGCTGTATTACTCATAGTATCAGGATGTCACGCTAGAAAAATACAGCCTATTCATCGTTTCTTCTTGACTTTACCATACTCGAGAGGTGATACTCAAAAAGTTAATTTACCAAGTTCTTCTTTCACCGTAAATCTATGCCAACTCCACATACCATTACCAGACTCCATTGAATAGTTCATAAATAAATTAAAATTGAACTATTGACATACCTATTAGACTTATTATTCTCTTTTATTAATCAAATTATTCCCTATCTTTGACTCCCGAAATTCAAACCTAATACAAAAAACCCATGAAGAAACAACTACTCTCTTGCTGCTTGGCTGCATTGGGACTGACAGCAATTCAAGCGCAAAGCTTCAACGAGTGGAAAGATCCGGAAGTGAATTCCGCAAACCGCTCCGCTATGCACACTAATTACTTTGCTTTCGCATCGGCTGATGAAGCTAAAGCCGGCATTAAAGAAAATTCCGCAAATTTCATGACCCTGAACGGTCTTTGGAAATTCAACTGGGTGAGACACGCAGACGCACGCCCGACCGACTTTTACCAGACTAATTTCAACGACAAAGGTTGGGATGACCTTCAGGTGCCTGGCGTTTGGGAGTTGAACGGTTACGGTGATCCTATCTATGTCAACGTAGGATATGCCTGGAGAAGCCAATTCAAAAACAATCCTCCGCAAGTGCCGACAGAAAACAATCACGTAGGCTCTTACCGGAAAGAAATCATCCTTCCCGCCGACTGGAAAGGCAAAGAGATTTTTGCGCATTTCGGCTCGGTAACTTCCAACATGTACCTTTGGGTGAACGGACGTTACGTAGGATATAGCGAAGACAGCAAACTGGAAGCCGAGTTCAACCTGACCAACTACCTGAAACCGGGTAAAAACGTGATTGCCTTCCAGGTATTCCGCTGGTGCGACGGCAGTTATCTGGAAGATCAGGACTTCTTCCGCTACTCTAGCGTAGGACGTGACTGCTATCTTTACGCACGTGACAAGAAATACATCCAGGATATTCGCCTCACTCCAGATTTGGATAGCCAATATAAAGACGGTACGCTGAACATAGCCGTTGATCTGAAAGGAAGCGGCACAGTTGCCTTGGACTTGACAGATACTCAAGGTAACAGTGTAGCAACTGCCGACCTGAAAGGCTCTGGCAAATTAAACACTACCCTATCCATCTCCAACCCGGCCAAATGGACTGCCGAAACGCCTAATCTCTACACGCTGACCGCTACACTGAAAAACGGCAACAACGTAGTAGAAGTAATCCCCGTTAAAGTAGGATTCCGCAAGATTGAGCTGAAAGGCGGACAGATACTCGTCAACGGGCAACCGGTACTCTTCAAAGGAGCCGACCGTCACGAAATGGACCCGGACGGCGGTTATGTCGTTTCTCTCGAACGTATGTTGCAGGATATCAAAGTGATGAAAGAATTGAATATCAACGCTGTACGTACTTGTCATTATCCGGACGACAACCGTTGGTATGACCTTTGTGACCAATATGGTCTGTATGTAGTGGCCGAAGCCAACGTAGAATCTCACGGAATGGGTTACGGCGATCAGACACTGGCAAAGAACCCGAGTTACGCTAAAGCTCACATGGAGCGTAACCAACGCAATGTACAACGCGGATACAACCATCCGTCCATCATCTTCTGGTCACTGGGCAACGAAGCCGGCATGGGACCGAACTTTGAGGAATGCTACACTTGGATTAAGAACGAAGACAAGACACGTGCCGTACAGTATGAACAAGCAGGAACCAGCGAATTCACCGATATTTTCTGCCCGATGTATTATGACTACGACGCTTGTATCAAATATAGCGAAGGCGACATCCAAAAGCCGTTAATCCAATGCGAATACGCGCACGCAATGGGTAATTCACAGGGAGGATTCAAAGAATACTGGGACATCATCCGCAAATATCCGAAATATCAGGGTGGATTTATCTGGGACTTTGTAGATCAGTCCTGCCACTGGAAAAACAAAGACGGAGTAAATATCTATGGTTATGGCGGTGATTTCAACAAATACGACGCTTCGGACAACAACTTCAACGATAACGGTTTAATCAGCCCCGACCGCGTGCCTAATCCGCATGCTTATGAAGTAGCTTATTTCTATCAGGATATATGGACTACTCCTGCGGATCTTACCAAAGGTGAAATCAATATCTTCAACGAATATTTCTTCCGCGACCTCTCTGCATATTATATGGAATGGCAATTACTGGCAAACGGGGAAGTAGTGCAAACAGGCATTGTATCCGACCTGAAAGTTGCACCCCAGCAAACTGTGAAAGTGCAAATTCCGTTTAACGTGAAGAATATCTGTCCTTGCAAGGAATTGTTGCTGAATGTGAGCTATAAACTGAAAGCCGCCGAAACGTTGCTGCCGGCAGGAACGACTATCGCTTACGACCAGTTAAGCATCCGCGACTACAAAGCACCGGAACTGAAACTGGAAAATCAACAGGCTTCCAATATTCCGGTTATCGTGCCCAGTATTTTGGACAACGACCGCAATTACCTGATTGTGAAAGGTGAAAACTTCTCTATGGACTTCAATAAGCACAATGGTTACCTTTGTCGCTACGACGTCAATGGTATGCAAATGATGGAAGACGGCAGCGCATTGACTCCTAACTTCTGGCGTGCACCGACCGACAATGATTTCGGAGCCGGACTGCAACATAAATATGCTGCATGGAAGAATCCGGAGCTGAAACTGACTTCTCTAAAACATGCTATTGAAAACGATCAGGCAGTGGTTCGTGCTGAATATGATATGAAATCGATAGGTGGAACATTGTCACTGACTTATACTATTAATAATAAAGGTGCAGTGAAGGTTACGCAGAAGATGGTGGCAGACAAGAGCAAGAAGGTTTCTGAAATGTTCCGCTTCGGTATGCAAATGCGTATGCCTGTCAACTTCAATGAGGTGGAGTACTACGGCCGTGGTCCGGGAGAAAACTATGCTGACCGTAACCACGGAGCCATGCTAGGCAAATACCGCCAGACAATAGAAGAACAATTCTATCCTTACATCCGCCCGCAGGAAACCGGAACCAAAACGGATATCCGCTGGTGGAGACTTCTGAACATTAGTGGTAACGGATTGCAATTCATATCGGATGCTCCTTTCTCTGCTTCTGCCCTGAATTATACCATCGAGTCATTGGATGACGGTGACGGTAAAGATCAACGTCACTCACCGGAAGTAGAAAAGGCAGACTTCACCAATTTCTGTATCGATAAGGCACAAGCAGGGCTTGCTTGTGTGAACAGTTGGGGAGCTATACCACTGGAAAAATACCGTCTTCCTTACCAAGATTATGAGTTAAGTTTTATTATGACTCCTGTATATCATAAAATAAAGTAAAAAACATAGTTAAAAAACACGGTATCAGAGAACAAGAATACCGAATTTAAAGTATTTTTGCAGCCGGAAACTAATTTAACCGAATTAGTTTCCGGCTTTTTCTTCCTTAACCCCCTTAATCTATATGGACGAACAGCACACTGGCAACAAACGCATTAAATTAAAAAACAGATATTTATTAAGTATGAAAAGTAGAATTGTTTTATTTGCATTTTGCGTAGCCCTCTTGTCTAGTTGTGGCAATAAGGGCAATGACACAGGAAAGGCTCCTGAATATGCAGTACAAGAGTTACAAAAAACAACTGCCAATTTAACAACCGCTTATCCGGCTACAATCAAAGGTAAACAAGATGTAGAAATCCGCCCCCAAGTATCGGGCTTCATCACGAAACTGTGTGTAGACGAAGGAGCAACTGTACGTAAGGGACAAGTGTTGTTCATTGTTGACCCGACTCAATATGAAGCAGCCGTACGCACTGCCAAAGCAGCAGTTGCTACAGCCGAAGCAGCAGTGAGCACTCAACAAATGACGTATGACAATAAGAAAGAGTTGAACAAGAAGCAAATTATCAGTGACTATGACCTGGCAATGGCAGAAAACTCTCTGGCACAAACCAAAGCACAGTTGGCACAGGCAAAAGCACAACTGACCACTGCTCAACAGAACTTGTCATTCACACAAGTTAAAAGCCCGTCAGATGGTGTTATCAACGATATTCCTTATCGTATAGGGGCACTAGTAAGCCCTTCTATCGCTACACCGATGACTACCGTATCCGAAATTGACGAAGTATACGTATACTTCTCAATGACAGAAAAGGAATTGCTGGCAATGACCAAGTCCGGTAGCACAATCAAAGAAGAAATCAGCAAGATACCGACTATCAAACTGCAACTAATCGACGGTTCCACATACGATGTAGATGGAAAAGTAGACGCTATCACAGGCGTTATCGACCAATCTACCGGTTCGGTAAGCATTCGTGCTATCTTCCCGAATAAGGAACATGTATTGCGTAGTGGAGGCACGGCAAACGCTCTGATTCCTTATACCATGGAGAATGTAATCACTATACCGCAGTCTGCAACAGTAGAAATCCAGGATAAGAAGTTCGTTTATGTTCTGCAACCGGACAACACAGTGAAATATACAGAAATCAAAATCTTTAATCTGGATAACGGGAAAGAGTACTTGGTTACTTCCGGTTTGAATTCAGGAGATAAAATTGTAATCGAAGGAGTACAAAACCTGAAAGATGGCCAGAAGGTTCAACCTATCACACCAGCGCAGAAAGAAGCAAACTATCAACAACATTTGAAAGACCAACGCGACGGTAATTTAGCCACAGCCTTCAACTAATAATCAGATAATCATATGAAATTAGATAGATTTATTAACCGTCCGGTACTATCAACCGTTATTTCTATCCTGATAGTCATCCTGGGGGCTATCGGATTGGCGACACTGCCTATCACGCAGTATCCGGACATCGCGCCTCCTACCGTTTCGGTAAGAGCCACCTATACGGGAGCCAGTGCATCGACCGTATTGAATTCCGTGATTGCTCCATTGGAGGAACAGATCAACGGTGTAGAAAACATGATGTATATGACCTCAACTGCGTCAAACACAGGTTCCGGTGAGATATCCATATATTTTAAACAAGGAACAGACCCGGACATGGCCGCTGTCAATGTACAAAACCGTGTCTCTATGGCACAAGGTCTGTTGCCTGCCGAAGTAACTAAAGTCGGTGTAACCACCCAAAAACGCCAGACTTCCATGCTGGTAGTATTCTCTCTATATGACGAGACAGATACATATAGCGAATCATTTATTGAAAACTATGCTAAAATCAACCTAATCCCACAAGTACAACGTGTTCAAGGTGTAGGTGATGCTAACGTTTTGGGTCAGGATTATTCTATGCGTATCTGGTTACGACCGGACGTCATGGCACAATACAAGCTCGTACCTAGTGATGTTTCCACTGCTCTGGCAGAACAAAATGTCGAAGCAGCTCCAGGACAGTTCGGTGAACGAAGTAACCAAACTTTCCAATATACTATCCGCTATAAAGGACGTTTGCAACAGCCTGAAGAGTTTGAAAATATCGTTATCAAATCTCTTCCTGACGGTGAAGTACTCCGTCTGAAAGATATAGCAGAAATTCAGCTGGACCGTTTGGGATATAACTTTACCAACCGGGTAGACGGCCACAAATCTGTGACTTGTATCGTATACCAGATGGCAGGAACCAATGCGACACAGACCATCAGTGATATTGAAGCATTGTTGGATGAAGCATCAAAAACGTTACCTACCGGATTGAAACTGAACATCTCCATGAATGCCAACGACTTCCTCTTCGCTTCTATCCATGAAGTATTGAAGACGTTGATCGAAGCATTTATCCTGGTGTTTATCGTAGTGTATATCTTCTTGCAGGATTTACGTTCGACATTGATTCCGACTATTGCCATTCCGGTAGCTCTGATCGGTACTTTCTTCATCCTGTCCCTGGTAGGATTCAGTTTGAACTTGTTGACGTTATGTGCGCTCGTGCTTGCTATTGCGATTGTGGTCGACGATGCGATTGTGGTCGTCGAGGGTGTGCATGCCAAGCTTGACCAAGGTTATACATCTGCCCGTCTGGCTTCTATCGATGCCATGAATGAATTGGGTGGTGCTATCGTATCTATTACGTTGGTCATGATGGCTGTATTCGTTCCGGTAAGTTTCATGGGAGGTACAGCAGGAACATTCTATCGTCAGTTCGGTATGACTATGGCTATCGCTATCGGTCTGTCTGCATTGAACGCATTGACTTTGAGTCCGGCTTTGTGCGCCGTTCTTCTGAAACCTCACAAAAAAGAAGATGGAACAACGGAAGACTCCACATTGAAAGAACGTATGAAAGTAGCCTATACGGCAGCCCATACAACTATGATCAACAGATATACCGAAGCTATCGGGAAGATGTTGCATCCGGGAATTACACTTACTTTCACGCTTATTGCCATTCTCGGCATGATCTTTGGTTTGTTCAGTATCAATCCGATAGTTACTGCTATTTTCGTAGTGCTTAGTGTTCTGGCACTGATTGGAATGAGTACGAAGAAGTTTAAAAACAGATTCAACGATACATACGAATCAATCCTGAAACGTTATAAGAAACGAGTACTGTTCTTTATCCAGAAGAAATGGTTGTCTATGGGATTAGTTGTCGCTTCCATTGCGATACTTGTATTCTTCATGAACACCACCCCGACAGGTATGGTACCTAATGAAGATACCGGAACACTGATGGGAGCAGTAACATTACCTCCGGGTACTTCTCAAGACCGTTCCGAAGAGATTTTGGCACGTGTAGACAGTCTGATCGCTTCCGATCCTGCGGTATTGTCACGTACTATGATTTCCGGATTCAGCTTTATCGGTGGTCAGGGACCTTCCTATGGTTCTTTCATTATCAAACTGAAAGACTGGGACGAACGTTCCATGATACAGAATTCAGACGTTGTGGTCGGCTCCTTATATATGCGTGCACAGAAGATTATCAAAGAAGCACAAGTATTGTTCTTCGCTCCTCCTATGATCCCGGGTTACTCGGCATCTACGGATATTGAAGTGAATATGCAGGATAAGACCGGTGGTGATCTGAACAAATTCTTCGATGTGGTTAATGATTATACGGCAGCATTGGAAGCACGTCCGGAAATTAATTCAGCAAAGACTTCCTTCAACCCGAATTTCCCGCAATACATGATTGACATTGATGCGGCAGCTTGTAAAAAAGCTGGCATCAGCCCGAGCGATATCCTCACTACTATGCAAGGATATTACGGAGGTTTGTACGCATCCAACTTCAATCGTTTCGGTAAGATGTATCGTGTTATGATTCAGTCAGATCCGTTATCACGCAAAAACCTGGAATCTTTAAAAAATATCAAGGTGCGTAATAGTGCAGGCGAGATGGCCCCGATTGCCCAGTTCATTTCTGTGGAGAAAGTATATGGTCCGGATATTATTAGTCGTTTCAACCTTTATACCTCTATGAAAGTAATGGTAGCTCCGGCAAGTGGTTATACATCCGGTCAGGCATTGACGGCTCTTGCCGAAGTTGCTCAAGAAAACCTGCCTACCGGTTATACGTATGAACTAGGAGGTATGGCGCGTGAAGAGGCTCAAAGTAGCGGAAGTGCTACCGGACTGATTTTTGTACTCTGTTTTGTATTCGTTTACTTATTGTTGAGTGCACAGTACGAAAGTTACATTCTTCCATTGGCCGTATTATTATCCATTCCGTTCGGTCTGTTAGGCAGTTTCCTGTTTGTGAATGGTGTAAGTGCTATCGGTAATATTTCGGCATTGAAGATGATTCTGGGTACGATGTCAAACAATATCTATATGCAGATCGCGTTAATCATGTTGATGGGTCTGTTGGCGAAGAATGCCATCTTGATCGTAGAGTTCGCCCTAGATCGTCGCAAGATGGGTATGAGTATCACTTGGGCAGCTGTATTGGGTGCCGGTGCTCGTCTCCGCCCGATTCTGATGACATCATTGGCGATGGTAGTCGGTTTGCTTCCGTTGATGTTTGCCTTCGGTGTAGGTGCCCACGGTAACCGTACACTAGGTACTGCCTCTATCGGTGGTATGTTAATCGGTATGATTTGCCAAATTTTCATCGTTCCTGCCTTGTTTGTTATCTTCCAGTATCTGCAAGAGAAAGTTAAACCGATGGAATGGGAAGATATTGACAATGCAGATGCCGTAACAGAGATTGAACAATACGCTAAATAATGAAATTCGATATGAAGAAACAGATTCTATATATGTTGTGCGCAACTGCTCTCTTGAGCAGCTGCCACATCTATAAGTCGTATGACAGACCCGAAGATATCACTACTTCCGGCCTGTATCGCGATCCGGTAGCGGATAATGATACACTGGCTTCGGATACAGCTAATTTCGGAAATCTGCCGTGGAGAGAAGTCTTCACCGACCCGCAACTCCAGTCACTCATCGAAGCGGGACTGAAACAAAATACGGACCTCTTATCTGCTGCACAGAATGTGAAAGCGGCAGAAGCATCCCTGATGTCGGCACGTTTGGCTTATGCTCCGTCACTGGGATTGTCTCCGCAAGGAACGATTAGCAGCTTCGACAAGAACGCAGCTACAAAAACTTATTCATTACCTGTCACAGCTAGTTGGCAAATTGATTTGTTTGGTCAGCTACTGAATGCTAAACGGAGTGCCCAGGTTACTCTGAAGCAAACTAAGGCTTACCGCCAGGCAGTACAGACACAGGTTATCTCTAACGTCGCCAATATGTATTATACATTAATGATGTTGGACCGCCAGTTGGAAATAACCAAGGCTACAGCAGAAATTCTGAAAAAGAATGCAGAAACGATGGAAGCCATGAAAGATGCGGCCATGTATAGCATCAATTCAGCTGGTGTAGAACAAAGTAAAGCCGCTTACGCACAGGTACTTGCCAGTATTCCTGATATCGAGCAGAGTATCCGCGAAACGGAAAATGCACTGTCTACTCTTTTGGGAGAGGCTCCCCATGCCATCAAGCGTGGTGAATTGGAGGCACAAGTACTTCCAACCGAACTTTCCGCCGGTGTGCCTATCCAGCTATTATCCAATCGTCCGGACGTAAAAGCAGCCGAAATGTCATTGGCTAGTTGCTATTATAATACCAACTCGGCTCGTGCCGCTTTCTATCCGCAAATCACACTTAGCGGTTCAGCAGGATGGACAAATAATTCAGGAGCCGGAATCGTTAATCCCGGCAAATTGTTGGCCTCTGTTGTCGGTTCACTGACACAGCCATTGTTCTACCGCGGACAGAACATCGCTCGCCTGAAAGCTGCTAAAGCGCAGGAAGAACAAGCGAAATTATCTTTCCAACAAGCCTTATTGAATGCTGGTAGTGAGGTTAGCAATGCGCTAAGTTTATACCAAAAGACCAGTGAAAAGGTAGAATCTCGCCAAATGCAGGTAGAATCGGCTAAAAAAGCTTCGGAAGATACAAAAGAATTGTTTAACTTAGGGACCTCAACCTACCTGGAAGTATTGTCTGCACAACAGTCTTACCTGAGCGCACAAATCTCTCAGGTTTCTGATTGCTTTGATCGAATGCAGGCAGTAGTAAGCCTTTACCAGGCACTGGGTGGTGGAAGAGAAGAATAACTTTAAACATATACTATTATGATTAGTCCGTTAGCTTACGTAGATCCCGAAGCAAAGCTAGGCAAGAATGTAACTGTTCTGCCTTTTGCCTACATCGAAAAGAATGTAGAGATCGGAGATGACTGCGTCATCATGTCTTACGCTAGTATCTTGCAAGGTACTAAAATGGGAAAAGGAAATAAGGTACATCAGAATGCCGTCCTCGGAGCGGAACCGCAAGATTTCCACTACACAGGAGAAGAAAGTAGCCTGATTATTGGAGATAACAACGATATTCGTGAGAATGTGGTAATCAGCCGCGCTACATTTGCCGGCAATGCTACCAAAATCGGAAATGGAAACTACCTAATGGATAAGGTACACCTTTGCCATGATGTACAAATCAGCAATAACTGTGTAGTAGGCATAGGTACTACCATTGCAGGAGAGTGTATGCTGGATGACTGCGCTATCCTAAGTGGCAATGTCACCTTACACCAATATTGTCATATAGGTAGCTGGACACTGGTACAAAGTGGATGCCGTATATCTAAGGATGTGCCTCCATACGTTATCATGTCAGGAAATCCGGTGGCATATCACGGTGTAAATGCTGTGGTTCTCTCGCAACATCGCAATACATCGGAAAGAGTCCTCCGTCACATCGCCAACGCATACCGTTTGATTTATCAGGGTAATTTTAGCGTTCAGGATGCTGTACAGAAGATCATCGATCAGGTTCCTATGAGTGAGGAGATCGAGAATATTGTAGATTTCGTGAAGAACTCGGAAAGAGGGATTGTGAAATAAATAAAGTGAGTCCATATAAAGAAGGTTGATACTTGAAAAAGTATCAACCTTCTTTTTTATCTTCAAATTCAAAGATTCAATTCACTATTCAAACTCCAACGTTCCGAAGAAATCAGGGCGGTGGAAATCCGGCTGTTCAATCTGTATCGGATTCCATGAAAGGAAATGAGGGGTCTGCAATTCATCGCCACATTTATAGAAATTAGCTTTTATCTCCTTTCCGTCGAGCGAATCAATCTGGTGCTTAAAGAACACAGAATACGGAATAATAAGGGCCACTTCCCAGTCCGTTTCACCGATGCGTTCAGCAAAAGGCTGATTACCCAGACTAGACCAGCGTTGTACAAGAGCAGTCACCTCTTTCGGTGCATGTTCGCGGTTGTTACGCACAGGTCCGGCACCCACCAGAATAGTTCCGATGCAATTGCATTCTATATTATAATAGATCCCGTCGCCTGCAGGTATGGAAAAGAATTCCACGCAGGAGTCAGTCCATACAGAACCGTTATCTTCTCCATACTTGGCACGTACACTCTCCTCTTTCACTTTAAAATGTAGCAAAATCGAGTTCTGTGTGTGAGCAATTCGAAAATTCACTTTAGGTTTGTAAGGATATTCAGCCCAATTGACACACTGAATCGACTGAAAATCTATTTTTTCTTCATCGAATAGTTTAGGAAGCGAACAAGCCTCCACGTTAGCCGCACTAATTTTCTTTACTTTCATATATCTTTCGTTTGAATGATACAAATATAGTTACTTTCTTCTAATAAGGTTCACAGAAATCGAATAAAAACAATATATTTGCATAGATGTAAACACCTTAAAAAATAAATTAGTGAGAAAAGTAATTCTTTTATTTCTGCTATTTTTAAGCGTAGCTGGAGTCCGCACACAAGGTCAAAACATCACTTTTAGCCACTTGACCACGGACGACGGACTCTCCCAATTTTCTGTCAATAGCCTTTATATTGATGAACGGGGAATTATATGGATCGGCACTCGTGAAGGACTGAACCGGTATAACGGTAACGATATCAAAAGTTTCAAACTTAATAAAAACGATCCGAACAGCTTGTTCAGCAATACAGTGCTGCGCATCACCGGAAACAAAAACGGAAAGGTATACCTGCTCTGTACGGACGGGGTGGCAGAATTCGATCTGACCACACAAAGATTCAAAACGTTGCTGCAAGGCAATGTGGATGCTATTTATTTCAATGAGAAATTATATATCGGGAAAAGAGAAGAAGTATTTGTATATAATGAAAGTACGGGAAACTTCGATCTCTACTATCATCTTGCCGGAAAAGATATCACCCTCTCCTGCCTCCACTTGGACGAAAAGAAAAATCTGTGGATGGGAACTACCAGTAACGGACTTTACTGCCTGTCCGACGATAAGAAAATTTCCCAACCTGTCACAAGAGGTAATATTGCCAGCATCTACGAAGATTCTTCCAAAGAATTATGGATAGGCAGTTGGGAAGAAGGACTTTACCACGTAAAGAAAGACGGAAGCATCGAAAACCTCCACCACGAACCCGGAAACCCGAACAGCCTTTGCTCCAACTTCGTAAGAAGTTGTAGCGAGGACAACGCAGGCAACTTATGGATAGGAACCTTTCACGGGTTAAATCGCTATGAAAAGAGCACAGGCAAATTCCAACTTTACACTGCCAACGCGAACAAACCCGACGGTCTCACCCACTCCTCTATCTGGTGCATCGTCAAAGATGAACAAGGAACAATTTGGCTGGGCACTTATTTCGGAGGAGTCAACTATTTCAATCCGGAATATGAAATCTATACCCGCTACAAGACGGGAGATACAGAAAAAGAAGGTTTAAGTAGCCCGATTGTTGGCAGAATGACTGAAGATAAAGACGGAAACTTATGGATTTGTACTGAAGGCGGTGGCGTGAATGTGTACGACCGGAAAAACAACACCTATCGGTGGTATCCCCACGAAGAGGGCAAAAATAGCATTTCCCATAACAATGTCAAAGCAATCTACTACGACCGGACTAATGAAATCATGTGGATAGGTACACACTTGGGAGGATTGAACAAACTCGACCTGCGTACCAACCGTTTCACAGTCTACCGGATGAAAGCCGGAGACCCAACCTCACTACCTTCGGATATCGTCCGAGACATTGTACCTTATAAGGACAAGCTGGTTGTCGCCACACAAAACGGTGTTTGTCTTTTCAATCCGGCAACAGGCACTTGCCAACAACTCTTCAAAGAGACTAAAGAAGGACGAGGTATTGGCATGGTAGCCAGTCTTTGCATTGATAAAGACGGTACATTGTGGATTGCGGCTACCGGAGAGGGTGTTTATTCTTACCGGTTCGACAGCGGTAAACTTACTAATTATCCGCACAATCCCGCTAATCCGAACAGTCTTAGCAACAATAATATCAACAGTATCATGCAGGACAGTAACGGTAATCTATGGTTCTGCACCTCCGGAAGCGGTCTCGACCGTTACCGTAAGGCAAGTGATGACTTTGAAAACTTCGATGTACAGACAGATGGTCTATCCAGTGACTGTATCTACGAAGTATGCGAATCGTCCATACAGAAAGGTGACTTATTGCTGATTACCAATCAAGGCTTCTCACAGTTCGACTATCCAAGCAAGAAATTCTATAATTACGGTACGGAAAACGGATTCCCGTTGACTGCCGTCAATGAAAACGCACTATTTGTGACACATGACGGAGAAGTATTCCTTGGCGGTATTCAGGGAATGATTTCTTTCTGGGAGAAAAAATTACATTTCACTCCCAAATCATATAATATCATTCTTTCCCGCCTGTTTGTCAACGGAAAAGAAGTAGTTCCGGGAGATGAAAGCGGCATCCTGGAACAGTCGATCTGTCATACTCCGGAAATCAGTCTGAAAGCGAATCAATCGATGTTTAGCATCGAATATGCCACTTCCAACTTCATCCCTGCCAACAGAGATGAAATTCTCTATCGCCTGGAGGGTTTCTCAGACGAATGGAACCATACTTACCGGAAGCAAACGCTGATTACTTATACAAACCTGAATCCGGGTAAATATACCCTTGTCATCAAATCACAGAGGGAAGGAATAAAAGAGGCCAGACTGCTGATTATCGTACTCCCTTCATGGTATGAGACATGGTGGGCTTACCTGATTTATACCATTGTCACTATCAGCCTGTTATGGTATCTTATTCAGAACTATAATTCGCGCATCAAACTCCGTGAGTCTTTGAAGTACGAAAAGAAGCATATTGAAGACCTCGAAGCATTGAACCAGTCGAAACTCCGTTTCTTCACTAACATCTCGCACGAATTCCGCACACCGTTAACGCTGATCGTGGGACAAGTGGAAACTTTGTTGCAGGTGCAGACATTTACGCCTAATATATATAATAAGGTATTGGGAATCTACAAGAACAGTCTCCAATTACGGGAACTGATTACGGAACTACTTGATTTCCGTAAACAGGAACAGGGTCACATGAAGATCAAAGTTAGCCAGCACAATCTGGTTAACTTCCTGTATGAGAATTATCTGCTCTTCCTCGAATATGCGAGCAGTAAACAAATCAACTTCAAGTTCAACAAACAGAAGGATGACATTGAAGTATGGTATGACCAAAAGCAGATGCAGAAAGTAATAAACAACCTGCTGTCTAATGCAGTGAAGCATACCAAGGCCGAAGATACAATTTCGATTAATGTATCGCAGGAGAAAGACCATGTCATCATTGAAATAAAAGATACCGGGACAGGTATCTCCGCTGCCGAAATTGATAAGATATTCGACCGTTTCTATCAGACCGAACATCTCAACTCGCTGAATACCGGAGCCGGTACAGGCATCGGACTGGCACTGACAAAAGGTATTGTGGAACTTCATCACGGCACAATCCGGGTAGAAAGCGAACCGGGCAAAGGAAGCAGTTTCATTATCACCCTCAAACTAGGCAAGGAACACTTCACAGAAGAGCAAATAGCGAAAGATGATACGGAAACCATCCAGCAAACAGAGACTATTGTTCCTTCAGTAGAAATAATCCCTGATTCGGAATGGAAAGAAGAAGATAACAAGCGCATCGAAGACGCCAAAATGCTGATAGTGGAAGACAATGAATCTATCAAGCAGATGTTAGTCGGTATTTTCGAAACATTCTATCAAGTCAGTACGGCTTCCGACGGAGTAGAAGCATTAGAAATGATACAGAAGGATATGCCGAGCATCATTTTAAGTGATGTCGTAATGCCACGCATGTCGGGTACGGAACTTTGCAAACAGATCAAGACGGACTTTAACACTTGCCATATTCCGGTGGTATTATTAACCGCACGTACTGCTATAGAGCACAATATCGAAGGTTTGAAGATTGGTGCGGATGATTATATCACGAAACCGTTTAATACCAATCTTCTGATTTCCCGCTGCAATAACCTGGTTAACTCCCGCCGGCTATTGCAAGAGAAGTTCAGCAAACAACCACAGGCTTTTGCCCAAATGTTGGCTACCAACCCGATGGATAAGGAGATGCTCGACCGCGCGATGGCCATTATCGAACGCCATCTGGACAATACGGATTTCAACGTTAATATCTTCGCCCGCGAAATGGGTATGGCACGTACGAACCTATTCACTAAACTGAAAGCAGTTACAGGCCAGACCCCGAATGATTTCATCCTAAGCATACGTCTCAAAAAAGGCGCTGTCATGTTAAGGAATAACCCGGAGCTGAATATCACGGAGATCTCTGACCGGATTGGGTTCTCCTCCTCCCGCTATTTCAGTAAATGTTTCAAGGAGATTTATCACGTCAGTCCGCTGGCTTATCGTAAAGGAGAAGAGAGCGAAGAAGAAGGAGACGGAGAAGAAACAGATTAGCAGGTAACTATACAAGCACTCTTGCAAAATAATCTTATATTATTAGGCACGGATCACACGGATTTCACGGATTAAAAAACGATGAGTATGAAAACAACAGCGTTAATCCGTGTGATCCGTGCCTAAATTTATGATATAAACGGTTTCTTAGTCCGGACATCTTCGCCCGAATAAAGAAGGTAACTTCTTAAGTGTACTATTTTGTACTTCACTTGTACATTCCTACTCATTCTTTTTCTTCCAATCGCTTATCTTTGTGTTCATTACATTATTTCCTAAAACATTCAGCATTATGAAAAACGTTTCGCGTCTACTTCCCCTGTTGTCCGGCATCGTCACGCTGTCAGGATGCAATCAAGCACCCCAAAAGAGCAATGGGCAGAATAACCAAAAGCCTAACATTATTTATATATTTGCAGATGATCTCGGCATTGGTGATTTAAGCTGTTATGGAGCAACGAAAGTGAGTACCCCCAACATCGACCGGCTGGCAGGACAAGGAGTACAATTTACCAATGCTTATGCAACTTCCGCCACCAGCACTCCTTCCCGTTTCGGACTCCTGACAGGTATGTACCCCTGGAGACAAGAAAACACAGGAATCGCTCCCGGCAACTCTGAACTCATTATCGACACTACCTGCGTCACCATGGCAGATATGCTGAAAGATGCAGGATACGCAACCGGTGCAGTAGGCAAATGGCATCTGGGACTCGGTCCGAAAGGTGGAACCGACTTTAACAACCGGATTACCCCTAATGCACAAAGCATCGGTTTTGACTACGAATTTATTATTCCGGCTACCGTAGACCGTGTACCTTGTGTATTTGTAGAAAACGGACATGTCGTAGGACTTGACCCCAATGATCCTATCACCGTAAGTTACGACCACAAAGTCGGCGACTGGCCTACGGGAGAAGAGAACCCGGAGCTCGTCACTTTAAAACCCAGCCAGGGACACAACAATACAATTATCAACGGCATTCCCCGTATCGGCTGGATGACCGGAGGAAAATCCGCTCTTTGGAAAGATGAAGACATAGCTGATATCATCACCAACAAGGCTAAGAATTTCATTGCATCCCATCAGGAAGAACCCTTCTTCTTATATATGGGTACGCAAGACGTACATGTACCGCGCATCCCCCACCCACGTTTCGCAGGCAAAAGCGGACTCGGCACTCGTGGCGACGTCATCCTGCAACTGGACTGGACTATCGGTGAAATCATGCACACACTGGACAGCCTCCACATCGCAGACAACACCATCCTTATCTTTACCAGCGACAACGGCCCTGTTATCGACGACGGCTATCAAGACCATGCTTACGAACTTCTCAACGGACATACTCCGATGGGGATCTACCGTGGCGGGAAATACAGTGCTTACGAAGCGGGTACACGCGTTCCATTTATTGTCCGTTGGCCTGCCCGGGTGAAGCCGAACAAGCAACAAGCTCTTTTCTCTCAAATAGATGTGTATGCATCGCTCGCCTCACTTTTGGACCAACCTTTACGCAAAGGAGCTGCCCCTGACAGTCAGGAACATCTGAACGTTCTCCTCGGCAAAAATAATACAAACCGTGAGTATGTCGTTCAACAGAATCTCAATAACACACTTGCCATCATAAAAGGTCAATGGAAATACATCGAACCGAGCGACGGCCCCGCCATCGAACATTGGACGAAAATGGAGTTAGGCAACGACAAACAGCCTCAACTTTACGATTTATCCTCCGATCCATCGGAGAAAACGAATGTATCAAAACAACATCCCGACATAGTGAAAGAGTTATCCGAATTACTAGAATCCATAAAAGAGAAATAGTTTATGAGAACAGAAAAATTGTATGATTTTGCACCAATCTTGAATAATTCTATCCATATTAGAATATTCAATCCGTCTATCTTTGCAAGCGTAGATTCAATAAAATCACTTAATTTTTAATATATGAAAAAACATTTATCCACTCAAACTAGAAAAAGGATGCTCTCCTCCATCGGACTGATCTTATTTTCTGTTTCTTTTGTACTTGCACAGGTACTTGTTAAAGGTACAGTGAAGGACAACTTAGGAGAAGGAGTGCCGGGAGCCAGTGTTCAGGTACAAGGTACTTCACAAGGAACAATCACTGACCTTGATGGTAAATTTGCTTTTAACGTACCCAATAAGAATTCAATATTGGTTATTTCTTTCATTGGTTATGTCACTGTAGAAATAAAGGCGGACACTCAAAAGCCAATGGTTATCACATTGAAGGAAGATACAAAGACATTGGATGAAGTGGTAGTAGTCGGCTATCAGGAAATACGCAAGAGAGACCTGACGGGTTCTGTTGCCAAAGCCAGCATGGCAGAACTGCTTAGCACTCCGACCGCTTCTTTCGGCGAGACATTGGGCGGACGTATCGCCGGTGTCAACGTAAGTTCGGGCGAAGGTATGCCGGGCGGACAGATGAACATCGTTATCCGTGGTAACAACTCATTGACACAGGACAACTCTCCTCTTTATGTCATTGACGGTTTCCCGGTGGAAGACCCTTCCGTAGCCGCAGCCATCAATCAGAATGATATAGAATCTCTTGATTTTCTGAAAGACGCCTCTGCTACCGCTATCTACGGTGCCCGTGGCGCTAATGGCGTTGTGATGATTACCACCAAGAAAGGTACAATCGGACAACCTAAAATTAAATACGACGGAAGTTTCGGTATTCAGCATATCACTAAAACAATCCCGATGATGGATGCCTATGAGTTCGTCAAACTACAGGCGGAACGTAGTCCAAAAGATATGGAAACTACCTACTTCATGAATTATGACGGCAAGAAATGGGGACTGGAAGATTATAGGAATATCCCGCAATATAACTGGCAGGATGAAATCTTCCGCAGCGCATGGATGCAAAGCCACAATGTCAGCCTGACCGGTGGTTCGGAAGGAGTTCGTTACAACGCTTCTTTATCTTATTATGACCAGGACGGTATCTTGTTGGAATCAAACTACAAGCGTATACAAGGCCGTATGGGTACTACCATTCAAAAGAAGAAACTGAAAATCTATCTGACAACCAACTATTCAAGCACTACAACCACCGGTGGTTCTCCTTCTCAGAACTCATACAGTGGTATGAATAACCTGTTCTATAGTGTATGGGGATATCGCCCTGTGACAGAACCGGACAGACCATTAAACTCGTTGATGGACAATATTATGGACGATGCGATAAACAATACCAACGACTATCGTTTCAACCCTATCATGTCTTTGAAAAACGAATATCGTAAGACGTACGCGAACTATATCCAGTTCAACGGATTTGCAGAATATGAATTTATCAAAGGATTGAAGTTGAAAGTTTCCGGCGGTTACACGTTCGATACCCGCAAAGGGGAAACATTCAACAACTCGAAGACCCGCTATGGTAATCCGAAATCATCCGATAAGGTAAATGCAGAAATCTACCATTCTCAACGTGCAACATGGTTGAACGAAAACATTCTGACCTATCAGACCAATATCAAACGGAAGCATTTCTTTAATAGTATGGTAGGTGTAACCCTGCAAAATTCTGACTATGAATACTATTCATACAAAACAGTGCAAATTCCAAACGAAGCACTCGGAATGGCAGGAATGAGTGAAGGAACTCCGAGTACAACCAAATCATTAAAGAGTTCCTGGTCTATGCTTTCTTTCCTGGGACGTTTGAATTATAACTATAAATCATTGTATTACGCAACAGTTTCTTTCCGTTCCGACGGTTCTTCCAAGTTCCGTGGTGATAACCGTTTCGGTTACTTCCCTTCCGGTTCATTGGCTTGGGGATTCATGGAAGAGGATTTCATGAAACCATTGAAATCTGTTGTTTCTTCCGGTAAATTAAGAGCAAGCTGGGGATTAACCGGTAACAACCGCGTAGGTGAATATGACACATATGCTTTATATCAGATATTAAAAGATAAAGTTGGAGATTTTATTTCGATCGGTAGCCTACCAAGTGGTGTATATCCGTTCGAAAACAGTCTGACAAGTGTAGGTACAGTGCCTACTTCTTTAAGAAACAGAAAACTGAAATGGGAAACGACCGAGCAGTGGAATCTGGGTCTGGACTTGGGCTTCCTGGACGAACGTATCGGACTAACCGTAGACTGGTATCGTAAAACGACTCGTGATTTGTTGCTGAATACTGCACTTCCCACTTCTTCCGGCTATTTCAGTGCCATGAAGAATGTAGGAAAGGTACGCAACCAAGGTGTCGAATTTACCTTGAACACGACCAATATCAGGAACCGCCATTTCTCTTGGACTACCAACTTTAATATCGCATTCAACAAGAACAAAGTATTGGAATTGGCCGAAAACCAATCCTCTCTGTTGAGTGCAGCCAAATTTGACCAGAACTACAACTCACAATACAGCTACATTGCCAAAGTGGGTTATCCGATGGGAATGATGTACGGATTCATCTATGAAGGTACATACAAATATGAAGATTTTGATAAAGTGGGCGATACATATACACTGAAACGTAATGTTCCTTACTTCTCTTCCGAAAGCAATACACAACCGGGTATGCCGAAATACGCAGACTTGAATGGTGACGGCATTATCGACGATAACGACCGTACTATGATCGGTAACGGTATGCCGAAACATACAGGTGGATTTACCAACAATTTCGAATACAAAGGATTCGACTTGAGTATCTTCTTCCAATGGTCGTATGGAAACGATGTATTGAATGCCAACCGCCTGTTCTTCGAGAACAGCAATAAGACACGCGACTTGAACCAATACGCAAGTTACGCAAATCGTTGGACACCGGAAAACCCGGAAAGCAATATTCCGAGAGCTACCGACTCCGGCTCTAACAAAGTGTTCTCTACACGTATTATCGAAGACGGTTCTTTCCTTCGTCTGAAAACCGTATCTTTAGGATATACACTGCCGAAGCAACTGACCAAGAAATGGAAGATAGACAATGCGCGTGTATTCGTTGCAGGTCAGAATCTATGGACATGTACAGGATATTCCGGTTACGATCCGGAAGTATCTATCCGTGAAGGCGCACTGACTCCGGGACTGGACTTCTCCGCTTATCCGAGAGCCTACTCTATCAGTTTTGGTATAAACTTAGGTTTCTAATCAATCATCCTTCAAACAATTATGTATATGAAAACAATAAAAATAATCATCATATCACTTCTTGTCGGACTTAACCTGACTTCCTGCGATTTCCTGGAAAAAGACCCGACGTACACTACCTCTGAAAATTACTTCAAGAATGAAGCGGATGCTGCCTCTTGGCTAACAGGAACCTATGCTATTCTGGGGCAAAGTTCCTTCTACGGAAATGAATTCTTATACCTTGTAGGAGGTGACGATCTGGGACACTATGGAGGGGCTAACCGCGGACCTAACAAAAGTGGCTTGATCTGCAACAATGCCAATACGAGTGATCCGACTGTTGCAGCATTGTGGTATACCTTATACTCCGGTATCAACAGAGCCAATATTTTCCTGGAGAATATTGATGCAGTGCCCGATATAAACGATGATACCCGCAAGCAGTATAAAGCGGAAGCCCGCTTCTTACGCGCATTCTATTATTTCACTTTGGTAGAATGTTGGGGAGATGTACCTTTTAAGACTACTTCTACAGAAGATGCTTACAATCTCTCTATTCCACGTACGGACAAACAGACGATTTATGACTTTATCATCAAAGAGATGTATGGTTCTGCCGAGGATCTTAAATCTGCTCAAGAGTTGAACTATTTGCCGGGACGTGTTTCCAAATCGGCAGCTTGGGGAATGCTGGCACGTGTGTATATGTTCAGAGCCGGTGAGCCTAAACGTGACAAGGAAGTAGGTTTGGCCAACAGTACGACCAGCGCCGAGATTACAGAATATTTCAAGAAGGCAAGTTACTATGCGCAGTTAGTTAAAAACGAAGGTCATTCACTGACTGCCAAATATTGGGATTTCTTTATCGACATTTGTTCTGACAAGTATAACACAGCTCTCAATAAGGATGGTGCCAAAGCTAATGAGAGTATCTGGGAGGTAGAATTTGCTGGTAACCGTTCAACGGATGTACGCGCAGAAGGTAGAATTGGTAATATCATCGGTATTCAGGGAAAAGACCTTTCTTCCAAAGCCTCCATCACCGGTAAAGGTGACCCGGGTTATGCATACGCTTTTATCTGGAATACTCCTAAGCTACTGGAATTGTATGAAGCAAACGGTGACATTGACCGTTGCAACTGGAATATAGCTCCATTCACCTACACCCAATCAGCAGGAGAAGGCACTCCGGTAGACGGTCGTGAATTTGTGAAAGGAAAAAGAGATGAAGTGGAACAACAATATTGGGATCAATCCTTCAGCTATGGCAAAACAGATCCAGGTTCTACTTACGGTGATCGCGAATCGAAGAATGATGCTAATAAGAACCGTAACAGAGCTGCTGCCAAATATCGTAGAGAATATGAAGCAGACAAGAAGAGCAAGAACGATACTTCCATCAACTTTCCTCTTCTCCGCTACTCTGACATTCTGCTGATGATTGCAGAAGCTGAAAATGAAGTCAACCATGGTCCTAATGATCTTGCTTATGAGTGTATCAATGCAGTAAGAGAACGTGCAGGAATCAGCAAGCTTCAAGCAAATCTGGATGAAGAGAACTTCCGCAAAGCTATCAAAGACGAACGCGCTATGGAACTCTGCTTCGAATATACACGACGTTTCGACCTGATCCGTTGGGGAGACTATTACAAACTGATGCAGGAACAAGTGGACAAGGCACAGACTGACGAATCCTGGAAATTCGGAATCAATGTATACACTTACTTCAATATTCCGAAGTCTTACAACTATTTCCCGATTCCTGCCAATGAAATAGGATCGAACGGTGCTATTAAAACGAATAATCCGGGTTGGTAAATCTCTTATTAACTTTAAAAAGAAAAAGGATATGAAGACAATATATAAAAGTTTGATGACTATCGCTTTTGCCGGACTCTGTCTCGCTTCATGCGACAAGGAATTGAAAGAAGAGACAGCAATGGAAGTTGGCGTGGTGACAGACAGCAATGTAAGCTTCGATGGCAAAACTGTGACTGTAAAGAAAGGAAGCCCGGTAACGTTCAGCTTCGATGGTGACCCTGATTTTATCAGTTTCTTCAGCGGTGAGATAGGGCACGAATACAAACACCGGAACAGAATTGAAATGCAACCGGAAGACGTAGAAAAATGTGAAATCAACTTCTCCGTAGTATATGACTATGGTAGTGCGAAAACCATCGAAGGTTCTACTCACATATTAATATCCGATCAATTCGAAGGAATTAGTGGCAACAATGTGGAAAAAGACAAAGAAGCAGTTACTAATTGCGAATGGACAGAACTTGTCAGCCAAGATGAGCTTCCTAAAGCAACCAAAGATACTAAAGACTATTCTTGTCCTTTAATATCTTACTTGGGTAAAGAAATCAGCATTGCTTTCCGCCTCAACCCTCTTGATAATAGCAGCACAATGCCTGTAATACATATTAAAGGCTTACAGCTTAATCTGGAGTTCAACAATGGAAAATCAACCACAATTAATGCAAAGAACTTCGAATTCTCGGCTTTAAATGTAACCTACAATTTAGATGATCTTTCAAAAAACAACACTCATCTTACCAAATTGAAGGAAGCATTAGGAAATAAAAACCTCACACTTGAAGAGATGAAAAGCGCAGAATATGCAGATAAAATAGCATATGCTACTGTAGACGGTAATATTCCTTATTTCTGGAGAATTAGCCAGCCAAGCGATTTCGTAACCAGTGGCGGAGCAGCAGGGTATACAAAAGGAGATACTTGGCTTATCTCCAATTCCATCCTCCTTAACGGTTCCTGCGATCCTGACGCTGGTGTAGCTATCAAGAATATCTCGCAATCGTTGGAGATATACTCACATACCTATGAAGAGGCCGGTACATATACCGCTACTTTCGTAGCCAACAATGCAAACTACGTCCATCAAGGTGGTCAAGTAGTACGTGAACTGACTATAAACGTTGTAGAATAAAAATATATCCCCCAATTTTTCTAACCTTCAATCATAGAAAACGTTTATAAAAATCAGACTTTAATCAATTTAACATCAGAAAGAGAGGGACCGCGAGGTTCCTCTCTTTTACTTTTTCTGTATCTTTGCACAAAAATAAAAATAATGCCAAAGACTCTTCCTATTCATTTTGCCCCATTACAAGGTTACACCGAAGTGTTTTACCGTAATGCTCATGCTGCCTGCTTCGGAGGTATAGATACTTATTATACCCCATTTGTACGATTCGAAAAAGGTGGATTCCGCCATAGAGATGTCCGCGGAATCGAACCCGGGAATAATCAGGTAGCCCATCTGATTCCCCAACTGATAGCCCCTTCTTTTGAGAAAGCAGAAAAAATCTTATCCCTATTCATTGAAAAGGGATATAAGGAAGTCGACATCAATATAGGATGTCCTTTTCCCATGCTGGCTAAACGCCACAATGGTTCCGGCATTCTTCCTTATCCCGAAGAAGTTCAGGCGTTACTTAGCCTGATTACAGAATATCCGCAAATAAGTTTCTCCATCAAAATGAGGTTGGGCTGGGAAGATCCGGAAGAATGTCTGAAACTGGCTCCGATTATCAATGAGCTACCCTTGCGACAAGTGGTTATGCACCCCCGCTTGGGAAAACAGCAATACAAAGGAGAAGTTGACCTTAAAGCGTTTGAGGCTTTTCAGAATGCCTGCAAGCATCCGCTCATCTATAATGGAGATATCAATAGTGTAGAAGATATTCACCGCATTCAGGAACAGTTTCCCGGACTAGCCGGAATGATGATAGGACGGGGATTACTTGCCAACCCGGCATTAGCTTTGGAGTATAGACAAAACCGTGCACTCGAGTTCGATGAAATGAGAGAAAAATTGCAATCTATGCACAAATGCGTATACAATCAATATGCAGAACAGTTGGAAGGAGGAGACGAACAACTTCTGAACAAAATGAAAACTTTCTGGGAATATTTAATGCCGCAAGCAGACAGAAAATTACTGAAAGCAATTCATAAAAGCACAAGTCTCAACAAATATAATCAGGCAATCCTTGCCTTTTTTAATCAACGATGAACTGATAACCAGTAATTTTACGTAATTTTGCGCCCGTTTACAAACATGCACATTATGAAAAAATACATTCTAATCTTTCTTTGTCTGATAACCGTATCAGGCAGTTTCGCACAAATGCAGGATTTCAAGTTCAAATTCTATGGACAGATTCGTACTGACTTCTATTATAATAGTCGTGCTAACGAAGAAACCGTAGACGGATTGTTTTATATGTATCCAAAAGACAAAGTGCGTGATCCGGAGGGGAACGATTTGAACTCAACACCCAACAGTAACTTCTATACTTTATATTCGCGCCTTGGAGTAGACGTTGCCGGTCCAAAACTGGGAACAGCCAAGACATCTGCCAAAGTAGAAGTCGACTTCCGCGGCACAGGCACTTCTTATTCGGTCATTCGCCTTCGTCATGCTTATTTGAATCTGGATTGGGGAAAATCAGCTTTATTACTCGGACAGAACTGGCATCCCTTATTCGGAGATGTGTCTCCGCAGATTCTTAATCTCTCCGTAGGAGCACCGTTTCAGCCCTTCAGCCGTGCGCCACAAATTCGTTATCGCTATACAAACAAGAATTTCCAACTTACCGGAGCCGCAGTGTGGCAATCACAATATACTTCACAAGGACCGGAAGGGAAAACACATAAGTATCTGAAGCAAAGCTGTATTCCCGAATTTTATGTCGGAGCTGATTATAAGAATGGCGGTTTGCTGGCCGGCGTAGGCATTGAGTTGTTATCATTGAAACCACGTACGGAGTCTATAGTAAATACAGATAAATACAAGGTAGACGAACGCATCACAACTCTTTCATACGAAGCTCATGTGAAATACACCAACAAAGACTGGTTCATCGCTGCGAAGAGTGTATTAGGATCCAATCTGACACAAGCTTCCGGTTTGGGTGGATTCGGGATCAAGTCTGTCAACGAACAAACGGGAGAACAAGAATATACTCCGATACGTTTCTCCAGCTCTTGGTTCAACGTTGTCTACGGACAGAAATGGAAGCCGGGAATCTTCGTAGGCTATGCCAAGAATCTGGGAACAAGTGATGCACTATATGCTCCCAAAGGAAATGATGCAAAACTTTATGGAACAGGAACAGACCTTAACCAATTAGTTACGGCAGGAGCAGAACTGACCTACAATGTCCCCCACTGGAAATTCGGGTTGGAATATACATTAAGCTCTGCATGGTATGGTTCGCTCAATACGTCCAATGGGAAAATTCAAGATACCCATGCCGTATGTAACAACCGTATTGTTGCCGTTGCCATGTTTATGTTCTAACCTCTCTATACAATTATTTTAATTATATATCTGTCACCGATTGCTGCTTAACGGTTTGATTATTAACAATTAACACCGTGACAGCAATAGGTGACAGCAGTGTGACAACAATAATGCTGTCACCAGAAACAGATAAACTACATTTCACAACGCGGAGGTATTCACTCTGGAAGCTCCAGGCAATCCTATTTATTTCATGAATGCATTACCTTTGTTTCTCGTGGGGAAACTTTTAGTTTCAAGGCTTGAAACCAAAGGTTTCGTACCGGGAAACTAAAGTTTCAGCATTGGGAAACTATAGTTTCAGCACCGAGAAACAATAGTTTCAACGGCATGGAAACTATGGTTTCTCCAAGAGAAACTAGTGTTCCCTTATCAGGAAAAGCAAATGATCTCCTATTGTCTGACTTTTATCTCCTTAACTCCACTTCAAAGCTAGCACCATCTTTACAACTGAACTGCAAAACTGTTTGCTTCTTATCAGAAGAAATCACCTTGCAAAACGGAGTTTCTTCTACATTCCATTGCCCTTTTATCGTTACAGTCACAGGTATTTCACTACTGGCATTTTCAATCCATGGTCGTGAATAGATACTACGTTCGATGCGTTTCCCATCTTTATCAAACGCTTCATCGCTTGGACCGCGATACAAAGCTAAATCCGGTTGTGCCACCGTCAACTTAATCTTATCAGCAGATCCTTTATGAATCATAACCAGACAGGAAGTATCCACACGTTGTAATAAACCACCCGGCAATGTCGTTTCAGGAGTTTCAAACAACACATAAGAAATGATCTGTTCGGAAACGGACTCTACAATATGTGCATTCCGGTCTTGCCGTAATACCTTATAAGTGGGCTTCTTTGCAAATTTCTTCATGAGAGCTTCATTCGTCTGAGGCAAAACAGCGTATTCATAACTTCCGTTTTTCGGTGCCTTTCCATGATCTACAACCAAAGAAACCCAATCACCCTTTGTTTCTTTTCCTGTATTTTGCATTCGCGAGTATTGAGGAAAGTTCTTCTCAAACCGAATGGGAGTCGGAACATAATAACCCGTTCCCAAATGATCTACCCATACGTTCTTATCCCTTTGATAATTTTTCCAATAATCATGCCCTGCTTTATCAGTAACCGCTAATTGGAAGATAGTCGTTTCTGTCGGGAACTCCGTATTTGTATTTTCAATATCCGAACCAAGACAGACAATCATTCCATCGATGAAATGGTAAGATTTACGTGCCCGATGTGATCCGTTGTACTTATCATGCTCATGTAACTTCATTCCGAAATTACCATTCATCTTCTGTTGAGACAAACCACCGGCAAAAGCCTCGTCGGAGTAAAGCATCTCTTCCATTCCAGAGTAACTATCCACATTGAGCACCTTAGCCTGCAATTGCTCCAATGGCAAATGAATAGATGTCACTCCCGGAATACGGTTCCAGTCAAAACCTTCCTGCTGCCAGCCGCTAGTGGCGGGAGTTACTGTCTGTCCCGGTGCAGCAGTCAATATTTGCAAACTGCCGTGTGCCAGGTAACGACCGTATAGATTTGCTCCCAGATAATGCTCTGCTGCCCATAGATAACGGGAATGTCCGCGTGCCACAGCCGACCAGTTACTACGACGTTGGACAGAGACGCAACCATATCCCATCGCTATATTTCCCTGCGGGTCCGGCTCCGGACGGAAACCTTTCTCTATAAGAAGTTTTGCCACCTTACGTTCTTCAGCATTTGAAACCTTAGGCATATATTCGGGAGAGTCATTTGCAATACTTGGGTCTGAAATCAGACGGAGGTAAGAAGAAGCCATTTCACTATCATATTCCTCCTTTCCATCGGGAGAACCGGCTAGAGCCATCATAGCAAAATGCATAGGAACCAGTTTACCTTTTCCATCCGGATGACGACCGGACATGGAAAGAGGGAAGTTCAGCTTATTGCAATAGAAACGCATGGTCAACAGTACATTTTTCACTGTTTCATGAGCTAACTCGGAAACAGCAAATTCCGTCCGGCTGAAAAGATAAATCATATTGGTTGCCCCATCGAGTCCGCCCACAGCATAAGCCGGATAGTTATTTCGATGATGGAAAGCACCTCCGTCTACTTTAAACGAACCGGATAATCCCAATGCAGGACGGCAACCAAAATCAATCCAACGGGAGAAAGACCGGAGATATTGTAGTTTTTCCGGTGTATCTTCCATCATTAAAATGCTGGCAATGCGTCCTGTGGTCTGTGTATTGAAAGAGTCCATATCAATTCCATTGACTTCCGGTTTAGGGTATACTTCGTTAGTAATCGCATACCAGCGTAATGTCCGTTCGGCTTCCTGAAGTTGCCCGGTTTCCCTAAGCACATCTTTCATCAGAAAATATGCCAGGTACAGACCGCGAACACTATAGCCATAATGATGGATGTTTCCCCAACAACTACCATAAGCTACTCCCTGATCGGTTATATGATCGTACATTGCTAAGAACTTCTTCTTCATTTCTTCCCGAATCACCGGATTTGCCGCATTATTATATGCAACGGCAATTCTTTTCATCAGGTCGAAATAAGCACGCATTTCCACTCCCATTTTAGTCAGCATACCTTTATCCCAGTTTGGTATGATCCGTTCATAAGCTTCTGAAGCACGTACCATGTAAATAGGTACTCCCGATACTTGGCCGTTCTTGTAAGTTATCTGATAGAAATCATATTTCTTGCGGATGGTTTCTACTTCTTTATCAGTCGTTTTTCCTTTCGTGTAGATCATATCACGAAAACGCTTTTCCAACAGTTGCATTTCTGCTCTTTGCTTATCGTCTACAGGAGTCAATTCAATATCCGGTTTCAAAAGCGAGTGTTGATAGACAACCAGCCAATGGTTGGTGGTCCCGGCATTGACAAAAGGAACTTGCAGATCGGCCGTCTGTTGACGTGCATCAACTTTAGTAGCCGTAATCAAATGATCGATGAAAAGGCTTCCTTTTGAATTTGGAGCAATAATCCGGAGTTCATTCATGCCTTCTTCCGGTGTGCCTTGCATATCACGTTCATAGCAAACCCATGCGGCACGCCAACCACTGAAATTAATACCAAAAGGGAAAGATGTGCATCGTTTGCCGTCTTTCAGAAACTGAAACTCAATGGTCGCATCTTGGGGAACTTCATTATAAACCCACACAATAAAAGCCGAAAGATATAAATCCTTGCCGGTCGGATCTTTCTTCTCAAACTTCAGGTCTTTCTTGAGTTCCAATATACCACCCGGTTCAAATGTCCATTCCAACGAATGTTTTCCATCTTTATAATGCAGATCAGATACCGACAGGCGGGAATGGGTAGCGGTGATACAATCCGGTATTTGCGGTTCTTCAAAAGAAAACATCCGTTCATCTGTTACAACTTGCGCATGAAGGAATGCTGAACACAAAAGAGAAAACAGAGTTGTCACTCCAAATTTAGTAAAAGGTTGTTTCATCATGGAAATATAGTCTTATTAGGTTTTCAGTATATAAGTCAAAGTATAGTCGCTCTAAAATCTGTAAAGAGTACGTGATTCTGCAAAAGACGTAAACCGAAGTGTCCGTCACCTTCACTACCCGCAAGGGTATAGCGGAACAACTCTTCATCATTCACAGAATAAGTTGTGATTCCCTTTTCCACTCGAATCCGAATCTCATACCATTGATTGGGGACGAGTAAATGAGAGGCATCGGTATATTCTTTCAATAAAGGTTTCACCTTGTCATCTGCCACTCCATAATATTCTCCTTTGTATCGACGGAAACGGGTCGTTGAATTATCATTTCCTCCGTATCCAACGTAGAAAAGGTTTAATGTATTGTAGTTTTTAAAGATGCCGTCACGCCACTGACTACGGGCAAAAAGATCATCAGGGTATTTAGGATCATTGGCAGCCCAGAAGCAGTTCAGATCACTCAAGCGGTCATACTTTCCACCTTGCATCACCATACAAATACGATAATTTATTTCATAATCGCCTGCCAATCGTTGCCGATACCACATAGTCAGTCCGTCTGGAACTATCAATTCTAATGTATCTGCACGTTCTATTATTTGCAAAGCATGGGATGCATCTTCTATTTTCCATTGCTGCACAAAAGAACCTTTGTGTTGTGCCAAAAGCACCACACTATTTAAGAAAAAAAAAGTAATCAAACTGTAGCCTATAAAAAATCGCTTCGTCATTACGGTATTAGTTTAAAGATTATTCTTCCGAATACAAAGAAACCCCTCTTTTCGAAAAAAGAGGGGCTCAAATTGTACAAAATATCTCAAATAATGTATTGACTGGGAAATTGTATTACCAAGCTTCTACAACTTTTTCACCCACCGGATGCAAATACCAATCCTTATTCTCAGCACCATTGCTAGTCACCCAAGCACGAAATTCAGGATAAGCGTCATCAAAAAGCACCTTTTCATAAGCATGTTTTACTCCGACTGGGACTTTAATTCCCCAAACAAAACCATTCTTATTACAATATGGAACACCGTCCATCATCTCACCGGCTGAATCAGCTTCGTAATTAGTATAAAGATAAGAAGGTTTATAGCCTTTCATGTGAATTTCCTTACCCGAATTTGTCACAATAAAGAAGTTCTGATTGTGAGTATCATTAATAAGAGCACGATAAGCCTGCAACTGATCCAAACCTGTATCAAGACCGGTACGGACCTTAGCTCCCAAAACAATTTCCGCACGTAACATACCTTGTCCCGGATTTATAAAGCCTTTAGTAGTCTGAAAGAAATTAGTATTATCACCCAAATCACTCAAACCATCCATTAAGATAACCGGGCTACCGTGTTCCGTATCTATCGTCACTTTACAAAATTGCGACTTACCAAAGAGTTCTCGTTTAGGCATTTCTGCTTTCATTTCTCCAGAAGCAAGTTCTGTTTCCATTCCTTGTCCTTCTTTCAAAACAATACGGGTTGCAACAGTCTCTATATATTTTTTATCCAAGCCGCCTAATACTACACCTATTTTAGTCGGGAATCTACCTCCTTTGGCACGAATGTCTAAAGTCAACTTCAACCCTTCTTTGTATCCCTGACCAGCTTCAAGCCATTTTCCATCCTGACATTCGGTAACTTTCAAATCGTACTCAAAAACAACATCGTTCAAATCATTGTCTTTACCTGGTTCAATCGGCCAATTGTCTTCAAACATAGCAACGCCTGTATTATGATAGAAAAACCATCCATCATCTTCCTCACTAGTTACCGCCACTGCATCTTCAGGTACAGTTATTGCTACAGCTTCACCACTCCGAGTCATATTACTTATCGGAAATGATGCAGCTTTATCCGTTCCATTAGAATACTTCAAATAAATGTTAGCACAGTGAATAGGCACATTCAACTCCAGATTTTTCTCTCCATCAACAAGCAAACCACTCACCAACAAACTTCTTTCTTGATTTTCTGAGTCCCAATACAAATCAACCACCACAGGCTTACTTGAATAGACCTTAGCAGAAACAGCACGGCTAGTTGCAAAATCAAACCCTGCCGGAATAACATACTGTGGAGAATCATCTCCCCCTCCATTATTCACTATTCGTTCTTCATTGCTGCTGTCTGTACAAGCAACAACTAACATTGTCCCCATAAGGACATACATCAAACTTTTAATTTTCATCTTAATCTAATTTTTAAATTTATTGTTTGTTTCTGTTTCGCATGAGAGCCCGGCTTATCACACTTATTTCTAGACTCCATTTGTTAACTTATCAAAAATATATTTAACGCTTAACAGCTTTTTACCTGCCTTTATTTGTAATTTCAATCCTTTCCATCGAAAATAATCACAAGAGCTAAAATATGGCTCAAAAGGCCTGTTCATGAACAATGGATAATATATACAAGTTATTTCGTATATTTGCATTAGACAGAACATTCAATACAACAAATATAAAACTTTTATTCTGAATATACAAGTGTTATATCTAAATATATCAAGGGAAATGGATCAAGTACTGTATGGTATAGATTACATAGAATATTATTTCTATTGGATATATTACAAGTTTATTGGCTATCCTTTAATCATAAGAATATGCTCAATTGCTGTAATGTTTTGTATTATTGCGTATTTATTTCTCCTATTCCATATTATATATGGCATATTCAAAAGGCGGAAAGAGAAGCAAAGATACAATAAAGCTTTCGATAAATATTACGAGGAAATGAAATCTATCTCACTAGATTCCAACACATTGAGTGAAGAAGAGATCGCGGATAGATTACAATATGATACGAAAAAACGTCCCAAGCCTAATGAGTTACGTATTATCACTCAACTATTAACAGAAATCAAGAGTGTGCATGAAGATGAGATCAATGAACTAAACTATCAAACGATTCAAACCGTATTCCAAATCACACGTTTCCTTGAACGCGAACTTCAATTCGGTTCCAAAAGATCAAAGATACAAGCTCTGAAACTTATTCAGTCCATCAATGGCTATGCCTCTGAAGCAGTATTGGTGCGTTTCCTCTATCATCGTGAACTAGAACTAAGAAACTCGGCACGCTATACTTATATGTGGTTAAGCCAGGGTGATCCGTTCCGCTTCTTCGACGAAGATATTGGTATGAAGTTAAGGCAATGGGACATGATGGAGTTACACGCTATCTTGGAACACCGTAAGAAAGTGGGATATAACACACCCACCTTTATTAAATGGGTGAATACTTCAGCTGAAGAAAACGTTAAGATATTCTTTATCAACGAAATCCGGTTATATAATGAAACCGAAAGTGCCCCAATTCTCGTGAAGCAACTCAATGCCCGTTCTGTGGAAATACGGGGTGAAGCAATCAAGACTTTAGGTAAACTAAAATACAAAGAGGTTGAACCTAAGCTGATTGAAATGTATAATGTACAACCGGAAGAAGTCAAACGACAAATCATTTCGGCTATTGCGGATCTAAAGACCGATAAGGCTTTAGGATTTCTTTACAATGCTTATGATGAAGCAGATAACTGGGGAACCAAGAGAGTCATACTCAAAGCCCTCTATGAGTATAGTGCAATGGGAAGGAAAACATTCGATCAATTGGAAAGAAAAGCAGATTCCCACACAGCTATATTGTTTGCCCACACCAAGCATCCGTTAATCAACCAGTTAAACTAGAGAACATGAGAGATATAATATTTACATTCTTCAATTATTTCGTATTCTTTTATACGAGCATGCTGGCGATATTCTTCGTCACATTCGCCTTCCTCTCTTTCATTTCTCTAAAACGGAGAAAGGATTACTATGTGGAAAGCTATATGCGGAAAACAATCAAGGAATCCCCCTATACACCGGGCATTTCGGTAATTGCTCCTGCCTTCAATGAAGAAAAGACAATCATTGATAATGTGAACTCCATGCTTGCATTGGAATATCCGCTTTTCGAGGTGGTTATTGTAAATGATGGAAGTACGGACAGCACATTGGAAAAGATGACCGAATATTATGAACTGGTAGAAGTGCCCTATGCTTATATTGAGCGAATCAAAACCAGACCGTTCCGAAGACTCCTCAAATCCTCCAACCCGAAATACAGCCGACTTATCGTTGTAGACAAAGAAAATGGAGGAACCAAAGCGGATGCATCCAATGCGGGTATCAACGTTGCTTCTCATCCTTATTTTATCTGCACGGATGTGGATTGCATTTTGGAAAAGTATGCTCTTTATCGCTGTATCTCGCCCATTATATCTTCAGAAAAGCAAGTAATTGCAGTCAGCGGAACGATGTTGATGGCTAACGGATGCGTCGTGAAAGACGGGCAAATCATAGACGTTAGAACTCCCCGTACACCGATTCCACTTTTCCAGAATCTGGAGTATATGCGTTCCTATCTGATTGGCAAGATGGGGTGGTCCGCAATCAATGGAATGCCGAATGTTTCCGGTGGATTCGGTCTTTTCGACCGTTCGGTAGCGATTGCAGCCGGAGGCTACGATGCTCCCTCTTTTGCCGAAGACATGGACCTCATTACCCGCATGGTAGGATATATGTGCGACTTCTCCCGTCCTTATAAGATTATACAGATTCCTGATACTTGTTGTTGGACGGAAGGACCTCCCAACCTGGCAATGCTTTACCGTCAACGTACCCGTTGGGCACGAGGATTGTTCCAGACACTTAATATCCATCGTAAGATGATTTTCAAAAAGACGTATAAGCAGATGGGAATGTTAACTCTGCCTTATATGTTCGTTTTTGAGTTTCTGGCACCAATCATCGAGCTCGTCGGTTTGATAGTATTTATCTATCTGGCCTTTACAGGAGCAGTCAACTGGAACACGGCATGGATGATTTACCTGACGATCTATACGTTCTGCCAGTTCCTTTCCATCGTTGTTATTACCTACGACTACAATGTCGGGATGCTATATAAAAGAGGATATGAATACCTGTGGATTATCATTGCGTCCATATTGGAGCCCATCTTCTATCATCCCATCATCACTTTCTGTTCATTGATAGGATACCTCAGTTATCTGACCAATAGAGACTTCAAGTGGAGGAACATGGAACGGAAAGGATTCAAGCAGAAAGAAGAAAGTGCAGACGGTACTGATATAACGGCAATGAAGCCCGAACCTGCTACGATTTAAACAAGAAAGAAAGATTAAAGACAAGATAGAATGAACAGAGAATTTCTCCATAAGATCACCATATTAGGTTGTCTGTTTTTACTGATAACCTCTTCCTCCGGGACCGACAACGGATTCCAGACACCGGAGCAATATGCCCAGATTGTACAGGAGCATTTTGCGAACGAGGAATGGGAAGCAGGGAAAGAGCTGTTGGAGGAGGGCCTTCAGAAATACCCGAATGTTTCTGACCTTGAATGGCTCATGGGAAAATACTGGTTCCACGAAAAGAACTATGACCAGTCGCGTTATCATCTTGTCAAAGCGATAGATGACAATTACAACAACGTCAATGCCAAACATCTGCTGGTAGACGTAGAAGATATCACCGAGAATTATTCCAGTGCTATTTGTTACGTTAATGAGTTGCTGGAAGTAAATCCGTATTGGAGAGGTTTATGGCGAAGAAAGATTGAACTGTACCGCAAGCAGAACAACGATGTGGAAGCAGACCGCCTGTTGAAACGAATCAATCAGATTTACCCGAACGATACCATTCTAAGGAAGGATTATATCTACAGCATGGAGGTAGGCTACCAGCAAATGAAAAAAGGTGGTAACCGAAAAGAGGCTATCGAAAAGCTGACGGAGCTTATCAAAGTATCTCCTCAAAACGAAGAATATTATCTGGACATCATTAACCTGCATTTACAGGAAGGAAACCGGGAAGCTGCTCTAGGCTGGTCATCCAACGGTTTGGCTGCCATACCGGGAAGCGGTGCGCTTATTGTCAAAAGGGCGAGTATCCTTAGTGAATTGGCACGTTATCCGGAAGCTCTGGTGTTTATACGCGAGCAAATGCGAAGAAACAACAGCCCTGCCATACGGCGTATGTATAACGACCTGTTAATGGAGGCTGCCCGAGCAGAGAAACAGCGGGATCCTTATGTATTATATGGCATGGCCTACGAAGGAGGTAATAAGAACAAGGAAGCATTAGACTACCTGCTGAACACTTCCGTCACCCGGGGATATACCGATGACGCACTCTTCTATATCAGAGAAGCTAAAAAACAATATGGCAACAATGATAAAGGAATTCTTTATAAAGAATATATGCTTTATCGCCAGATGAATGAGGATGATCTTGCCTATTCAACGCTGAAAAAGATGTATGAGATGTATCCTGATGATTATGATATTACGCTTGCCATGAGCGCACAACACATGAAGAAAGCTGAAAAACTGATGGAACTTGGTCTGTACGCAGAAGCATTGCCGCACGTATTGTTCGTTTCTCAAAAACATGTAGACGACAATGAAGTGAACGGTGCCGCATGGGAAAAAGCCTTGAGTTGCTATATCAATATGAAACGTTACAATGAAGCACTTGCAACATTGGACACCATCACTCTTCACTTCCCTGATTACGAAAACGGCACGTTGAAAAGGGCATTTATTCTCGATAAAATGGATAAAACCGAAGAGGCTTTGCAACTGTATCTATCTGTCATCGAGCAGAGTGATGAGGATATGCGCATTTTCTATGTTATCGGATACGAGGAACTAGCAGTGCCGTACATCAAGAAATGTATGGAAGCCGGAGCTACGAAGAAAGCATACGAGGAATCTGTTAAGCTAATTAGCCTGAATCCATCGAGCGATCTCGGATTACGGTATGCCATCAATTCGTCCGGTTTACTCGGAAAATACGATGAATTCGAGAAATATACAGCACAAGGAATCAATTATTATCCTGAAGAACCATTCTATCAGGCTAAAAGAGCTACCGTGCTTGAACGTGACAAGAGATACGAAGCTTCTTTGGAATTCCTGAAGCCGATACTCAATAAATACCCGAGCAACAAAGAGATTATAGGCGCATTCTCACAGAGCAGTGAATACCGTGCCCTGCAACTGACAAAGGCCAAAGAACCGGAAAAGGCTCTCGCTGTTCTTGATACAGCTTTGCTTTATGACAGTCAGAACAAATCATTGAAGTACACCAAGGGAGTGGTATATGAAGCCAACCGTCAAGCGGATTCAGCCTATTATTACCAAAAGTACTACGAGCCATCCATCATGGAATATCGCTCTTTCCAACGACATTTATCGGGCCTTAGAAGCATGATGCTCAAGAATGAGATTGCTTTGACCTATCTCCGTGCACGCTACGGAGAAGAAGATATCATTACCTCTGTTGCAACAGCCGAATATACCCGAAAAGGCCAGAAGAACAGCTACACAGGACGCCTCAACTATGCAGGGCGAAGTGGCTCGGCAAGCGACAGCATGGAGGCTGAAGAACAGACACCAGGAGGGGTTGGCATTCAGGTACAAGGTGAGTGGACGCATCACTTCTCACCGAAGTGGAGCCTCACGGCCAATGCAGCCTTTGCGACCAAATACTTCCCGGACATAACGGCTGATGTCGCTTTACGGCATTATCTCAAGAATGATTGGGAAATAGGCGCACATGTGGGTTATAGACGGGTAGCCGCCTACACAAAGCGTTATGAATGGAACGATGAATTCTTTGCAGGCGGCACCGGAGACAATGGCTATCTGTTTACGGGTTGGAATGAGTCAAAGACTAACCTACTCACTGTAGGCGGAGAATTAGCCAAGACCATTGAAGTCGTTCGTCTCAACACGAAGATAGATATGCACTTCTTCAACTCCAACTTCTATTACAATGCGCAGATTGGCGCCAAATACTTCCCGGCGAGCGATACAAAGACAAATATCAACGCCATGGCAAGCATCGGATCGGCACCGGAAACGGCCGTACTGGACTATGCGCTGCCCGGCTCTTTCTCTCACACCAATACCATGGTGGGATTGGGAGGTCAGTATATGGTCAGTCCCAACATTACCATAGGCTTGATGGGCACTTGGAACACCTATTATAACCAAACCAATACGGTGCGAGGGATAAGTCCGTCCAACCAGATAGAATCCATATCGACACGCTATAAAAACTTATATAACATCTATGCACAAGTTTATATTTCATTCTGATACGCTTGGCCCTGTATTGGCAGGAATGATATGTATTTGCTGCCTTTTATCCGGCTGCCGTATGCAGGCACGCACGGAGATGTTCCCATCTAAAGAAGGGTATCTCGTCACCATTGGTGAGGATCCGACCGACAGAGACACCCGGTGGGCGAAATACCTGTACGAGCATCTCAAGAAGCGTGCAAACGACGATGAAATAGTAGCTTTTGGCGTTTCCGAAATGGACATGTGGCGCATCATCATACAGATAGACCCAACATTGCAGAGAGGATTCAAAGTAGCCTGCAAAGGCTCTGATATCAGACTGACCGCAAGTGACGACAAACAAATGTTATGGCTGCAATACCAACTGATAAAGAAGATCAGCAAAGAAGACCCGCGTATAGACGGTTCGGATCTTCCTCCCACCCTTATCAATCTCAACGATACTTGCGGAGCTTTTGCATTTGACTATCAAAGTATTTATTCTCCATACGGCCTGAACGCCGATCATACAGGCGTTATCGGCCTGAACAACTTTGATGACAGCTGGGGAATATGGGGACACAACCTGCGAAAAGTCTTGGGAAAAGATGCAGAGAAAGTATATGCCACCATTCACGGGAAGACAGATGACTCACAACTGTGTTTCTCTTCCGAGGATATGTATCGCCAGATAGAAAGTTACATCGTAGATAACTTCGGTGAAAAGGGGAATTTCCGTTTTGTAATCGCACCGGATGATACTCCGTACGCCTGTACGTGTGCCACCTGTACCGCATTGGGAAATACAGAGAAGAACGCAACCCCCGCCGTTACGGAACTGATCCTCCGCCTGTCGCAGCGTTTTCCCAAACACACGTTCTTTACGACTTCCTACCTGACTACGCAACAAGTCACAGACAAGCAGCTCCCGCCTAACGTCGGGGTAATTGTCAGCGCTATCGACTACCCGCTCCGCCGGACAGACGGCAAGGACGAGCAAGACAAGAAATTTGCGGAACAACTCGACAACTGGAAGAAAGTAACGAACAACATCTATATATGGGACTATATCAACAACTTCGACGACTACCTCACTCCTTTCCCCATATTAAAGATAGCCCAGCAAAGACTCCAACTTTTCAAACAACACGGAGCCAGCGGCATATTTTTCAACGGAAGCGGCTACAGCTATTCTTCTTTCGATGAAATGAGGACTTTTGTATTATCAGCCCTTCTTATCAACCCGGAACTTCCGGTTGATGAGTTAATTAAAAGCTATTTCAATCAGGAATACCCGGTATCCAAAAAATGGCTGTACGATTACTACACAGAGCTAGAAAACAACGCCCAATCCGGAAAGCGGCTCGGACTTTACGCCGGTATCAGAGAATCGGAAAAAGGATTCCTCTATCCGGAGAAGTTTATCAAATTCTATGATGAAATGGGAGATTTTGTATCCGAAGCAAAAGGGAAAGAGCGCAAAAAGCTGCACGAGCTCCAGACCGCCTTGTCTTTCACGCGCATGGAATTAGCACGTGACCACGGTTTCGACGCTTACGGATATGCCAAGCGGAATGGAAAGGATATTCAACCGCTTCCCCAAGCTCGTAAATGGGTCACCCAGCTCAAAGAGCATCAAGCATTTGCCGGAATGGAATATTATAATGAGTCAGCTTATGAGATTGACTATTATATAAAGGAATGGGAACAATATATACTTGCTTCCGACATAAAGAAAAGTTTGTTTCTGGGAATGAATCCTTCCACAGCCCCTAAACTAAATAAAAATGATTCAAAGAAACTGACCGACGGCACTCACGGTTTACCCGGAGACTATCATTGCGGTTGGGTTATCATTCCGGGAGAAGAATGTACCATCAACCTGCCGGTTAAAGGACTCAATGCATCAGGAACATTCTATATCAGTTTTCTGAATCTTCCCCGCCACCGCATCTATGCTCCACAGCAAGTTCAACTGTTGAAAGACGGAGTAGCCTATAAAACAATAGACTTAAAACCGGAAGACTCCCCAGAAAAAGGAGAAATGATGAAAGCCACCGTTCCGGCAGACTTGAACGGAACAGAACAATTAAGCATAAAAATCAGTTGTTTAAAGAAGCTGGGAACGCAAATGGGTATCGATGAAATTGCATTCATCCCTTAAATGCTGAAAAAGTGATATAACAAAAATAAATGGCAACAATGAATAAATCTATATTCTATATTTTACTACTGACGGCACTTCCGCTCTGCTTTACAGGGTGCAGGAAGGAAGTACGTCCCACCAGCATGACGATAAAAGATTCCGTCAGGCACTATTACCCTATCAAGCAAGGTCAGCAACTCGATATCATGTTTACCATCACCAACACGGGAGACGCTCCGTTAATCATTTCAGAAATGCAACCTTCCTGTGGCTGTATCATTCTGGATAAAAGTTCGCATATCATCATTCCCGAAGACGGTATCAGGCAATTCAAAGCAACCTACAACAGCATCAAGAATGTAGGCGAAGTGGTTCACCGCATCCGGATTTTCGGCAATATGCTCCCCGACGGGAGAGCCGAACTTAAATTTGATGTTAACGTAGTCCCCGATGCAGACTATACACGTGATTATGAAGAACTCTATCAAGAGTTCAACACCAAAAATGGTATTGTCAGAGAGATGGTGGATGGAAAAGAATCTGAACTGGGATATTATGTCGGAGAACCGTAATCGATATCATGTATCAAGTATCAAATATTAAGTATTAACATCAAATGACTGGCTAATACTCAACACTTGATACTTAATACTTATTTCTCCTTTCTAAGGATGTATTTCTTTGAATGCGGCATTTTCTTCTTTCACATTCTGAATAGTCTGCTTTAACTCTCCAATCGGCAAGTCATATCCATACCAACCTGTATAGCAATCTACCACATACCATTTCCCGTCCGACTGCAACTCGAACTCGACACGCAAATCAACCTCGGATTCTTCATAGCCTGCCTCAAAGATTTTATGCTTCGGTTCATTCAACGTAAACTTGGAAACATAAATACCTCCCTCTTCCTGGGTGATACGTTCTTCCTTCATGGTTTCGCTATCCAGCAACGGCCACTTTTCCCGAGTGAAAGGGAATGTTTTCTCGGTTTCTCCGTCATCTGCCAACAAAGTGATCGGAGTCTTTAATGGGAACTTGATACGAGTATACTGGAAGGCTGCACTGGAAGTAAATTTATCCAGAAAGGATTTGAAATCTTCACCGTCTTGTGTAGTCAGTTCACTATCGGCTTTTGCCTTGGAACTATTACCGCAGGAGATAAACGAAACACCTGCGAGCAGCATCATAGCCAGCAAGCAGCATACAAACTTTTTAGCTCTCATAACACTATATAAATTAATAGTTTAATTGACGGCGCAAAGATAGTAACAAGTTTGGTTTTGCAATACTTTTATACATTAAAATTGGTTCAAATCAAGGCACAAAAGAAACTTCGTTATTACGTTCTAAATAAAAGATTTTAAAGAAATATCCGATTCCATTCGTCTACGGTCAAATAATGTACGTTTTCATCCTACTAATGTACCATTTACTCATACCTAAATACTTATTTCTCCTCACCTTTGTAACAACATACAAACAAAGAATACACTTTAACATTATAATACTATGAAAACAATTTACACCGTATTTTTACTTCTCTTGTTACTCAGTTGTACTTCATCCAGTGAAAAACTAGCATGGGAAATAGCAAACAATTCTCAAACAAATAAAAAGGAACTTACTCGCTTTTTAGAACATTATAAAACAAATAAGGACAAAGATAAATATAAAGCTGCTTGCTTTCTGATAGAAAATATGCCTAACAAATATTCCATCAATGGCAAAGAACAGAAAATATATGATATTGATATAGTAAAAGCTGACTCTCTCATAAAATCACTAGAGCATTCATTCTTTTTAAAAGAAAAGAGTCCTTATTTGAAAAATTATACATTCGAACAGTTCTGCGAATACATCTTACCATACAGAGTCGCTGATGAATCATTACAATATTATTGGAAATGGGAATGTAGTAGAAAATTTGAGAAACAATGTACCAACGATATTATTCAAACAGCACAGAATATAAATGCTCAAATTAAAATAGAGCTATCTCCCGAATTTTACAAAGATACATTAAAATCATATTCATCAATAATAAAGACAGGATATGGTAAATGTGATGATAGAACAGCATTAGTTACTATGGCCTTACGGTCAGTAGGAATTCCTGCCGCATTTGAATTTGTACCTTATTGGGGAAGCAATAACAATGGACATTCTTTTGTTTCAATTATATTACCAGACAATAAAATATATCCATTACAAAACACAGACAAACAAGCAAACGGAGATTATTACCTATCACGTAAAACTCCTAAAATATATCGTAAGATGTATTCAATACAAGATTTAGCCAAACACATCGACAATATTCCCGAATTATTTCGTCACAATGACCTACTGGATGTTACAAAATTGCACAACATCGGCTCTTGTGATGTTACAGTCTCGACTAATATAAATAAAGAAAAAGAAAATTTTTTATCTGTATTTTCCCCAAAAAGATGGGTACCTGTTGCTTTTTCCTCTTCTCAAACATTCCATCACATTGGGACTGGAAATATATACAATGTTGATCGTAATAAGGAAGCTATTGATTTAGGTGATGGCATAGTTTATCTCCCAACTCACTGGGTAAATGAAGAGGCCATTCCAATAGGCAGCCCAATAATAGTATCGGAGGATTCAGTAAGGGAAATAAAACCAGACACTAAACATCTTGAAAGAGTAGTATGTAAACGCAAATTCCCTTTGAATATGCGAATTGTTGATTTCTCAAAATTGATGATTATGGGAGTTTTTGAAGGGGCAAATAAAGCAGACTTTTCTGATGCAACGGAACTTTATAAAATAACAAAAACTCCGGAAAGCAAAATGCAAAAGATAGAAATATCTGCAGAGAAAGCCTATCGTTACATACGTTATAGGAAACCCAAAGGGACCTTTAGTATAGCAGAATTTTGTTTATATCAATCTGATGAAAAGCTTCTACCATTCCGCCCTATAGCTTGTGATGCTATATACGAGGACAGTACTATGCTTAATATTTTCGATGGACAACCACTTACCTATTATCAAGTGAGTGGTGGCATAGACTTATGGGTTGGTGTGGATTTATATAAACCAGTGAAGATTTCAAAAATTGGATTTGCTCCACGTAATGACGATAATGCAATAGTTTCAACAGATACTTATGAACTGTTTTATTGGCAGGATCAATGGATAAGTTTAGGCCGGAAACGACCAATAGGTGATAGTATCGTTTATGATAACGTACCCAAAAAAGCTCTGTTATGGTTGCGCAATTTGACTAAAGGTCGTGAAGAACGTCCATTCACTTATGAAAATGGGAAACAGATATGGTGGTAAAATTATTTCTAACTATTAAATAATAAAATTATGAAAAAAATTACTTTGTTTTTGTCCTTACTTTTAATAGGAAGTGTGGGCTTTTCACAAATTATTCCGGGCGTAAACACCGGTAAACGCAAGGAATATATGATGAGAACGTATAAAATCAATAGTCAAAAGGCAGATGAATACGAACAAATTCTATTCTCCTTACAGAAAGAGAATGACCAGCTAAAGAACCGGAAAATTAGCTCTACTCAATTTAAAGCGGAACAAAAAAAGCTTTATAAAAAATATGGTACAATAATCAGCCAAGCATTTTCTGGAGGAAAACATAAAAAATGGAGCTCTTGTACCCAAGAAATGGAACGCTACCAAATACTAAGTGAAAACAAATTTATTCCATATGAAAAAATGCGTGCTTTGTATAAGGCCGAATCGGAATGGGTAAAAGAACGAGATAAAATGCACAAAGATACTGGAGAAGCATGGGAAAAATATGAAAATAGTGATACTATGGTATCCGAGCTAAATATTAAAATAAAACAAATACTAGGAACTGAAAATGGATCTTGGTATATCGAATATAAGAGACTGTTCTTCAGAGCACTTGACAATATGGACAAATATGGAATTACATACAAAGATGCCTTTACCATAGCAAAAATAGAAGATACGTATAGACAAAAACGTGCAAACATACTCAATAGCAATAAAAAAAATGCCGAAAGGGAAGTGGAACTGATGGCCATTGATGATGAGATGGCAAAAAAAATAGCAAAGACTGTTCCGTCTGCTTCTGTAAAGTGGAAAAAAGTAAATAATGCAGCATTAGATCATACTTTGAAATCAAGATATGGGCTAAATCAGGAGCAAATTAACACATTCAAGACAGCTTATAATAAGTATGCAATCGAAGAATATAAGATTCTCAATCAAAAGAAACTGCCCGACACCGATAAATACGACCAACTTACCCAATTAGGTGAAACCTTCTGTAAGACAGTCAATCCTCTATTTAAGGCTAATAGTTATAAAAAATGGTATGGCTGGTGGAAATACGATTTTGAAAGAAAAATGAAAAGAAAAGGATTAAAATGATTATTTTATGAAAAAATCAACTTATATTTATACTGTTTTATGTATAATTGCAATATTCATTACTATAGTAAATTGCAAAGATGAAGATTTGCTAGAATCAAGCTTACAAACTGACATGAAAGATTTTAGTTTACAAGAAGCTAAAAACTTCTTTCTACAACAGTCAGAAGTAAACTTAATGACGAGCCGTTCGTTAAATGACAAAACAATAACTCCCGGTGATTTTATCCCAAAATGGGAAATTGCTGTAGGTTCATCCAAAGATGGAATTGCATGTTACAATATTCCCATTACTCCTACTCATAAATACAAAGCAATTTATGCAGATGAAAGGAACGGAATTCCTTCTGTTGGAAAAGTTAACGTATATCAGAAATTAGTGATTATAAAAGATATTAACAGCAAAAAAATGGCTCAATATATCCTAACATTGATACCTTCAAAAACATATGAGAACAAACACTCTCATGACATTTGCAATACATTCATAAACTGTGCAGGCAAGGGGGAATTTACAGGAATCGCTATTTATTCGCACGTATATTCTAATCTAACCGCCCGCGTAAGCCAATACAAAAATGGAATAAAGACTGATGGTGTATTCTTATTGAACGCCACATCGAAAGCAGATTTCATCAGCAAATATGAACAAGCTCGTATGTTGGTATCCGCTGTTACCGTACAAAGAAAAAACACAGTATTGACACGTGGAGAAGATGATTATGATTTTACTTATGACGGTGGTTGGTTTGACGAAGTTATCGTCACCCCAGAGCCCGATTACAGTGAGTGGGGAGAGAATGATATGGAAGACTGGATAAATTCTTCAAGACCTGATACAACTCCAATAGATCCAGAGCCGGAATCAAATAGCCCCACATCCCCTGGTGATGATTCCCAAGAGAGTTCTAATAACGACGAAGAACAGAAACCTATCCAAAGCCAAGATTTCATAGCTGCAAAGGATGACAAATTTGTAATATCCAAATTACCAGATAGAATGGAAAAACAGATAGGCTATACGTGCGTTACTTCAATAATTGCATACATGAAATTAGCATTTGGGGGAACAGCGACTTATGATAGCAACGGAGTTCTAAAAGTAGATCATGGAGATATACTAATGGATTATATAAATTTTAAAAAAGCGCAAAACAGCACATTATCAACAGGAGATATACTAATGGATTTAATAGCCAATGGAATGCAAGTAGGGAATATTCCAGGATTTATAGACATAATCTTTACTACCGTACCCGCAGATAATATAACAATTACAGAGGCTATTGATAAAGGGTATATTATAATGACGGTAGTAGCAGCCGAACTGCATAATGTCGCCATAATAGGATATCATACTAATGGTAATCTTATATACATGGACTCCGATTATGGGCACTGGAGGGAAGCCCCCGTTTCAGCATTTGGAATATATGCATTTGTTATAACAGGAATAAAATAAATATGAAAGGAATATTATTAGTTTTAACACTGTCTTGCATTTTTGCTTGCTCGTGTCCTTGTTATTTAAAGAAGGATAAGATATCAACTATGGATTTACTGACTCGAAAGAGCTGGTATTTAACCAAAGGGACATCGCCCAAAACTATAAATAAAGTAACATATAATAAACAAATGGCTAAGACACTTCTCTGGTTCAAAAATACCAACCCTAAAAAGTACCCCAATGCAGAAACTAAACTTACCGGTTCAGTCATGTATTATTTGTCAGACTCAATAGAAAGTACTTTTGAACTTGACAAAGTAGGTCAAAAAGAGTATGGGAATTATATCATAAGTGAAAATGGAAGCGTTACAGAAATAGTAAAGCTAAATTGTGACACGTTGATTATAAAAGCAATTTATCCTGATGCAGCTATTTACGTTGGAGGTGGTCCATTGTTATACATTACAAAACCATAAAAACGACATGACAATGATTGTTCTATGCTAAGAGGGCAACTTAACATAATAGATATCCTGTTATTGAGTTATACTATAATAGCAGGATTCTATTTGGTACCAGAGAATGGATTCATTTTTTTTGAGGTTACCAAATGGAGTGCATTTTGTTTATGTTATTGCATAGCAAGAAAAATTTCACAAAAACAATGGAGTTTATGGGGAATTGTTTTATTAGGAATTATAGAAGCAATTATCGCCATTTGTCAAAAATTACATTGGATAGATAGTGTTCATTCAACATTTAATGCGACAGGTACCTTTACTAACCCAGGACCATTGGGCGGTTTTTTAGCCATTACGATTACTATCGCTTTCGGTTTTTACTTAGAATACAAAAAAGAATCATGGAGAAAACTCTTTCTGCTTCTTGCTATAGTCTTACTATTAGCCGTAATTATACTTACAGATTCACGTGCCAGTTGGCTAGCAGTACTTTTTGGAACAGGTTTTCTTATCTTCCTCAGGAAAAAAGAAGAAAGGAAATCATTAAGAAGCCTCCCCAAAATTGGACTAATTGTGTTTACATTACTATTTTTAATCTTCACCTATTATTACAAAAAAGATTCGGCAAACGGTCGTTTGTTAATATGGCGTGTATCTTCTGAAATGATGGTTGATGCCCCTTTGACAGGGAAAGGTATAGGAAACTTCAGAAAAGAATATATGCATTATCAAGCACGATATTTCAGGTCACATCCACATTCACCGTATGCAATGTTAGCAGATAACATCACTTATCCATACAACGAGTTTTTACTTATTGGGGTAGAGCAAGGAATAGTAGGACTTATTTTTATCCTTTGTATTATAGTGTGTACACTAAAATATGCATCTTATCAAAGATATCGTAAAATATATCCTAGCGGCTTCGCAGCATTACTTGTTTTTTCTTTCTTTTCTTATCCATCCAACATTGTATTGCTATGGTTATTAATTCCTTTATTATTAGGAGGCATACAATGTCAAAAGAGCAAATGCATAACAATAAGTCATAAGTTCCAACTAGTGAAATGGTTCGTCTACATATGTTGTCTAACACAGCTCATTTGGGGGAGCTATCTTTATTGCGAATTAAATAATAATGTAAAAAAGCTCTATTCATTAGAGCTACAAGAAAGTAAAAAAGCAGAAATATATTTGGAGAAACATCAAACAGAATTACAATCAGTGCCACGGCTATTAGATGTGTATGCTCAATATTATCACCTTCACTTTCCATCTTGTGTAAATCTATCTGTCTTAAAACAAGCTGCATTAATTCTTCCAAGTTCAGAATTGTACTGTGATTTAGGAGATTCCTATAAAAAACTTAATCACACAGACGAAGCAATTGCATGTTACATTTTAGCTAGTGAAATGATACCAAATCGTATTCAGCCTAAATATAAGTTATTTTGCTTATATCGTGATAAAGGAGATACTATTCAAATGAAAAAAGCAGCTTTTGAAGCACTGCACACAAAAATAAAGGTTATGAATACCAAAGCATTACACATGAGAGGTGAAATCAAAAGTTCAATAAAGTTTACCGATTTTGATTAAAAGATAGACATCAATTCAAAAAGTATGTAGGTATTGCCACAATTTCTTTCTCAAAAGCAGGATTTAATGTATTCAACATAATTGTTATAAAGGCTTTTCCATCCCAAGATGGACTAATACAAACTTGTTCAATACCAGCTATTCCATATTTCATCGGCCAAAGCCTTTTTCCGAGGCTACTTTTTCCTCAAATATTCATAACCGAAGCGACAGTACAGACACTTTCGCTTATCACAGTACTCTTTTTGCAACTGTATCAATGCCTGACTATCCGCCGCACTGACAACCGGAAGCCCGGCATCGCTCCACGAGCGGATAATATGATTACTCTCCGCCTTCAATTCTTCCAGAAAACGTCCGGCACGTTCACACATTCGTTCATCTGCCTTATGCAAACCGTATGTATAAAGAAAAGGAACCACTGTATTAATGATAATCAAATCCTTGGAACGCTCTCCCATCACCTTCTCCTTTTGTGAAGAAAGTCGTCCGAATAAATAATGATTTTCCCAATAGGGAGACGTACGGGCATCCAGCAAGGTTCTCACATCTGCCAGAGTTTCCGCTTCCAGCAAACGTGAAAACAACTTATCCCCTTTCTGATAGAGATAAGCCAACTGCGCCAGACGAATATGCGGAAAGTTTTCCGGACGAAGCCGTAGAAAACGCCATAACGTAGCATCCATCCCCTGCCCGATTTCAAACTTCCGCTGCAAATAACGGAACTCCTTGCAAAGACGGAGACTATACTCGTCTTCCTGTTCCCTTTTCAAAAACGTCTCTTCCAGCAATCCCGCCAAGCCATAGAAAAAAGCCTCTATCTGAAACAAATCATTCCGGTGCTTATCCATCGCACGAAACGGTAATAATCCCGCCCACGTTTCAAAAGCATCTCCATTCAAGCCAAAACCAAAATTACGGGCAAGGGTGATAAAGAATGCATCTTCCCAATTACTGTTACAATGTTTGAGACGCTGTGTGATTAATTGCGCTTTCTGCTCCAAACGTTCCGTTTGCAAAGCGGTCAGCCAAGAATGAATGGTAAGTTTGGGAAGAGAGGCAAGGATGGGATGGCAAGCCGGATACTGATCGGCTACACAAAGTTCGTGGTAATGTAATTGCACATTGTCCGGACAGGTAAGTAATAGTTGCGGTATCTGTTCACCGTTGGAACGGGTTATTTCCGTATCTGCTTCGCTCACTACATGGAGAATCACAGAATCGTATGCTTTGTCACAATGATGCCCGTGACGGAGCCAATCGGAAGAATGTGTATGTATTTCGATGTTTCCCACCCATAAGGCGTCGTCAATCTTTAGTTTCGCGTTGAAAAAGTCGGGACCGGCGTTGGGGTTTTGCAGACCAGGGTCAATCACTTCTACCGGTAAGCCGTTGGTGGTTTGCAGTACTTTCAGGGGAAATAATTTATGTTTCCACACGTAGTGAAGAAGATGTTCCATGTTAACAAGACGTTAATGTGCGCTGCAAATGTAATAAAAATCTTATCTTTGCGACTATTATTTTGAATATAAGTCAGAAAACAATGAAAATAGCACTGATCGGTTACGGAAAGATGGGCAAAGAGATAGAAAAGGTTGCCCGTAGTCGCGGACATGAAATCGTCTGCATCATTGACATCAATAATCAGGATGACTTCGAATCGGAAGCATTCAAATCGGCCGATGTGGCCATTGAGTTTACCAATCCGATGGTAGCTTACAGCAATTATATGAAAGCATTCAAAGCCGATGTGAAACTGGTATCGGGCAGTACCGGATGGATGGCCGAGCATGGCGAAGAAATCAAAAAGCTCTGCACTGAAGGAGGCAAAACACTGTTCTGGTCGTCCAACTTCAGTCTGGGAGTCAGCATCTTCTCTGCTGTCAACAAGTATCTGGCTAAAATCATGAATCAGTTCCCTGCATACGATGTCACCATGAGCGAGACACATCATATCCACAAGCTGGATGCCCCCAGCGGAACAGCTATTACACTGGCGGAAGGTATTCTGGAAAAGATAGACCGTAAAGACAAATGGGTGAAAGGAACTTTCCTTGCGCCGGACGGAACCATTAGCGGAACCAACGATTGTGCTCCTAACGAACTTCCTATCAGCTCGATCCGTGAGGGCGAAGTTTTCGGACTTCATACCATCCGTTATGAGTCCGATGTAGACAGCATAACTATCACGCATGATGCCAAAAGTCGTGGTGGATTTGTATTGGGAGCCGTACTGGCAGCCGAATATACTGCCACACACGAAGGTTTTTTGGGCATGAGTGATTTATTCCCATTCTTGAACGACTAAGATTTCAGAAGCTAGTTCTAAACAAATATAACATTATGAGACAAGCCACACGCGCACAATGGATCAAATGTGCCATTGCTATTCTACTTTACCTCGTCTTCCTCCTCTGGGTACGGAGTTGGTGGGGATTGATTGTTGTTCCTTTCATTTTCGATATTTATATCACAAAGAAAATACCTTGGTCTTTTTGGAAGAAGTCGAAGAATCCGGCTGTCCGCAGTGTGATGAGTTGGGTAGACGCCATCGTATTTGCGTTGGTTGCCGTCTACTTCGTCAATATCTACATCTTCCAGAATTACCAGATTCCTTCCTCTTCGCTGGAAAAATCATTGCTGGTAGGCGATTTCCTGTATGTAAGCAAGATGAGCTACGGTCCCCGCGTACCGAACACTCCCCTTTCTATGCCGTTGGCACAACATACGCTGCCTGTCTTCAATACTAAATCGTATATCGAGTGGCCACAATGGAAATACAAACGGGTACCGGGCTTCGGCAAAGTGAAGCTGAATGACATTGTGGTTTTCAACTTCCCGGCAGGAGATACGGTGGCAGTGAACTACCAACAGACAACGGACTTCTATACGCTGGCTTATGGTGAAGGACAACGCATCTACTCCAAACAGATTGAAATGGATAGCCTGACACGTTCACAGCAACGTGCAATCTATGACCTCTACTATGACGCCGGACGTAAACAGATTCTAAACAATCCGCGTACTTACGGTGAAGTACTGTGGCGTCCGGTAGACCGTCGCGAGAATTATGTGAAACGTTGTGTCGGCTTGCCCGGTGATACATTGCAAATTGTAGACGGACAGGTGATGATTGACGGTAAGGCGATTGAGAACCCCGAAAACCTGCAATTCAACTACTTCGTACAGACTACCGGCCCGTACATTCCGGAAGATATGCTCCGCGAATTAGGCATCAGCAAGGATGACACCATGCTGATAGAAGACTCTGGCTGGGAAGGCGGATTATTGGATATGGGACTGGACAACCGGAATGCGCAAGGCAAACTGAATCCGGTATATCATCTTCCATTGACTAAAAAGATGTATGACACTCTCCTTGGCAATAAAAAGCTAATCAGCAAAATAGTAATGGAACCGGAAGAATACGCCGGACAGATGTATCCGCTGAACCTTTATACCAAATGGAACCGCAACAATTACGGTCCGATCTGGATTCCTGCCAAAGGAGCTACCATTACCCTCACAGAAGACAACCTGCCTATCTATGAGCGTTGCATCGTAGCCTACGAAGGCAACAAGCTGGAAGTGAAACCGGACGGTATCTACATCAACGGTGAAAAGACCAATGAATATACCTTCAAAATGGATTATTACTGGATGATGGGTGACAACCGTCACAACTCTGCCGACTCCCGTTATTGGGGTTTTGTACCCGAAGATCACGTAGTGGGCAAGCCGATTGTCGTATGGCTGTCGCTTGACAAAGACCGTGGATGGTTTGACGGTAAGATTCGCTGGAACCGCCTCTTCAAGTGGGTAGACTGATAAGTGTACGGATAGAATAGAGTGATAAGGTGATAAATATTGATGAACATTCGTAAATTCAAATGGATACTAGCATTTGCCGGAGCAGTAGTCGTAGTGCTTCTGCTCCGGGGATTTGCTTTTACGTCCTGCCTTATCCCTTCCACCGGTATGGAAAACTCCATTTTCCAGGGTGAACGTATCTTAGTGAACAAATGGAGTTACGGATTGCGAGTTCCTTTCATGTCGCTCTTTTCTTATCATCGTTGGTGCGAAAGTCCTGTACGGCAACAAGATATTGTAGTGTTCAATAATCCGGCTGGAATCCGGGAACCTATCATCGACCGCCGGGAAATCTATATCAGCCGTTGCCTCGGAGTTCCGGGAGATACATTATTGGTCGATTCTCTTTTCTCCGTTATTTCTCCAGAGGCACAATTCAATCCGGATAAGAAAAGGCTTTATTCGTACCCCGCGTCAAAAGAAAATCTGATTACCTCACTCATGCATACTCTTTCCATCACCAACGACGGATTGATGGGAAGTAATGACAGTACTCATGTGCGTAGTTTCAGCCGTTACGAATATTATTTGTTGGAACAGGCAATGAATGGGAAAGAGAGTTTTGTCCAACCTTTGTCAAACAGGGAAGATGCCGAACCGAATCCGCTGATTGTTCCCGGAAAAGGGAAATTTATCCGGGTCTATCCCTGGAACATAACCTTACTGCGGAATACCCTCGTGATGCACGAAGGCAAACAGGCAGAAATAAAGAACGACACTCTCTACGTAGACGGCAAACCTACACAACACTGTTATTTCACTAAAGATTACTATTGGATGGGGTCTAACAATACCGTCAACTTTTCCGACTCACGGCTCTTCGGGTTTGTCCCGCAAGACCATATCATCGGGAAAGCCTCCATCATTTGTTTCTCCAAAGAAAAAGAGACAGGCTTGTTTGACGGATACCGATGGAACCGTTTCTTCAGAACGGTGAAATAATCTTCCGGAACATAAAAGAAATAACTCCTTAATAATATCCTTAATTAATATCCTTATTATAGAGCCCCCTAAACGTATTAAAATGAAAGAAATGAAAATAGCTTATTTATCTTCAGCTTATCTCGCTCCCGTCGAATATTACACCAAACTTCTGGCTTATGACAAAGTGTTTGTAGAACAACACGACCATTATATCAAACAAACCTATCGTAACCGGTGCACCATTGCCGGCCCGTCCGGCGAATTAGCCCTTTCTATCCCAACCGTAAAACCCGACACATTGAAGTGTCCGATGAAGGATATCCGCATTTCCGACCACGGCAACTGGAGACATCTGCACTGGAACGCCATCGAATCAGCCTACAACAGTACTCCTTTCTTTGAATATTACAAGGACGACTTCCGTCCCTTCTACGAAAAGAAATACGAGTTTTTAATCGATTTCAACGAAGAACTATGCCGGATGGTCTGTGAATTGATAGATATTCACCCCACTATGGAGCGTACTAGCGAATATAAGATGGAGTTTGCTCCCGGAGAATTCGATTTTCGGGAAGTTATTCATCCCAAAAAAGATTTCCGAGAAGTGGATACAGAGTTTATTCCGCAACCTTACTATCAGGTTTTCGAGCCCAAACTGGGTTTTCTACCTAATTTGAGTATCATAGACTTGTTGTTCAATATGGGACCGGAAAGTCTGTTGACATTAGGTAAACGATAACCTCACTTTTCTATTAGAATGTAAAAAGACTATATAGCATCGCGCTCCAAAAGACGGAGAAAGATATTTACCGCTTCAATCTATCATTATCTATACATCAACTTTCTGATACAAGGAATGTATATGTTCTACGGAAATAGGTACATGCATTAAATGTCAAATTCTCTACAACTAACACGGCTCTTTCATTTAAAAGAAAGAGCCGTGAAGTTTACAGCAATAAGCTTAAGACAGAACCTTCTAAAGCCTACTTGTAACTATAAGATTCATTTTGAAGGTTCACCGGTTTCACCTTTAGCTGAATGACTATAAATCAAAACCTTATGGTGAAAGAGGATGCAAAATACAGAAAGAGCCATCCTTCACCTCCTTCACAAAGATAAAAAGCCGAAGGATAAATGACAAGATAGCACTGTAGAGATGCTTACATCATATAGATTAATGGGTGTATACATCCAATTTGTTGGGTATATAGATCCAATGTATTGGCCATATAGATCTAACGCGTTGGATATATAGATCCTGCGTCTTGGGTATATATATCCAACAACTCAAGTATTAATAACCTAGATACAAAGTATTAATAGCCTATGACTCAAGTATTAATACTTAAAACAACACGATATACAAATGGGTGGAAGTCTTATCAAAAGAAACCCTACAAGATTAAAACATAAAGCTAAATCCTTTATCGTGAAAGTCTTTATATTTTTGAATCTCCAGAGACAGTGATTTTTTCAATTGCACTGCCATGAAATCCAAAAAAGGCTGGCTGGTTTCATCATCTTGTGCTTGTTGTAAAGAAAGGATATAATCTGCCCTATCCTCCTTAAAAATCTTAACGGGAAAAAGATGATAGCAGAATTGAATGTAGTTCATCAATAAACGAGCTGCTCTCCCGTTGCCATCCACCCAAGGATGAATAGTCACTAAATTGAGGTGAGCATTAAAACTTAGTTCGTATTGTTCACGAAATGTTTCCACACTCTTTTGCCGCTCCTGCAGCAGGAAGCAAAGCTCCTCTACTTTAGCAGATACTTTTTGATAACCCATATAAGAACGCCCACCTACACCAGCCGTAACACCACACAAACGAAACTCTCCTCTGGAAGAATCGAAAGAGCCGCCTATTGTATTATGTATCCCCCCTGTTGTCCGCATCAAAGTAGCATTTAACTTCTGCAAGAAAGCAGGAATTATTGCAGTATTACATTGCGCTTCCTCTTTGGCAAACTCGTATGCTTTCTTCAGGTCCTCATTCATCAGATGATATACCAACGGCTTTCCTTTAGCTGTTACACCTTCATCAAAAAGAAGCTGTGCATCCATTTCGGTTAGTGTAGAACCTTCAATGGCTGTAGAATGGGTAATAAGAGAATAGAGGTAGTACTTCTCATAGTTCACCGACTGACTGATACCGAGTTGCTGAAACTCCATATACAGTTCCTCTATTTCCTGCCAAATACCCTTTTCCATCATAGGTTACCTTGATTGTTATTTTTCCCAAAATTACTTATGATACAACACTTTACCAAGCGAAACGACTATTTTCTTACTATTTTTTGCAAACACAGAGAAAATGTAGGTAATAAAAAAACACTAAGTCGATTTGTTACAACCACTTAGCATTTTGCGAATACCCAAACTTGCCGCCATCTCCTTAAAAGAATCTCTAACCAAGCATCAACCTATTTCAATTCAAACAGCACACCTTTCACATCTCTGGATGCATTACCGATGATTGCCTCAAACTCGTACACCATTGAGCAAGATTAATAAAGCTATTTCGCAATTAGTTTCAAACCTTGAAACAAAGTGTTTCAAGCCTTGAAACAATTCTTGAAACTAATCGCTACTGGTGAAGAGATGGTGAAGTTGTTGCCCTTCACCCGTAAACTCCTTATTCATCGAGGAAACAGAGAAAAGATGAAAGGGGAGTTGAAAAGGTGGGAAATAGATATCCAGTGGGAAAAATTATTCGATTCTGTAATGATTCAGTACTATACCCCAATAAGCTATATGATAATCAGCATTAAATAAATGTGGCATATATGCCACATTTATTTAATTATATATATCTTTGCAATGCATTAAAAATTAATTTATTAAAAGATGGGGGGCAACATCTATAAATTCTGCAAAAATACAAATGAATAGTTATGACATTAAGAGCATTAAAGATCTACGTGAATACATGAATCAAAGTGAAGAGTATCCTACAGATATTCAAGACATTATTCAAAAATACAAATGGGTAGATTTTAATGGATACAACAAACATCCTGAATATATCTGTACAGATGGAGATTATTTGTTAATAAGAAGTGAAAAAGGTGTAGAAATATGCAGTCTTCTTGAGAACGATCTCATAGAAAAAATCCTTGAAGAAATCATGCAGAGCACTGATATTAGGAATTCTGATTGTGAGTTACGGATATTTGATCAATTAAGAAGATTACAACTCCATAGTAACCGTAGACGATTGGGAGAACGAATTGAAAAACTTCGTACAATGAAAGGTTTGAAACAGAATGAATTAGCTGAAGCATCCGGGATTGATCGTACCAATGTTGCTAAAATAGAGAATGGACGTTATAATGCAAGTTTCGACATTTTATCTAAAATAGCTAAAGCATTGGGGTGTGAAATAGATTTAGTTACCGAAGAAGAATGTGATATTTTGGAGAACATTAGACAACAGAAAGTTGCTAAAGCTGCATTTACATATTATGATGCAGAAAATCAGAATGTCAAAGTATTTGGTGATTGGGCAGTGAATGAGTGTGGTGATATTATCAACTATAAGATGTATTATCCACTTTACAACTATACGCTTACTCCATACGGATATGATGAAGAACAAAGTTTATCCTATTGGTATAATCATATTAGCGAAAAATATGATTATGATATAGAACATTTTACCAAAGCATTTCGGTATGCAATGACGGTTATAAAGGAAAATGCAGAAAAAGGAATTTATATAACTAACTTAAAAAAATTTATTGCTAACAATAAAGATCGTGACGATATGGTAGGCGATTTATGTAGTGATTTGATGAGAGATAAAGAATTCAAGAGTTTGCATACAGAGGATGAACAACAAGAGTTTATCATGATCGTTGGAAATATCCATGAACACATACAAGATGCTATCATACAATTATTTAAAGAATATTCTGGAGAAGAAGTAGTATTTGAGGAAGAGGAAGAAGAGGAGGAAGAATGGATATAATCGCTTCAAATCAGGTAAGCACCCGATACGGAACATGCAAATCGTCCACAGTTTGTGGACAAATTCGATTTTATCCTTTTCTCATCGAACTTAAAGCTACTTTTTCCTATATGGGAAGATAATACAAATTAAGGATGAATGGTAGTAAGTTCTATCCTGACTATAAACAAAGAAGGCGGCTCCTGTACCCGGAACCGCCTTCATCTCCTAAAAAAAGATCTCTAACCAAACATCTACCTATTTCAACTCAAACGGTACAGTACCTTTAATATCCCTGGATGAACTACCGATCATTGCCTCAAACTTGCCCGGTTCGGCCACCCATTCGTGTTTGGCATCATCGAAGAAGCTCAATGCTTTCTTATCAATCGTCAGCGTTACCGTTTTCTCTTCTCCCGGAGCCAGTTTCACTTTTTGGAAACCTTTCAACTCTTTTACCGGACGAGGGAGAGAGGATTTCTTATCACTGATATAAAGCTGAACAACCTCCTGACCTTCACGAGTGCCTGTATTCTTCACATTGACTGTGAAAGAAATGGTATCATCTGCTGTCATTGTTTTCTTGTCAGCCGAGGGTTTTCCATAGGCGAAAGTAGTGTAGCTCAATCCGTGTCCAAACGGGAACAACGGTTTGATTTTCTCTTTATCCGCCCAGCGATAACCTACGAAAATATCTTCCCGATAGATTTCATTAATGGTGTCCCCTCTATGTTTAGACTGTGCCAGTTCTTCTTTATTACCCGGATATTCGCCCAGTTTATGAGCACCTACATCTTCCAGTTTTGCGGGGAAAGTGAAAGGAAGTTTTCCTGAAGGATTAGCGTCTCCCACCAATACGGAAGCAAGAGCTGTTCCGGCTTCCGAACCTAGAAACCAACCCTGAACAATAGCAGGCACTTCATTCACCCAAGGCATAGCCACTGCATTGCCGGAGATATTGACAACAATCAGGTTTTTATTCACCTTTGCCAGTTCGCTTATCACTCTATCCTGCGCGTAAGGCAAACCTAAAGAAGCACGGTCCGAATCTTCACAATCCTGATGATTGCTCTTGTTCAAGCCACCGAAGAAGATAACATAGTCGGCATCTTTAGCCACTTGCAAAGCCTCTGCGAGCAGTTCATCTTCCGAACGGTTGTCCTTCAAATCCTGACCGGTTTTCACACCGTTATACTCTCCTGTCGGATCGCCTACATACCCACGGGCATATACCACTTCCGCTTTTGAGCCCACACGGCTTTTCAGTCCATCCAACGGAGAAATCTCATATTTCACTTTCAAAGAAGAACTACCACCGCCCACAGTCATCATCTTTATCGCATTTTCACCGATCACTGCGATTTTCTTCGTTTTATTCAAATCGATAGGCAATACGTTACCGTTGTTCTGCAACAATACAATACCTTCTTCTCCAATCTGACGTCCGGCTTGTCCGTGCTCGGGAGAACCTAAAGAGCCGAACGGTTTGTGCGGATCCATTGAAGTACGGAATATCAGACGAAGGACATTGCTAACCTTTTCGTCCAGTTCCTTTGTTCCTACTTTACCCTCTTTTATCAGTTTCAGGTAAGGGAAAGCAAGGTAATAATTATCATACGCATTTCTCGTTCCGGCAGACAGTCCGTTCGTCCAGGAACCAAATTCCAAGTCCATACCATTGTGAATAGCCTGTTCGGTGTTGTGCACACCTCCCCAGTCGGACACTACAACGCCATCAAAACCCCATTCATCACGAAGAATATCTTTAAGCAGACGTTTGTTGTGACAAGCGTGCTGTCCCTGATAAAGATTATAAGAGCCCATAATCGACCATGTTCCACCTTCCTGAACAGCCGCTTTAAAAGCAGGCAGGTATATTTCATAAAGAGCACGATCACTCAATTGCACATTAGTGGTATGACGGTTGAACTCCTGATTGTTCAATGCATAATGCTTCACACAGGCAGCTACCCCGTTCTCTTGTACACCTTTGATGTAAGGAACCACCATAGTGGCGGATAGATACGGGTCTTCTCCCATATACTCGAAGTTACGTCCGTTCAAGGGAGTACGGTAGATATTCACACCGGGACCCAACAAGATGTCTTTCTTGCGATAACGCGCCTCTTCACCGATACTTTTCCCATAAAGATGCGACATTTCGGGATTCCATGTAGCAGCAAGACACGTCAGTGCCGGATAGGCAATACAAGAGTCGTTTGTCCATCCCGCCTGATCCCATTCATCCCACAACACTTCCGGACGGATACCGTGAGGACCGTCGGTAGCCCATACTTCGGGGATTCCGAGGCGGGGAACGCCTGCCGAACTAAATTTAGACTGTGCATGAATCATCTTCACCTTTTCTTCAAGGGTCATCCGGTTCAATGTATCTTTCACTCGCTCTTCAATAGGCTTACCGGTATCCAGATACACGGGCTTCTGCGCAAAGGCAGGCAACGCAGTCATCACAGACAAGCCAAGTAACATTGTTTTGAGTTTCATGTTTATTGATGATATAAGAAATGAATTAATACTTTATTTATATAGACTCCCAAACAGGGGATATTTCCTAGTTGCGGACGGGTTTATTAATGTTTTTTACATTATTCCGACCAAAGATGAATCCTGAAAGGGTACAATTCATCATACCCTTTCAGGATAGGTTCAATAAAAATCCGGCATCAATCTTCAGATCAATTTATTTTCTCAACCTTCAGATCAGCATTTGCATTACCATTCGTTACATCAATGGTAAATCGATAGACAGCTCCTTCTTCAAATGCTTTATTATCCTGCATTTCCAAATTTCCAGAATCTGCAAGTTTAAGCTGTTCCACTAAAATAGAGTTTGCATAATTGCCGAATTCTCCTCCCCAATCATTTTGATGGAAGAACTTAAAACTAATCACTTCCGGGTCACCACTAGTCTTCAACGTTTCCCCAGCTTTCAAGGTTAGCTGATACTTTTTAGGAGCAACTTGCGCCAGACAGAGCGCTTTACCTGGCTCCCAACCTACTTCGGAAGACGCAACAGAAGGCTTACCGATTCCTTTCCCGATAGCCCAGATTGCACCCGTTCCGTCATCTTGCAATTTGGCCGGTTTACCATCTTTCAAAGCCATTACAGAAAAATACTTCAAAACAGCATTAGCTGTCACCCGATAATCTCCGTTAATCGGCAGGAACTTCAATGCACCATCACTTTGTTTCTCAAAGAAATCAGGATCGATCCACCATTCATTCAAATTATCAATGCCCGTGACAGTTATCATTTGTCCTTGTGTAAACACCTGTTCCGACTTATATATATCAGTATCTGTCACCTCCATCTTATCATTACCAAAGAAAATATCCGATGCAGGTAAATCTACCTTCCCTACTTTCTCCACTGTCAACACAGCCTTGGTATTGCCTTTCGTCACATCAACTGTAAACCTGTAAATACCTCCTCTTTCGAACTTCTGACCTTCTTCCAGTCCCAAGTTTCCGTCCGATGAGATTTTAACCAATTCACTCGTTGTAGAAATAGCATCACCCTTAAACTCGCCGTTGTCCCATTTATTGATATGGAAGAACTTAAAGTTAATATCATCCACTTTCATGGTAACGCCAGCTATAAATGTCAGTTGATACTTCTTCGCAGTAAGCTGTGGCATACACAGACCGTTTTCCGGAGTCCACCCTACTTCAGAAAGTGCCACCGACGGTTTACCGATTCCTGTTCCAATAGCCCAAATAGCACCTGTTCCATCATCCTGCAACTTGGCAGCCTCACCATTCTTCAAAGCAATGACAGAGAAATACTTCATTTTACCATTGGCTGTTATTTGGTAACTTCCGTCAATCGGCAGGAATTTCAATGTTCCATCTTCCTGCTTTTCAAAATAATCCTGGTCTATCCACCAATTATCATAATCAGGCACCCCTTCAAACGCTAGAATGTCATTCTTCTTCAAAGTCAACTTGATTGCATAGATATCATTCTCTACCAATTCCATATCTTCACCGTTCACCTTTAACTTGGCAAATGGTTCTGCCTCGTAAGTCAACGTATTAAACTTGATAGCATAATTTCCCGGTTCCGTATTAGAAAATGAGATAGCATTAGTAGAACCGGCTTCAATCGTTCCATTCTCCCAGCCGAAGGTCAGTTCGTTCCCATTCTCTCCCACTTTCGGAGTCTTGATATACGCTTTCATCTTTTGCGAGAAGTCTCCTGTCACACTATACTTGTACATGGATTGACGTTCCATCCGGTACTCTTTTCCTTCCTCATCCACTAATGTCAGATAGGGGAAGTCCGGTCGTGCCAGAGCGAGTTCTTTCGTCATTTCTGTGGTAGTAAAATGAATGTTCTGAAGAATATATTTCAAAGTTGCCTTTCCATTAGGAATATTAGCATAATAAGGAACAAAGATTTTACCAGTATAGTCATTTCCGCTTGTCTTTGTACGGATGACCGTTTCAGACACTTGTTCTTCTCCATAAAAAAGCTGTGCTTTCAACGTAGAAAGAGGCACATCCACATCCGAGGCTTTAATCGTAAACGGAAGACTGTCACCAAAAAGAGCATCTGCATTCTCTGCTTTGATTTCCATACTCGGATTACCGGGCAAGAATTCGTCATCATTACAGGAATTCATGGATAACATTCCTGCCAAAGCCAATATAATATAACTGTTTTTTTTCATTGTCTTGATCGTTTTAAAGTTCTTATTCCGACTTTGCCCAACGATAGGAAGTCACAGATTTGCCCGGAACATCATAAGCAAAATGACGCTTACCATCACTTAAGGTTATCTTTTTAGTCTTTTCATTATTATTCATCAGTACAAAAGCGTATGTTCCATCCGGATTCTCGAAAGCAGAATACATGATATTGCTATCAGCATAGCCGGATGCACCGATACGTACCGCTCCCGGTTTCACCACACTTGAGAGATGGGCGATGATATAATAATGTGAGTTGCGGATAATTGTCTTATAGTCGCTATTACTGATATCCACCGCTCCGTAGCAAGTCTGGCAACCGCCTTCACGGTTAGGAGCACGGTCATTATCAAGCATCAGGTTCCACACTATAACTCCCCTACACCAGTTGTTGATCGTACCCAATGCTACTTCTTTCATATCTTCCAGCAATCGTTTCGACAAATCACGTCCGCTATTCCATGTTCCGATAGAAGTCTCCGTGAAAAGAAGTTCCTTTTCAGGATAGGCTTTATGTATATTTAAAAGCTCTTCGCGATTCCCGCCATAGTTGTGATAAGCAGCTCCGGCCAGGTATTGGGAAGCAGCTGCGTCCTCATACATCTTACCGGGGTAGTTCTTTTCTGTTGCAATATCACTATAATCATAGTTATGATCGTATGCATAAATTTTCGTAGCCAGTCCGGCTGCCTTGAATTTAGGTCCGAGTGCTGTTTTCACAAAGTCCCTCTGTTCTTCCCAACTCATATAAAGTGAAGCGGAATTACCACGGTTCAACGGTTCGTTCTGGGGAGTTACAGCATAAATATCAATGCCTTCGGCGTTGAATGCTTGTACCCATTTCACAAAATAAGTGGCATAGTCCTGATAATAGGCTGGATTCAGTTGACCGTTTGTCCATGAATCCAGCGGAGTAAGATCTGTGAGACTCTTTACTTTCATCCATTTTGGACAAGTCCAAGGGGCGGCAATGACTTTAATAGAAGGATTGATGCTCAAAATCTCTTTCAGAATCGGAAGGATATAGTCTTTCTCTTCACTTTGCAAAGCAAAATGTTCAATACCTTTCGTATCACAGCAGGTATATTCGCTCAATGAAAAGTCGGAGCAGCCGATAGAGATACGGATATAGCTAAATCCGAAGCCTTTGTCGTCAGAGAATGTTTCCGTAAGGAAGGCGTGACGATCTTCCGGTTTCATTTGCAGAAGATTAAAACAAGTGGCGCCTGTGATAGCAGCTCCGAAGCCGTCCATTGTCTGATATTGTTCAGTTGGGTTCAATGTGATTGAAGTAGGTGCCAAATTATCTTTCGAGCTGAAATTAACGGCATCACGGGTCAAATCGCGAGTCAGGCTGCTAGTGGTCGCATAAATAGTCACATCTCCGGTCGGAACAGGTGTAACCGGTTTCTCCGCATCGTCACTGTTGCTGCATGCAGCTAATATGGTGAAGCATCCTAAAAAGGTCAATGCTATATTTCTCATGTCTATCATAATCTTAAGTTTTCTATGTTTTTAGTTGAATTAATAACCCGGATTCTGGTGAATCTTATCATTCGCGTCGATTACCGACTGCGGAATTGGCAAACGATAAGAGTTCTTATCAAAAGTGTAAATCTGCGCTTTGCGTCCTGAATCCTTAGCATACACTGCATTCATCACCTCTTCTACCTTGTCCAGACGGACCAGATCAAACCATCGTTGTCCCTCAAAAGCCAGTTCTAACCGACGTTCTTTAAGCAAAGCATTCAGCAGGACGTTTTTGTTTGAACGGACAGAGGTGGGAAGTGCTCCCAATTTGGCACGATCGCGCACTTCATCTATTATATCGGCGGCTCCTTCCAAATCCGGCGTATCCTGCATAATCAGCGCTTCTGCTTTCAGCAACAGGACATCGGCATAACGGTACTTGATGATACTGCTGTTGGCAGAGCGGCATTTATACATGAACGGATAATTATCAGACGGATAATAGTTGCTCCAATTACAATCGTAATAGACTATTGATTCTTTGAAACGGACTTCATCCCCTTCCTGTTTGAAAGCACTAATCAGGTCACGTGACGGAGTCACCCATTTCGCCCACGTGAAATTGTTATTCCAGTTCACGAGATCACGCCCGAACATCCATGTACACCAGTTACCTGCTCCGGATGTAAATTGTGCTTCAAGAATCGATTCTTTTGTATTACGCATCTTTGCATCTGTTCCCGCAGCATTCATTCCAAACAAATCACTGAAATCATCTACCAGATCAAAACCGTCTGCTTTCACCTCATCACAATATTGGATAACTTTCGTATAATCACGCAAAGGTTTCTCGGCATATATTTTAGCCAATAAGGTACGAGCTACAGATTTAGAAAACAACGTCTTATTCCCCGGCGTATTGTCCGGAGCATACAATACTGCATCCAACAAATCCTTTTCAATCTGCTGATAAGCTTCAAGTTCCGTATTTTGTTTGGGGAAATATTGTGGATATACCTCATCAATGTTTTCAGAAGTAATATCATCAGCCACCGTTGTAATCACAGGGAAATCACCCCACAGACGTACCATGTCGAACATTACCATGGCACGGAATATCTTCGCTTCTGCTTTGTATTGCGCCCGTTCGGCAGTAGTCAACGAATTATCTGTCACCAGGTCAATGTTACAAATGAGTTTATTGGCACGGGCCACATCCTCCAAATAACGGTTCCAGTCACGTTCCAACACAGAATTGGAACCTTCAATAGAGTTATTCTCAAACGGAACAACTTCCGCTCCGGTAGTACCGGCATAAGCATTATCCGAATGGGAGTCTGAAATCAAAAGTAAATCCACATACCAATGTTCCTGACGGTCACGCATTTGATTATAAAGTGTTGTCAGATGACTTTCAACTGCAGCTTTATCCTTGAATACGATTTTTGTACCATCACTTGTCACTCCCTCCGTCACATCCGAATAGGTGTCTAATGGCTCATAATTCAGCGAGCAGGAAGAAAGTCCCAATAGCAAGCCGGAGGTTAATCCGTAAAATATAGTTCTTAGTTTCATAATCTTTCCTTTCATTAGAATTCAACATTAATACCAAACACGTATGATCTGCAATGCGGGTAAGTACCCCAATCGATACCTTGTACCGTACCGCTGTTACCCCATTGGTTTACTTCCGGGTCCATTCCCGAATAGCTGGTCCATGTCAGCAGGTTAGTAGCCGTGAAGTAAGGCTGCAAACGGGTAATTCCCCATTTCTTCAATAGTTTACCTTTAACGTTGTAGGACAAGGAAACATCCTTCAATCTTAGATAACTGCCATCTTCTACAAAATAGGTAGAATTGAGTAATTTGAAATTAGCCTTAGGCACGTCTGTTATCTGTCCGGGTATTTTCCAACGATTCAATACACGGGCCGACTGATTCTTACCATCATACATACCTTCCGTTTCAATACGTGAAGCATTATAAATATCGTTTCCATAAGAACCTTGGATAAAGATACTCAAGTTAAAGCCTTTCCATGAAAAGGTATTAGTCATACCATAGGTGAAATCCGGATTCGGATCACCGATATAGGTACGGTCGGAAGATGATATTTTACCGTCATTGTTCAAATCACGATACATCAATTCACCGGTTTCAGGATCTACCCCATCACTTATATAACCGTAGAAACCTCCCAAAGCACGGCCCGGCTCATTACGTACCACATAGTCATTCACCACATCCGCAGTTTTAGCATCGTAATAAACTTTCTGTAATTCCAGTTTTGTCAATTTATTCCGGTTAAAAGAGATATTGAAGTCTGTATCCCATGTAAATGCTCCTCCACGAAGATTTTTCGAACTAATAGAAAGCTCAAAACCCTTATTTACCATTTCACCCTCGTTACGGGCAATAGACGTAGCGGCTGCGGCACCGGCAGGTAATGATACATTCATCAACATGTTTTTGGTCTTCTTATAATAATAGTCGGCATTAAACGTCAACCGTCCATTCAATATGGTCAGATCCAGACCTATATTGGTCTGTGTCGTGGTTTCCCATGTTAAATCAGATGTACGCAAGTTGGCCTGGCTAATGGTAGGAACAGCATTTGCATAATCAGTAGAATCACCTTCGCCGCCTTTCTTAAACCATTCGATACGACCGATATTGTAACGCTGCAAATATGCATAGTCACCAATACCCGACTGGTTACCGGTTTGTCCCCAGCCACCGCGCAATTTTAAATCGTCAATCCATGTCAGGTTCTCCATGAACTTTTCCGAAGAAATACGCCAGGCTGCAGAGAATGAAGGAAATACGCCCCAACGATGATCGGGATGCAATTTAGAAGAACCATCGGCACGAAGATTAGCCGTTACCAGGTATTTACTGTCGAAGTTATAAGCTACACGTCCGAAGAATGACATAATTCCCCATTGAGATGCACCTGTACCTGTATTATCCCAAGATATTTTATTGGCAGCATTCAATGTTTGAATCTGATCGCTACGATAGTGTGAACCGTTGATCCAGCTATTTGAATAGTCTGAATCCGTCCATGACGAACCGGCCATTACTTCCAAGCCATGTTTCTTGAAGTTTTTATTATAAGTCAATACATTATCAAATGTCAGCACTGTGTTCATATTCCGATTGTCCGAAGCCTCACCATACTGATTGCGGCCCCAAGCAGTAGAAATCGGATCAAGAAAAGTGGTATTAACGGCGTTGCGACGGTCAAGAGTAAGAGTAGACTTAAACTTCAGTTCCGGAAATGGAGTCAGCAATATATTACCCGATGCCAACAAGCGGTTTTCTTTGTCTTTGTTATTTTTCGCGCGGGCCATATTTTCTAATGGATTTGTGATATTACCCACTCCATAGAAGTTATTGTAATACTGATTAGGGTTCAAAGCATCCCACACCGGCGCATAAGTCGGTGTATTGATAACAGCCAGAATAACACCACCCCGATTCGAGCCTGTTCCCATTGCTCCGCCTCCATTGCTTGTATAATCTGAATAAGAGATATTAGCACTTACTGTCAGCCATTTACGAACCTGATTTTCCAAATTTACCCGGAAATTGTAACGCTTGTAATAAGAGATGTCCAACACTCCCTGTTCTTTGAGGTAACCCGCAGAAAGGTAATATTTCATTTTCTCATTACCATTGGATACAGCTACCTGATAATTTTGAGTCTTTCCGGTCGTATACGTTTCATCAAACCAGTCGGTGCGATCGGGTAATCCGTCCGGCAAAGACACTAGTCCGATTTCATCCTGCAATTCTTTATATTGTGCTGCATTCAGGGATTCTACTTTATCGGCCACTTTGTTCAAACCGAACTGGGCTGTCAAAGAAACTTTGGCATTACCGGCTGCACCGGCCTTCGTAGTAATTAGAATGACTCCGTTAGCGGCACGCGAACCGTAGATAGATGCCGATGAAGCATCTTTCAATATCTGCATACTCTCAATATCATTCGGAGAAAGGAACTTGATATTGTCTACAGGCACTCCATCTACTACATACAGCGGATCATTACTACCATTCATTGAAGTAGTACCACGAACACGGATAGACATTTCACCGCCCGGCGTACCGTTAGGCTGAATCACCGAGACACCGGCTGCCTTACCTTGAATGGCCTGTCCTGCCGAAACGATAGGCCGCATATCCAAATCCTTGGTAGATACGGAAGAGATAGCGGTAGTCACATCTTTCCGTTTCACCGAACCATAACCGATGACCACCACTTCATCAAGCACTTCATTATCTTCCTGAAGTGTGATCTTCATCTGTTGGGCTGCCTTTACCTCCTGCGACTTATAACCCACATAAGAGAATATCAAAATGGCGTTTTGCTTAACGTTTAATGTGAAGTTGCCATCTAAATCGGTTATTGCTCCGTTAGACGTACCTTTCTCTTGTACACTAACACCGATTAGCGGTTCTTTTTGAGCATCCAGGACCTGACCGGATGCAGTAATTTGCTGTGCGGATGCACTCAAAGATAAAAACATTGCCAAGATAGCAAAGAAAATCTTGCGACTCCCCGAAAGGATTTTTCGCCTGTTTTTTTTCATGCGTACTAAGTTTTAAAGTTAATAATAAGACGCTCGTCAGCAATGGGCTACTCTCATTACTTTCGAAGCACAGGTCAAAAGTATAAAGAAATTAAAGTGAGCTAACAAGGAGGGGGCAATAAGTGGATCATACAAAACGATAATCCACTTATTTTCACCCATTTACATTCAAAACGTATACCTAAAAAAGTGGTTGATTTACAGTCCGAATTAGCGAATTTTTCGCACTAAATCGTCAAAATCCTCTCTCGATCCACGGGCTTTATTCCTTACTTTCGCCCGATAATTATAAATTGTATTCACCGAATAACGAAGAAACTCCGCAATTTGTGAACTGTCTTCAATACCCAGACGTATCAAAGCAAAGATGCGCAGTTCAGTATTCAATAACTCGCCTTTCTTCGGTAAAATCTGTTCATTTTCCTGTAATAAGTCATTGAATTTTCCCACAAAGTTAGGGAAGAGATGCAAAAAGGCTGTATCAAAGTTAGCATACAATTCTTCCAGTTCTTCATCAAGAGCATCCTGGGAACGCGTTATCTTTAATAATTCCGCAATTTGTCCGGCGGACACTTTCTTATTCACCATCCGCCGGTAAGCGTCTAAACGGTTGATATAAGTAGAACACAACTTGATGAAACGGGCAATATATTCTTCCTTAATCTGATTGGACTCTGAGAGTTCGACATTGGTAGAGGACAGGCAACTATTCATTTGCCTCAACTCCTCATTCAATCCGTTTAACTGCTTATTAGCTACCTGAAGATGATTTCTTGCATCTGCCAGCTTTTTCATCTGACAGTAGATATATCCCAAAGCTACAATCAACAACACCAACAGTGCAGTGATAAGCAGCAGGTTCTGTTGAAGACGGTCGTTCTGCTTTTCAATCATTGCCTGATAGGTTTTATCAATCAATGAAAGCACGTCAGCACTCTGCCAACTACGCAAACGGGCATTGTAGAACTTGGTCGCATTCCACGAAAAGCGCATATATTGGTACGCACGTTCCATATCACCATCTTCGTAAAGTAGCTGGGCAAGCATCCACAACGAAGCATGGTCCTTAATGGCAGAACGAATATCCGATATAGCAGAAAGACAAAGATTCCGTTTCTCTCCCAGACTATCATTACTGTACTTGTAAATCAAAGAACGATGATAAGTAGCCATCGCATATTGGGGAGTATATGGTTCTATTTTCGTCAACCGGAGATCATTCACTTTCAGGGCTTCCTCATACTGGCGTTGATCGCGAAATGATGCTTCACGCATCAGCAGGTATTCTTCCGATTCCGGAGGCAATATAGCATATAATGAATCTCTATATGCCTGCGAGATACTCCAATAACGTCCCGAAAGGGTTTTATCCTGTGTATAAACGCCCAACTCGCCATACACATGGTCAAAGCAGGTGTAATAATCGGCTATTAAACGAGGAATGATTTTCCGACGGTCTACCGATTCCAACACATCAAGAGACTCTTTATACATTCCAGTTGATGATAATAATAGCGAAAGCTGCAACTGACTTTCTATCTTCCGGTCTGCATCATGCAAGCGCTCTGCAATCCGGATATTTTCATTCAAATAATGGATGGCAGAGTCGCAAATAAAAGCTTTATATTCTTTGTATATCTGACTGTTCAGATTGTACTGTTCCGCAGAATTAGGTTCTATTCCGTGTGTCAGTTCTTTAAGATGCTTGATACGTGATTCACGTTGAACCACATACGTCTCATGTTCTTGAATCGTCAAATCAAGCACATTCAACAGTGAGTCCAGGGTCTTATCGGCCCGGGTATATAATGGAAAAGAGAGAAGTAAAAGAAATATCAGGTACTTTTTTTTCATCGGAGTATTAAACTTTAATAGAAGATTACAAGATTAATAAAGACAAATGTAGAGAAAATCTTCGTAATCTTATTACAAATAGTTCATAAATTAAAGGAACAACCCCCGGATACATACCTGATAAAAATAAATACCATATTACCAGCCGAAGCTCTTACCAATAAAAGTATTATCTTTGTTGCATGAAAAAGTTAGTCATTGTAGGATGTGGACGACTTGCAGAAATCGTTGCGGATGCAGTTGTCAAAGGCTTATTACCAGATTATGACTTGGTAGGTGTCTATTCACGTACAGCTTCAAAAGCAGCGCACATCGTTCATAAAATGCAGCAATATGGCAAGCCTTGCATTGCTTGCGCCACATTGGAAGAGTTATTGGCATTAAAACCAGATTATCTGGTGGAATCGGCCTCTCCTGCCGCTATGCGGGAATTGGCTTTGCCGGCATTGAGAAACGGAACCTCTGTCATTACCTTGTCTATCGGTGCTTTGGCAGACGAGACATTCTATCAGGAAGTGACAGAAACCGCCAGAGCAAATGGTACACGGGTCTATATTGCATCCGGAGCTACCGGTGGATTCGATGTTTTAAGAACTGCCTCTCTGATGGGAAATACAACGGCCCGCTTCTTCAATGAAAAAGGTCCTAATGGACTCAAAGGAACTCCCGTTTATGATGATTCTTTGCAAACGGAGCAACGTACTGTTTTCTCCGGTAGTGCTGCGGAAGCTATTCGCCTCTTTCCAACCAAAGTGAATGTTACAGTTGCCGCCTCACGAGCTTCTGTCGGTCCGGAGAACATGCAGGTATCCATACAGTCTACTCCCGGATTTGTGGGAGATACGCAAAGAGTAGAAATCAAAAATGACCAGGTGCATGCCGTAGTAGACATTTATAGTGCCACATCGGATATTGCAGGGTGGTCAGTAGTGAGCACCCTGATTAATATCGCATCACCCATTGTATTCTGACAGATTGGCCAACACTTTTGCGCTCAGGCGGTCAAACGCCTGACGCGTGCGGCCAGTAGACACCTGCATACAACGTACATGCGGATGATTGAGCAGTTGCTCACCCCCCAACGCGCCTATCGTGTCACAAAAACAAAGGTTATCACCTTCCAGCCATTCAGTAAAAGCAGCCTCATCCCATGCCGGCGACAAACCGGTATTGAATAAGATCTTCCGGTTACCCATCTGCTTAAATTCCTCTTCGTGCAACAGAATCGTATTTTTATTAAGGCAACAACAAATGACTTCACTCTCTGCCAGGAGTTCCCTCAATGGCAAAAAGCGATATCCTTTGGCAGTAGCCACTTCTTTCTCACTGCGGGCATAATATGAAATATCAGCACCAAAAAATTTCAAGGCATCCGCTATCATGCCGCCAGACTTACCCAGTCCGACTATTCCGACTTTCAATCCGGTGACCTCACGAGGCAACTCCTCCCACGATTCCTGCCCAAAGCCGTGCAAACAGCGCACCAACTCACTGACTACATATTCCACTACTCCCTCGTCACCATAATCCCGAATACCTGTCACCGTGATACCCCGTTCATTAGCATAGCGAATATCGACATTGGCACTTTCGGGAGAATAGAGTGAACAACACATTCCAATGTATTTCACATTCGGACAACACTCGAGTACATACCGGTTGATACGGGAGGTATAACTCAAAAGCACCGCATCAGCATCTCCGATACGGGCAATGATTTCATCATCATTCACGGGTATGTCAGGATACATCACCACCTGACCGGCAAATGAATACAACGCTTTTTCGGCCGACGGAACCAGGCTGACCGGTTCTATAGCTACAAGTTTCTGAAACATCGTTTTTTTATTTTAGATTATTCGCGGTTAAGATAACCAATTGAAGAATAAACACTTTGCATAATTTGGGGAATTGAGAGATAACAAGTTAGCAACTGGGCGTATTTCAGCAATTTGCGGTGTTGTATCTTCAAATAACTCTCGAATACAAAAGTAACAAAATTCTCTCAGGAAAAAAACTCACGACCGGTTTTTATACAATTCGACAGTAAAAAAAACTCCGTTATTCGATAATCTTCCTTTTGACAGAGGACAGCTTTCCTAAGTCATGCGGAGTAAATTGTATAAAGCAAAAGGATCCCTGCAATTTGACAGTAGAGACCCTTTTTGTAAGTTGGGCGGAGATATATTTTGTAATCTGCCGATGGCAGAGCGTTTTTAATCGACTACTAATTAAGATATAATCTTTTTACGACAACATATGCCGTCTACCGCATCAGGCATAAAATTGGATTTCAAAAAATAAATCAGACCGCCTCGAAGTTCAACTTCGGGAAAGGCGCGGATTACTGCTGCGCAAAGGTGATGCTATTCCATCTCATGAATTGGCCGTTGGGCACCACAAGCCATTCGTTGCCGCTGAAGACTTTGGGGGTGGCATTGCCACCCTGCTTCTTATCGGCGTTCAGCACGAGGTCGCACTTGGCGGGATTGAATGCGCTATCTCCGTAATGACTGTCTCTGTTGTGAAAAACGGCGGTGCGCTCTATACTGCTGCGACCATCACTTATGTCAACGAAATTTCCGGCTGCGGTGGCTTCTATCCGGGTGAGGCTGCGGCAGCCCGTTACGATATAAGTGCCGAACTCGGTACACTTCGGTATTTTGAGCGTTTCGAGGCCCGTGCATCCGTAGAAAGCCTCCTGGCCTATCGCAGTCACATTATCCAAAGCGAGCGTCTCCAATGAAGTGCATCCCCAGAATGCGTTTAGATTAATCCAAGTAACCTGCGAAAGATTCACCGTAGTCAGCGCAGTGCAACCTGAAAAAGCACTACCTCCGATTACCTTCATATCATCGGGCAGCGTCACCTCCTGCAAGGCGGTGCAATTCGCAAAGGCGACATCGGGTAGAGTTGGCTTTCTACCCCAGTCCGTCACTCCGGTGAGGTCGCATTTCGTGATTTTTTTATTATTGATAAACGTACCCCAGTTACCGCCAATTCCTGTTTTGGAAAGTTCGCCCGTCAGCTTGATTTCGGTGAAGCCTGCGGCGAGGGCGGCAAGGATGGTTAGCTGCGCTTCGTCGGCAGTCATGGAGGTCATGTCGATGTTGCCGGAAGTGGGGGGTGTGAAATTCTTCAGGCGCAGCTTGATTTGATGTTCCGCCGCCGGGTCGAGGTAAAGCTCGAAGTTGTCGTCGTACTTCTGATGCGGCTCTCCATAGAGGCTGACCATTGACTCCGGATCCACTTTCAGACGGTCGCAGTCCGCCTGCGTCAGTTGGTAACCGCCGGCACCTTGGGCGATGGAGGTTACACCGGTCGTGGTGAAAAGGAGATGCACATCACCCGTGAGGGCTTTCGGAACGGAGATAAGGGGATGGGAAACGGTCGGGTTATAAATGCTGTATAGGTCTATGTAAGCCCCGGCAGCGGTCTTTCCCCCGTTCAGCACGAGGGTGGCGCCATACCAGACGCTTACACAGCACGAACCGCTGACTGCCGTGCAAGACAATTCGCAGCCGTCACCCAGTTCCAATGCCGCTTCCTCGCCGACAGCCACAATCATGGTTTCATATTGCCCGTTCAATGCCACGTCTTTGCCCAGCGTAATCCTGCCGTTGTAAACACCTACCGCGGAGTTCATACCTTGTCGGACCAGATTGATATTGGTGAGTTCGATATAAACGGCATCGGCGTCGGGGCTGGAATTGCCGAGGAAGTGGAAGTTGTTGCCTTCCCCTTCCCAGGTGAGGGTGTGGCCGCCGCCGTCTATCTTGAAGTGGCCGCTGCCGTTTATGGGAGGGTTGTTGTTGTCACCTCCCGCGGGTATCGTGATGTCGCCGCCCAGCGTGATGAGTGTAGGGGCGTCGGCCGAGGTGCCGCCCGTCTGCAGGGCGGTGAGCAGGGCTTCGTAGGTGGTGACGGTGATACCTTCCGGCACGGGCTCCGTTACCGGATCGTCCTTGCTGCACGAAGCAAAGACTACTGTTGCACATAGCACTAACAAAGAAAAAATCTTTTTCATGTTGTTTTATATTTGATTAATATTCATGGGAAAACAAAAAAGCGCAGAGCGGTTTATGCCCTACGCAGCAAAAATATAATGAAAATTTTGGATGATTGGTGCACGTTTACGCATATCTGACATCGAAACGTGCAACACAAGTGTTTTTTTGTGGGTTTATTGTATGTTTAAACAAGCTGTATCACCCAATATACAACAGCTTGGAGGTGTTATCTATTTTTGTACTCGGTAAAAGATCCCCCTGTTATCTCCCGGAAGATTTTACAGAAATGGCTTTTGTGGGCAAAACCCGAAAGCTCGGCAATTCTCTCCATTGTATAATCCGGATGTTTCGCCATTTGCTCTGTGGCGTATTCTACCCGTTTATTGTTCACCCAACGTTTGAAACTCACCCCGTAAGTCGAATTGATGAATACAGATAGTTTCCGTTCCGGGATATGCAGAGCCTCGGCATAGTCGCCCAGCACAACACCCTGCTGGAGATACAATAATAGTTTTGCCATTTCATCTTCCAGTTCCCTGTCTCCTTCACTCTCCTTTGTCGGCTGCGATTCTTCCTTCTCCTCTATCGCGGGCAAAGCCTCATAGTAAAGTTTGTATTGGTAGTTGATATACCTCACTCCAAAGTTAAAGTAGTACACTGTAACCACCACCGTAATTATTCCGTCGAATAATGGGGCAGGAAATATACTGAACACCAGAACGGCAATGCCGATACAGGCAGCCTCGTAGAACAGTCTCGAAGCCCACCGGAATTCATATTTGTCGGTGTCGGAGAAATAGTTCTCAATCTTGGCCATATAATTCCGTTGCTCACGCCGGAATAAACGGACGTAAATCACGATCTGCGTCAGATAAGTAGCCGCAAATACAGTTCTTAACAAAAGAACCGGATTCGTGATATTCGCTATATACTCATCCACCGAATAGATCCTCACATCAGGAAATAGAAGTATCGTTAATAGATAGAGTCCCACAAAAAACAATGTCGGGCAGAGGTGTCGCAAAATATTTCGCCGGCAAACGTATGGTGAATGAAAAAGTATCAGCACAATAAAAGTAAAAAGCGCCGCCTGCAACTGTGCCGCAACGAGCACAGGCATTGCAAATATCTCGGCAACGCTCTCCTGCACCCTGTTGTAAAGGATAAGCGCATTGCACAGAGCCACGATAATCGATGCAATACCCAGGAATCGTTTGGCATTGCGGTAGTGCGGGTTTATCAGCTGTGGGGCTGTTTGAATCAACAGTAGAGCCATCCCCATCGTCAGACAACCGAAGATATTGAAGTAGTATATGATATCCAACATATTATAGTTGTGTTATCGGTCAAACAACATTCGGACGAGAAATCCACTGTAAGGCTGTTTCATAGACACCTCATCACCGTTTTACCTGTATTCACAGCCAAAGCTACTGTATTTTTTTAGCCATACATCATACTTATACCACATTTTGCACTGATTCAATCCATTCGGGCAGATACTACCTCTTCATTTCTCTGTTCTGTTCCCAATCTCCAATCTTGTACGGCAAAGGTTTCCATCGATATTCCGTTAGATTTCACTACTCGCCATCCGGTTCCTTTCGTGGCGGTGCAATGAAATGCATCTGATTACCCCGTCCCTCTCGTTTGATAATGCCTTCGGCTGCAAAAGATTTAAGATCGTCCAATGCAGTATTCTTCAGGCGTCCTGTAAGTTGCGTATAAGTGGCTCTTGTGATGAAGCCATGCTCTCCGATATATTGCAGGACGAGTTTCTTCAGATTGTCTCTGCCCCACTTACGCGAAGTGTTGAAATCGACACACTTTCTACGCTCCAAATCTCCGCGAATACCTACACGCATACTCTTGGAAGCACGGAAATTCACCCCGTTGAAAGCTACGGATTCAGAACGAATATCATTCTTATTTGCTACCAATCGGGAAGCTTTCACTTTGGCTGAAAAGAAACCGAACTCTCCCAATTCGACGCGGTATCCTTCACCCAGATATTGCAATACATCGTCTTTCAGTTCCATCAGGATACCTTCTATCACTCCTTCCTTAAATCCGGTTCTCTTAGCAACGCCACGGATCAATCGTTCTGCCGGAATCGTTCCACTGTAGACAATGTCGGCATACATTGTTTCCGTTTCTCCTTCCTTAGTAGTCAAGGCAGGCTTCTTCTTTAAATTGTAAAAGGCCATAATCTTATTGTTATATTTAAGACTTTTCAGTGCAGAGAATAAAGATTTTCAGTGCAGAGATTTATCATTGTTTATGCACTCGGGTAGTTGTCCGGTTGTAACGGGACAATAGTCACTTTGTAAACAGCCTAATGTCACCTTATAAGGTGATATTTATCACTGCATAAGGTGACCACCTGTCTTTACAAGGGTAAAAAACAGTAAAGATACAAAATTAATTAGCGGAAAGCAAGAGACGGCACAATAAAGCTCAATATATGATTGTAATATGATTGCAAAATAAAATTCATCTGCCAACTACCGGACATCGGTTTCTCTTTATTTATTCACATAGATTTGTTGATTTCTAAATTATTTCAGTACATTTGCCCGACCTACTTCTATTGCAGAAAGGATGAAAATAGACGAAATACAGTGCATAAAAGAACTACGCAACGGCTCCTACCAGGCTTTTACACAGATTTATGAAGCCTATGCCGACCGACTTTACAGCTTTGTTCTTAAACAACTAAAAAATCGTTCCCTGACACAGGATATTGTTCAGGATACATTTTTACGCCTATGGGACAACCGTAACCAGTTGAATAGCTTCGGCAATCTGCAAGCCTTTATTTTCACTATTGCCAAACATCAGGTAATCGATTATTTCCGCAAACAGGTCAACGAACTGCAATTCGAGGATTTTATGGAATACTGCGAGAACCAGGCAACTGACGTATCACCGGAAGATATCTTATTGTACGACGAATTCCTGCAACAACTCCAACAATCGAAGAAAGTTCTGTCACAACGGGAACACGAGATTTATGAATTAAGCAGGGAGAAACATATCCCCATCAAGCAAATAGCCGAACAACTGGATCTCTCCGAACAAACGGTGAAAAACTATCTGACTTCCGCCCTGAAGATTCTTCGCAGCGAAATGATGAAATATAATATTCTCTTTATTTTCTTCCTGTAATAGTATTCTTTATAACGGCTGTCAGAAGTAGTTTCTTTATCCCATCAAGTCAAGATACCACCTAACAGGTTATTTCACATTTCCTAATTTTATGTTATAGAACATAAAGAAATCATAGTACTCCCCTATTTCATTCACGTATAACCAATAGAAACACCCATAAATATGAAAGCACTATTTAAAGATTTATACCGTCAGTATCTTGAAAAAGGAGTTTCTCCTACAGACTTCGGACAGTTCAAGGAAGAACTCAATCACATTCCGGATGAGGAACTCTGGAATGTCATGATAGATATGGAAAAGGATGCTACGACGGAAATCGGGATGCCTCCCATGATGAAAAAACAGATACGAAAAGAAATGCATCAGATTATCTGGAGACGGCGTTGGATACAGATTACCAAATATGCTGCTGTAATCGCCCTGCTTGTGACTTCTTCTCTCGGCGTTTATTCTTTATTGAATACCCCGGAAACACAACAAATGATAACTGCCAATGTAAAATCGGGCAGTAAATCGGAAATCATATTACCAGATGGAACAAAAGTGCAACTGAATGGTGCCACCACTATCACGTACGATGTAAACAGCTCCAAACAACGATTAGTACAACTGTCGGGAGAAGCCTTTTTTGATGTGGCAAAGAATCCCGACTGTCCTTTCAGAGTGATAGCCAACGGCCTGCAAATCGAGGTAGTAGGAACTAGTTTCAATGTAAATACTTATAAAAAAGGCGTTGTTGAAACATCCCTGCTCACCGGACAGATTAAAATATCAGGCGGCTCCTTTCCACAAGAGTATATTCTTACTCCCGGCGAGAAAGCGACCTACTCCAGTATCAACAATGCACTCAAAATAACCCAAGCTGACGTTCATGTGGAAACCGGCTGGTGCGACGACTATTTGATATTCGACTCCGAACCTTTGATAGATGTCATTGAGGAGATAGAGAGATGGTATGGAGTAGAGATCGAGCTAAGATGCCCCCAAATCGGACAGGATTTATTATCCGGCTCTTTCCGCCACGAAAACATACAGAATGTGATTCATTCATTGAGTCTGCAATACAAGTTCAAATACGAGATACATAAAGATAAAATCACTATTTATTAACCATTTGAAAGAAAGGAGCCTATGAAGAACAGTTAGTAATTATATAAAGAAACAACCAAAGAATCGCCCAATCCTTTGGTTGTATGTAAGTCGATAAAATTAATCCATTAAACATGAAAAATAGTATCAACTATGAATTACACAAAGTTAATTTTTTCCTTTAGAAAGAGGAGGCAGAATCTCCTTATTTTTAGAAACTTTACCATTTTACTTGTTGCGTTGGTTTTATTACCCGCAGGAGTATCGGCACAAAAAGGAAATGTGTCGGTAAACATCAATAATGGTACGGTGAAAACATTTATAAAGGAGATCGAGAAGCAAACCCGGTATACATTCGTTTATCGGAACAATGTCCTCAACGACCAGGCGAAAGTGAGCGTCAATTGTAAAAACAAGCCTCTCGACCAGGTCCTGTCGCAAGTGTTCACTCCTTTGAATGTTTCTTATTCGCTTAATAACAACACTATTGTATTAGTGAAAAAAGAATTACAGCAACAGAAAAAAAGTGAAAAGAAAACGATCAAAGGTACCGTAACAGACGGAAGAGGCGAGCCGATTATCGGAGCCAATGTCATACAGGAAGGTGGAATCGGAACAATTACAGATGTTGACGGAAACTTCACCGTTATGGCAGACCCATCCAAACCGTTGAATATATCCTATATCGGATACAAAAAGAAATCTGTCCGTATCGGTGCTTCACCAACAGTCAGCATAGCGTTGGAAGAGGATGCACACGTCATGGATGAAGTAATCGTCATCGGATATGGTTCCAAAACCAAACGGGATGTCACATCTTCCATTGGAACTTACAAACCGGGAGAAGTCAATGTCCGCCAAGTACTAGGTGTTGACGAATTGTTACAGGGACGCGTATCCGGAGTGAATATTACGTCAGCATCCGGCGTGCCGGGAAGTAAAAACCGGGTGAGCATCCGTGGAATCGGTTCAATCACCGCAGGTAACGAACCGCTGTATGTAATCGACGGAGTACCGATCAACAATACGTCAGGAGATACCGGTGCTTGGGGTGCACAATCGATGAATGGTCTGAATGATTTCAATCCTTCCGATGTGGAATCCATACAGATTTTAAAAGATGCGGCTTCTGCTGCTATTTACGGCTCGCGTGCGACGAATGGCGTTATCTTGATAACAACCAAAAAAGGAAGCAAAGGACAGGCGAAAGTGAGTATTGACACGAATGTCAGTTTCTCCAATTTGACCAGAACAGACAAACTGGACATGGCCGACACTGATCTGTTTCTGGAAGTGCTGAATGAAGCTATCGACAACTATAACCTGCAAACCAACAGTACCCAGGCACGTATCGATAACCCCGCACCGGGAAAGGCGCAGACAAACTGGCTTGATCTGGTGCTCCGTACGGCTGTTACCTACACGACTACCGCGTCTGTGTCAGGCGGAACGGACAAAACGAACTATTATCTGTCCGCCAATTACAAACACAACGAAGGTGTGATTATCAATAATCTGCTTAAACGTTACAATCTGAAGGTTAATCTGGACACAGAAATCAAAAAGTGGCTCAAAGTAGGAACTTCCCTGAATTTAAGTTATTCGCGCAATAACCGTGTCCCTACCGGTTATAACATAGGAACCAGTGTTATCACCCGTGCCATCGAACAACGCCCTTGGGATTCTCCTTATCGTCCCGATGGGGAATATGCTGTCGGAGGACAGGAACTGGCCAACCATAACCCGATACAGGCACTTAACGAAGAAGATGTATATATCGACAACTATCGTGCCTTGGGGTCACTCTATATGCTGTTCAACATTACGAAAGACTTAAACTTCAAAACTACACTCGGAGAAGATTTCAATTATACGGAAGAGCATATTTATTACAGTGCTGACCACCCTTATGGCAATAAAGTGGGAAAACTGATTGACGGACGGAAATCCTATGCGAGTACGTTATGGGAAAATGTCCTCACTTATAAGCACTCTTTTGCAGAAGATTTCTCTCTGGACGTGATGCTGGGACACTCCATACAAAAGGACGTAACTTCTTCGGCTGCCCAAACGGGTATTGGATTCCCCTCTCCTTCTTTTGATGTCAACTCTGTTGCCGCCGAGTTTTCAGATGTAAGTACAGGACTTTCCTCATTCTTGTTACAGTCATTCTTCGGCCGTTTAAGTCTGAACTACAAGAACCGCTATTTACTAACAGGAACAATGCGCACTGATGGTTCTTCCAAATTTATATCCAACAATCGCTACGGATATTTTCCATCTGTCAGTGCGGGTTGGAATCTCGGAGAAGAATCCTGGTGGAAATTTCCACAAACCGATGTAAAGCTCCGCGCAAGCTGGGGTTGCACCGGAAATCAGGGAGGAATCGGTTCCTATGCCTATCAAGCATTAGCCGGTGGAGGGTACAACTATAATGGTGAGAATGGCTTAGGACTGACTACTGCAGGTAACCGCGACCTTAAATGGGAAAAAGCCCAACAAGGTGACATCGGAGTGGATCTTTCTTTTTTCAGAGGTGCAATCACATTCACAGCAGATGCATTCATCAAAGATACCAAGGATTTACTTTACCAGAAACCGACTCCCGCTACGTCAGGTTATACTAGTCAGGTATGCAATATCGGATCAATGCGTAATAAAGGACTTGAATTTACACTGGGAGCCAACCTTGGCAAAGGCTCGTTCTCATGGCATTCGGATTTCAACATCTCCTTTATCAGAAACAAACTGACCGCTCTTCTCGATAATAACGAGATATTGACAACTAGTTCTATGCATGCCCTCAAAGTCGGCGAACCGATAGGTTCTTTTTATATGATTAAATGGAAAGGTATCTATCAATCGGATGATGAGATTCCCGCCAAGATTTACGACCAAGGAGTAAGAGCAGGCGACTGTATTTACGAAGATGTAGATGGTAATGATGTCATAGACGAAAACGACAAGCAGTTTGTCGGCTCCGCTAATCCGAAATTCACCGGTGGTTTCAATAATACATTCAAGTACAAAGGTTTTGATTTGAGCATGTTCTTTACATTCTCATCTGGCAACAAACTTTATGAACTGTGGACCGGAGGTTTACGAATGGGCAACGGTACATGGCCAATCCTGAAATCGTCAGCAGAATCCCGTTGGACCGGCCCGGGTAGTACAAACAAGAATCCGCGTGCCATTTACGGTTATACATGGAACTCGACCAAATTTGTCAATACCCGAATGTTACATGATGCATCTTATATCCGCTGCCGTACAGCTTCAATCGGATATACTCTCCCAAAGAGTTGGATTAACCGGCTACATATTGATAATCTCCGCATATATTTCCAGGCAGATAACCTCTTCGTCCTGACGAAGTGGCCGTATCTGGACCCGGAAGTAAATGTAAGCCTCTCTGCAACCAACATGGGATATGATTATCTCTATCCGTCCCAACCACGTACGTTTACAATAGGTGTCAATCTTAAATTCTAACAGATATGAAGAATTTTATTATATCGTTATTAACAGTATTATTGGTATTTGCCACTAGTTGCAACGAAATGGACCAATATCCGCATAATGCAGTATCCAGCGATAACCTCACAGAAGAGGATGCTCAATTACTGCTTACCGGGCTTTACTTTTATATACAGAACAAGCCGACAGTCAACGGCTATCTCACACAAGACATTGTCGGTGGAGATCTCGTCCGTGGCGGGGCCACAGGATTGAAAGACCCGGTATTGCTAGTGAAAGACCTTGTCACCCCCGAAAGCGGCTTCGTCAGTGGACCGTGGGATGGATTTTATACGGCTCTCTACCAAGTGAATTCACTGATTGTCGCACTTGACAAATTAGCAGCCAGCCAGTCACGAAACGAGATATTGGGAGTAGCCAGCTTCTTTCGTGGTCTGATTTACTATCACCTGGTTAGCCGCTATGGAGAGGTACCCATTCTCGAAGCTCCTTTTTCGGGCGATATCGCAGCATCTACAGAAGAAGAAGGATGGAGCTTTGTAGAAAAGAATTTTCAGGTGGCTATAGATTACGCTCCAACTTTCTCCGACAAGTATTACGTCTCCAAACAGGCTGCAAAGGCTTTAATGGCAAGAACCAAACTTGCACAAGGCAAACTGACTGAAGCTGCCAAACTTGCCGAGGAAGTGATAGGTGATGCCAATTTTTCACTTGCCGACTTCGACCAGATCTTCCGTGGAAAAGCAAATCGCGAAGAGATATTCTCATTTGTAAATCTGCTCAATGAATCGAGCGTAAATTTAAGTGCTTCCCTCTATTCACGGGCTTCCGCCAATGGAGGTAGTTATACGTATGCACCGACTACGAAAGTGATGAATATGTTTGAACCGGACGATAAACGTACTGCCATATCCATCGATATGCAGGAAACAAATGAAGTCATAAATAAATATCCCGGCGGAGAGGTTACCACTGATCCGATCATTATTACCCGCCTTGGAGAGATGTATCTAATTAGTGCCGAAGCACAAGGACTTTCCAAGGGACTGTCCCGTCTGAATGAACTTCGGAACTTCCGCGGCCTTCCTTCTGTACATCCCGCTACGGAAGAAGACTTCATAGATGCAATTCTAAATGAAAGACATACGGAATTACTGGCAGAAGGGTTCCGCTGGTTCGACCTTGTCCGCCTCAACCGGTTGGAAAGTGATCTCGGCTTTGAACGTAAGTACAACAGATTACCTATTCCTGCGAAAGAGAGGTCTCTCAATAAACTTTTAAATCAAAATTCATATTGGGCTAACTAAAACGATGAAAATGATGAACTTATTAAAATACATGCAGATTCTGTCATTTGTATTACCACTGGCTTTCTTAAGCTGTTCGAACGATACAATTGAAGACGTACACTTTATCCCGCAGACAAAAATCGGTCAGAAACTATTAGCAGGCAGTGAAACAGTGGCACGCATATATACTGATACCAGCTTTGTTGTCGCATTGGGAGTTACGGAAACAGATGTCCATTTCCAGAAAGCAGACAGTCGCTCCACGCATATATTTATAATCGATATTGATTTGAATGAACCGGGAGTTTCATTAGAAGTAGGTATGCCGTATGATGCCGATGTACGCAATAACTTTCAGCGACAGACGTTGACGGAGATGGCAGATTATGCCGACCGTCCGTGGCACCGGGTAGCCGCCATGATTAATGCAGATTTTTGGGATGTCAGCACAATGGATATCAGAGGCCCCATTCATCGCAACGGAGTGATCTTAAAAAACTCATTCATTTTTAAGGAGTCACTCCCTCAACAAGCTTTAAGTTTTATCGCGTTGACAAAAGATAATAAGATGGTTATTGCCGATTCTGTGGAATATCGGGGTATGCAATACAACCTCAAAGAAGTGACCGGAAGCGGAGTTATCGTGCTGCGCGACGGGGAAATATCCGGTGCAACTTATCCGGGTATCGACCCGCGTACCTGTCTTGGATATTCGGATGACGGTCATGTCTACTTCATGGTGGTTGACGGACGTGTGGAATTCTACTCTTACGGACTTACTTATCCGGAAATGGGTTCGATAATGAAAGCATTGGGATGCTCGTGGGCTGTGAACCTGGATGGTGGCGGTTCTACCCAAATGCTTATACGACACCCGATAGCAGACATATTCCAAATACGGAACCGGCCTTCTGACGGACAGGAGCGACCTGTTGTGAATGCATGGATGGTAACAGTCAATGAACCTTAAAACTCTGAAAGTATGAAGAACTCAATATTTATTTTATCAATCCTATTTTGCTGTAACTTGTTCTGTGGATGCTCGGAATCGGACTCTTCTGATTCCCGGCAGCTTCCTCCAAAGCTCATTTCCATTATTCCGAAAGCAGGATCAACAGGAGGTACCGCTATTATTTCAGGAGTTTATTTCTCTGAAACAATCACTGATAACGAGGTGTTTATCAACGGAGTGAGGGCGGAGATTACTGATGCAACCCAAAATCGTTTAGTAATTACGCTTCCCGATAATCCGGAAGGTACTTACTCAATTAAAGTAAGTGTAAAAGGGGAAACTGTAGAAGGACTCAAATTTACTTATGCAACCCCTCAAGCCCCACCAGAACTGACGGTATTGCAGGTGATGCCTTCTTCCGCCTATGCAGGAGATTTGGTAACACTGATCGGCCAGTGTTTCAGTACAGTTGTATCAGAAAACCAAGTGACAATCAATGGAGCAGTTGCCGAAGTTAAAGAAGCAACTTCAAGTCAACTCAAAATTATTATTCCCGACACCGAGGAAGGCAGCTATCCTATCCGGGTGAAAGTAGGTACCAAAGAAGCCGAAAGTCCCCTGTTTACTTATCTCCATACAGTAACATTGACAACCTCTTCTTTAGCTCCTACACGTGGAAAAGCCGGAGAGGAAATAGTGATTTCAGGAGAGGGATTCGGTATGACAATCGAAGAGAATATCGTATCTATAAATGGAAAGCCGGCAACTGTAAAAGCGGTAACTGCAACAACACTTTCTATTATTATCCCGGAGAATCCTTCCGGTACGTATCCCGTCAAAGTCACCGTAGCAGATAAAACAGTAGAGAATCTAAGTTTCACTTACGAAGATTTGTCTTACACTGTTGAAACCGTAGCGGGCAACTCGGCAACTACCTCCACTGACGGTAAAGGAACAGCTGCTTCTTTCAAATTCCCGCAAGGACTGGCTCTTGCGCCCAATGGTGATATTTGGATTGCAGAAAGAGGAAATAACACCATCAGAAAAATGGATCAGGAATATAATGTGTCAACTGTCGCCAAAAGCGGTACCGTTACATTTAATGCTCCCTGGCAAGGTGAGTTTGATCCCTCGGGCATCTATTATGTAGCCAATAAAGCATTGAATAACATCATTAAGGTTACGCAAGACGGAACTTGTTCTGTATTCTCTGCTGAAACAACCTTTAAAAGTCCAATGAGCATCACATTTGACGCAAACGGGAATATGTATATAGCCGACCGGGATAACAAGGCCGTGAAGAAGATAACGTCCGGTGGAGCTGTGACCAACTACGATATGTCTTCACTCAAAGCCGGGCCTAATTGCATGGCAGTAGATAAGAAGGGAAGAATTTTTGTAGGTACCGGCGGTACTTATCAGTTACATATGTTTGATACGGACGGTACACTAAAAACGATATTTGGAACCGGGGTAGTACCCACTGTCGCCACTTATTCCGACGGTGAACAGAATGATTTATCCAAGGCAACCATGGGGGCAACATTCGGTATCGCATTTGGACCGGATGAGATACTTTACATCACCGATTATACAATGCATACCATACGTACACTAACTCCGGATGCAGAAGGCGACTATACGAAAGGAACATTGAAAACAATAGCTGGTATTCCGGGGACAAAAGGCAAAATAGATGGTTCCGCCCTGACTGCTACTTTCAATTGCCCTGCCAGCGTGCTGGTTTCGGACAAAGTATATATCGCTGATGAACAAAACCATTTGATTCGTTCCATAACTGTAAATAAATAAAGAACTATGAGAAAGATATACATACTACTGCTCGCGTATTCACTCTTATCATTATTTGCAGCCTGCAATGATAATGATTACAAAGCGTCAGTGACAGAACTTAGGCTGGTACTTGTGAAACCCACCAATGTTTATTCCGGTGAAATAGCTACAATATTGGGACGTAATTTCAGTACGGTACCGGAAGAAAATGCTGTTTTCATCAATGACCAACAGGCAACCGTTATAGAAGCCTTCAAAGACGAATTAAAAATAATACTGCCTGAAATGGCTCCGGGAAAGTATTCCATCCGTGTCAAATCTCCCTCTGGTGAATTGACAGGTCTTGAACTCAATTATCTGAAAACACCGGATCAGGAATATATCGTTCAAACAATTGTCGGTCAGAAGGGGGTGTTTGAAATGACTGATGGAGTAGGCACTGAAGCTACAACCAAACTCCCCACAGGCATTACTTTTGCCCCGGATGGCAGTTTATGGTTTACAGAACGTGGATACAACTATATACGACGTATCTCTCCGGACTTCCTGGTCACTTCGCTCCTCGATGTAGCAGTAGACGGCAGCAGCGCTATCTGGCAAGGTGGATTTGATTCGAAAGGGAACTATTATTTCATTGACAAGGGAAAAGGTATGTTACGGAAAATAGAAACTAACAGTATGACCGTTTCAACCATAGCATCCGGTATGAAAAGTCCGATGAATGTAGCATTTGATGATGAAGACAACATATATGTATCGGCACGTGATAATAAGGCGGTTTATAAATTCACACCTTCAGGTGCGAAAACTACTTTTGCCACTCTTAACGTATCACCCAACTACATTGTATTCGACAAAAACAAGAACATGATTGTCGGTACCTCCAATGGATATGTGTTGATTCAAATCAGCCCGGATGGCACACAAAAGACGATCGCAGGAGATGGGGTAAAAGGACAAGAGTATTATGATGGAGACCCCGGCAATCCGCTTAGTGCAAAAGTGGGGGCTACTTTCGGAGTGGCTGCCGGTTCAGACGGATGCCTGTATCTCTCGGATAATACATACAACTGTATCCGCAAACTGACTCCTGATGCAAGTGGCGACTACTCAAAAGGTACGTTAGAAACCATTGCAGGTTCTGGAAAATCTGGTTTCTCTGACGGGAAAGGACTAAAGGCTACCTTCAACCAACCGTATGAGATTATAATTACAAAAGACTGCAAAACAATGTATGTAGCAGGCGCCGTTAATTATCTGATCCGACGTATTACCGTCAAATAAATAAATGCCCGGGGCATTACCCCGGGCTACTTTCATCATCATTAATGAATCTTACTAAGTCATGACTAAAAAACTTTTTTCCTTATTACTCATCCTATTAACCGCATTCTCCATCAGTGCACAAACAAGGACCGATAAATTGTTGAAGAATCTACATGATAATAAATCGAAATATATGTTTGTTATCGCTCATAGAGGAGACTGGCGTAATGCACCAGAAAACTCTCTGCAAAGTATCGAAAAAGCAATTGCCATGAAAGTCGACATGGTAGAACTTGATATACAGCCTACTAAAGACGGCAACTTTATTTGTATGCACGATGAAACTCTTGACCGTACTTCTACAGGAAAGGGAACAATAAAAAATTATACGACTGAAGAACTGAAAAAATTCGTCCTACGCAGTGGCAACGGAATCAAGACCCGCCAACCAATTCCCACCCTAAAGGAGGTATTAAATGTCTGCAAAGACCGTATCCTTGTCAATATAGACAAAGGAGGGACTTACATTAAAGAAATTATGCCTATTATCAAGGAATGTGGAATGGAAAAACAAGTCATTATCAAGGGATACTATCCTGTGGAGAAAGTGAAAAAAGAATATGGTTCCAATGAAAGTATACTTTATATGCCTATTGTTAATTTATGGGATAAAGAAGCGGTTGCTACCATACAAACTTTTATCAAAGATTTCACTCCAATCGCTTACGAACTATGCTTCAAAGATGATACTACCCCGAGCCTAAGAATAATAGATGAGATCATTAAATCAGGCAGTCGGATATGGATGAATACTTTATGGGATAGCCTATGTGGTGGACATGATGATGAGAATGCACTATTGGAAGGTAAAGATAGACATTGGGGTTGGATGTTAAAACATAAAGCTACAATGATACAAACAGACCGTCCACAGGAACTTATTCATTATCTGGAAGAAAAGGGATTGAGAAATCTGCAATAACTCTCTTTACAAGTTATTAAAAACATCTTATTAAGAAAGTAACAAACATCCTATTTTCAGGAACAACTTAACACATTTGCAAAAGAAAAAGGCCAATTCACCCCCATGAATTGACCTTTATTTTTTTCTATCTGTCTCTGTTATAATCTTTCATTCCTGTTATTCAGTCTTGAATTTGATCTTCAGAATCTTACTGATAGCCGGTTTATACTTCTTCAACATTCGGTCGAATCCCAAGTCATTCGGATGGGTCCCATCTACAGTCCCCTCATGGTCTGTTCCCAAGAATTGATCTTCTTTTATGAAATACAGGTTCTTGACATTCTTCTTTCGCAATACTTCTAGCTGTTCAGCGATGGCCTCGTTCTGTCGTTTTACATTCTCACGAGCTTTCTGGTTGAAATTACCTGTTTCACGTATCAATGTCTGTATCACAATAATAGGCGTATCCGGATGCTTCTGGCGCAACGTCATTACAAAATCAACAGTCCGGTCGGTTATCTCTTTGGGAGAAGGATTAGGAATACAATCGAGAATGAAAGCATCCGCATCAATATCCGCCAACATCTCGGCAACTTCTTTCTCCATCTTGCCGTTTCCGCTCAATCCTAAATTGATAAAATTATATCCGCTGCTACGGGACAAACGAGCCGGATAAGCCATCCCGGGACGACTAGCAGATGCTCCCTGCAAAATGCTGGACCCGTATACCACTATCTTTTCTTTGAACGGATTTTTTCCTTTACGTATGTGTGCATCAGAAGAAACGCCTATTTCCAGACTTTTCAGTTCATCATATAAAGGCAGATACAGCAAGCATTCTTTCTCTTCCGTACCCATATTATCAACAAGCACTTTTTCCGTAGTCACACCACCCGGTATCCCTACTCCGGCAAATTGCCATTTTCCATCCCGTTTGATATACAAATCCAGACCTTTCTGAGCAACTCTCGTCAGATTGGGTAACTGGTAATTATCAGGAACCGTCCATTTGGCTTTTATGACGGGGCTATTCGTTGTAAAAGAGATAGCCAGACCGGCAGAGTTTGTGAATAGTTTCTTCACTGTGGGAGGCATTGTACAATACTTGGCTGTATCTACCCGATGGAAGTATTCGCCTTCGGTAGTTGCTTTGCCTACCAGTAAAAGCTCTTGAGCCGGTACATAGGTAATGTTATCCTTTTGTTGTCCGGAGGCTGTGAAGGGAAGCACCATCAGCCCCAAGCAAACCCAGACATTTCGTATTAAGTTTTTCATAATCAATTTTATATTAAATTTCTTTCGCTACCATCCAGCGCTCTACATTTCGTTTCTCTGCGCTAAACTCTACACCAACTTTTATCACTTGTTGATCCTCTGCCGTATAAGGAAAAGCATAACCTTTTTCTTCAATCTGCTCCATGGCCTGCTCAACAGTCCCATTCAGCTTGAATTCGAAAATATAGATGAACTTCGGGGTTCGTACAACCGCATCTGCACGTCCCCGTGAGCTATGTACTTCTGCCTGTGTGAATTGTCCCATCAGTTTGAATATTAAATAAATGATGACTTGATAATGACGCTCAGTCTGGTCATTCAACTCGTAAGGAAAATCTGCAAAGAAAGCTTCAAAGCGGTGCATGAAAGCATCAACATTGCCTGTACGCAGTTCTTGAACAAACTTACCTATATAAAAGCTTTGTTCTTCATCCGTGACTGCCGTATAAAATGGGAGTAAGAAGTTAAGAAAGCCATAACGTACTTCGTCGTTAGGAAAGCCTAAGCGATAAAGTCTAAATTCTCTATCATAGTCTTTTATGGTTAAATAACCACTCTGATAAATCAACGGAATAGGATTTTTCCTATCCGCACGATATTCAGTGAAAGCGGAAGCAGCTGTCTCTATACCATCCATCAGCAAGCGAAGATCATAATCGCTCTCTTTCAATAACTCCACAAGGAAAGTAGGAGTTCCGGTCTGAAACCAGTAATTACCGAACTCTTTACTGAAAAATGCATTCAGAACACTGAATGGATTGAACACTCCTTCTCCATTAGGATGAAAATGATAACCGTCATACTGTCGGGTCATTGTTTCTACAACTTCTTTCGTATTGATGTCATTCGCTTGCGATAAAGCTGCAATCTCCGGTTCAAAATTAGCAAGAAGTTCTTCGCGGGTGATTCCACAAAGAGTAGAGAAGTCATAATTCAGACTGATGTCATTCAATTGGTTCAGATCACTAAACACACTTACTTGCGAGAATTTGGTGACACCTGTCAGAAAAGCAAAACGAAGATAGCGGTCTGCACTCTTCAACACACCGTAGAAAGCTTTCAAAGTAGAACGGTAAGAATCGAGAAGCGGTTCATTCTGAATAGCCTGTAGTAAGGGCTTATCATACTCATCTACCAGGACTACAACACCCCTGCCTGCTTGTTCGGAGGCACGACGAATGACACCCAAGAAGCGGGAAGACAAAGTGGTTTCATCTTCTCCCCTGCCGTATATAGCTTCCCATTGAGTTAACTGGTTACTTAAAATAGCATCCAATCTGTCCGGTGAATCATATTTCTCGGCATTCAAATCCAGATGCAGTACGGGATATTCTTCCCACTTCTTTTCTAATTGTTCCACGGCAAGTCCCGTGAAAAGGTCACGCCGTCCCTTGAAATAGGCTTCAAACGTAGAAATTAACAAACTCTTTCCGAATCGGCGCGGACGGCTTAAAAAAAAAGGTTTACCGATGTTTGCTATAGTCCACATCAATGCGGTCTTATCCACATACAAGTATCCGTCATTGCGGATATCTTCGAAAGTCTGAATCCCGATAGGGAGTTTTCTGCCCGTCACCAACATACAATTTCTACTATTAGATTGTTATCACATACGTATCTGCTACAAAAATACGAATTCTGGCAATGAAAGCAAATCTGTCAATCAATTATTTGTAAATCAACGTAGATAAGTATTCCTCTGCAAACATCTCATTGGCAACTTCCAACAACATCTCTGCTGTTAGCTCTTCTATACGCTTAAAAACAAGCTCGGACGATTCATACTTATGATAATGAAGGAATGTTTTCGCCATCCCTAACGCATTATTCTCAAAGTTATCGGACGCTACTCCGATTTGCCCGATCAACTGCTTTTTCGCTGCCGCCAACTGGGAGGTAGTCATCTTTGTATCACGCATCCGCTTCAATTCCTTATAGGTCAATTTCAGGCAAGTATCCATGTCATCCACATCCGTCCCGAAATAAATACAGAAAGCTCCCGTATCCGTATAGGAAGTCAGATTGGATTCGACATTATAGACCAATCCTCTGCGTTCGCGAAGGGACACATTCAGTTTACTATTCATTCCGGGACCTCCAAGGACATTATTCAGCAGATAGAGTGCAGTACGTTTGTCATCATACGCATTATAGCCACGGCTACCGATCATAACATGCGCCTGATGTGTATCTCTGGCCACTGTCAAATGTTCCGGCACATACAGAGGCGGAGGTGTACGGCGATTCTCTACCTTCACATCAGGAATATCCAACAGGTATTTTTCTACCAGACGGATGATTCTCTTGAACTCGTATTGCCCCTGAACAAAAAACACCATATTTCCCGGTTGGTAAAAACGGCGGGTAAACGATAGAACATCTTCCGTGCGAAAACTCCGCAGAAGTTCCGGTTTACCAAGAATGTTTCTTCCCAATGGATGATTGCGGAAGATCATGTCTTCAAAATCGTCAAATATCAGTTCCGACGGAGTATCTTCATACGACTGGATTTCATCGATAATGACCTCTGTTTCTTTTTCTATCTCATGCTGCGGAAAGGTTGAATGAAATACAATATCCCCCAACAACTCAAGCGCACGTTCCAGATGTTCTTTCAGGAAAGCGGCATAGACGACAGTTTCTTCCTTATTTGTGTAAGCATTCAGGTCACCACCTACATTCTCCATCCGGTTGAGGATATGCCAGGCTTTCCGCTTCTCCGTTCCCTTAAAAATCAGATGTTCTACAAAATGGGCCATTCCCTGCTCATTCTCCGCTTCATCACGAGTTCCGGCATCAATCGCAAAACCACAATAAGCTACTTTTGAGAGGGTTGGTTCATGGATAATACGCAGGCCATTTGGCAATGTATATTCGTTACCTTGCATCGTTTTATACTTCCTTATTGAATTAATGCCACAAAAATACAATAAAACTTATTGCTGTTTATAGAAAATTGCAGATATTTGTGGACTATAACAGCAACAACGTATATGGAAAAGATAGGAATATTCTGTTCCGCCTCCGATAACATTGACAAAATGTACTTCGAAAGCGCCAGCCAAATAGGCAAATGGATGGGGCAGACAGGCAAAACCTTGATATATGGAGGAGCCAGCCTCGGATTAATGGAATGCATAGCTCGTGCCGTGAAAGAAAATGGAGGTAAGGTTATTGGAGTAGTTCCTGCCAAACTGGAAGAGAATGGCAAGGTAAGCACTCTGTTAGATGAAGAAATTCATACCCGTAACTTGAGTGACCGCAAAGATATCATAACGGAGAAGTCGGAGGTATTGGTTGCACTCCCCGGAGGCGTCGGTACTCTTGATGAGATTTTCCACGTAATAGCCGCTGCCTCTATCGGATATCACCAAAAGAAGGTCATTTTCTACAATGAACATGGTTTTTACGACGAGCTATTAAAAGCGCTCCACACCCTGGAGGACAAAGGTTTTGCACGACAGCCTTTCTCAACCTATTACGAAGTAGCAAACACATTAAATGAATTAAAAGAAAAAATAAACTGATCCTATATGATAGACTCCATCAAACAACTTTTGCAACAGGAAGCACAAGCTGTGCTCAACATCCCCGTAACAGACGCTTATGAAAAAGCGGTGAAACTGATTGTAGAACAAATACATCAGAAAAAGGGAAAACTGGTAACTTCCGGTATGGGAAAAGCCGGGCAGATTGCTATGAACATTGCTACGACTTTCTGTTCCACCGGTATTCCATCCGTCTTTCTGCATCCCAGCGAGGCGCAACACGGGGATTTGGGTATCTTACAAAAAAACGATCTACTCCTGCTGATCTCTAACTCTGGCAAGACACGTGAGATTGTGGAATTAACCCGCTTAGCCCATAATCTGGACCCGGATCTGAAGTTTATCGTTATCACCGGAAATCCGGATAGTCCGCTGGCAAAAGAATCGGATGTCTGTCTAAGTACCGGCAAGCCTGCAGAAGTCTGTGTGTTAGGGATGACTCCTACTACATCCACTACTGCCATGACAGTGATCGGAGATATATTGGTAGTACAAACCATGAAGGAAACAGGATTTACTATCGCTGAATATTCAAAACGTCACCACGGCGGTTATCTGGGAGAAAAATCAAGATCACTATGCGAAAAGTAATCGGTATCGGAGAGACCATCCTCGATATCATCTTTCGAGGTGACCAGCCTTCCGCAGCCGTACCGGGAGGTTCTGTATTCAACGGTATTGTCTCATTGGGACGAATGGGAATAAACGTCGGCTTCATCAGTGAAACCGGGAATGACCGTGTAGGCAATATTATCCTGCAGTTTATGCGTGAGAATCATATCCCAACCGATCATGTAAATGTATTCCCGGATGGAAAATCACCCGTATCTTTAGCCTTCCTGAACGAGCAGAGTGATGCCGAATATATCTTCTACAAAGACTACCCGAAGCAACGTCTGGATGTTCTGTTTCCGAAACTAGAGGAAGACGACATTGTCATGGTGGGTTCTTATTACGCACTGAATCCGGTTCTGAGGGAGAAGATTCTCGAATTACTAGATCAGGCACGTGAAAAGAAAGCCATCATCTATTATGACCCGAATTTTCGTTCTTCACACAAGAATGAAGCCATGAAACTGGCTCCGACCATTATTGAGAATCTGGAGTATGCGGATATTGTACGCGGTTCTTTAGAGGATTTTCTATATATGTATGGCATGCAGGATATAGACAAAATTTACAAGGATAAAATCAAATTCTACTGTCCCCGGTTCATCTGTACTGCAGGTGCGGAAAAGGTAGCGTTACGCTCTAATCTGGTCAATAAAGATTATCCGATAGAACCATTACAAGCAGTCAGTACTATTGGAGCTGGTGATAACTTCAATGCAGGGCTGATCTACGGATTACTCAAATACGATGTCCGATACCGCGATCTAAATAACTTGAATGAAGAGATCTGGGATAAAATAATCCAATGCGGGAAAGACTTCGCAGCTGAAGTTTGCCGAAGTTTCAGCAATTCGGTTTCGGTGGAGTTTGCACAAAAATACAAGTGATATTACAAATAAGGATTTGGATATAAGTAATTCATCCAGCGAAATCCCTATTTTCATAAAATCCATATTAAGTTAATCTGTCAACCTTAACTTAATATGGATTTCCTTATCTTTGCAAACAACCATATTCAATAAGCAATCTTACTTAATATATGAAAAGATTTATTTTACCTCTATTGATAATCTTTATCTTCATCAGTTTACCAGCAAAAGCAAACGATGAAGTAAAAACATTGTTAAAAGTATTAGATAAATCTCTACAAAACAAAGCTCGTTATACCCAACAAAAGCAAAGACAGATAGACAGCCTGAAAATAATATTAAGACAATCCAGGGATATTCGAAAGAAAGTTGGGACAGCACAGTCTCTTTGTTTTGAGTATTCATCTTTCCAAAAAGATTCCGCTTTAGCCTATGCCATCCACATGAACAGGTTCGCTCAAGAAAGTAATGACAAAGAACTTTTAATTGAAGCTAAACTGGATTATTCAAGAATATTATCTTCGATGGGCTTTTTCAAAGAAGCTTTGGCAATTACCAATTCGATGCAACAAAAGCAACTATCTCCTAAACTCAAAGCTGAATATTTTCTCGGACAAGTCACGATCTACAATCACCAGAAAGCTTTTGCTTCCAACGAGGACGATTCACAAGAAAATGATCTGATAGCACAAATATATCGCGATTCGCTGCTCCAATGCAAAGAAGTCCCATCAAACGTACGAGCTTTTATAACTGCACCGACTCTTCTTTTCCATAAAAAGTATGATGATGCTATTCATATACTGGACAGCACTTATCAAAGTTATACACCCTATTCAAGAAATGCCGGAATCATAGCATATTCTCTGGCATCTGCCTATCAAGGTAAAAATGACCGTGAAAATACGATTAAATATTTCGCAATATCCGCCATTTCTGATGTATTAAATGGAGCTAGAGAAAATCTCTCTTTAAAAATATTAGCCAAGCTGATCTTTGAGAGTGGGGATATAGACCGGGCATCTAAATATATGAAAAATGCAATGGAGGACGCTATCCTATGCAATGCGAGAATTAACACCATCGAAGCCTCAGATATGTATCTTTTCATAGATAAGGCATTTCAAGAAAAGGAGAAACATAAATTTATCATCATAACGGCATTGCTCATTGCATTATGCATTGTCTGCATTCTGCTATTCATCCTGTCCGTACAACTGAAAAAACAAAAAGGTAAAGTGGAACAAGCTAATGAGAGTTTGTCTTATCATCTTTACGAAATACAACAAATGAACTCAATATTGGCAGATAACAATAAAATCAAAGAAGAATATGTAGGGCTGTATATGGAACAATATACCAGTTATATCAGTAAAATTGCCAATTTTAAGAAAAGAGCACTCAAAATAGCCAAAAGTGAAGATATAAAGAAAGTAACCTCTTTCCTCCACTCCTCTCTCAATACAGAAGAAGATCTGGCTGAATTTTATAATAACTTCGACAAAGCAATCCTGAATCTCTTTCCGAATTTCGTCGAAGATTTTAACGCATTGCTTTTACCGGAAAATGCAATCATTCCAGGACCCGGCAAACTCTTAACACCCGAATTACGGATCTTCGCACTTATCCGACTGGGAATTACAGACAGTGTGAAAATAGCTCATTTCTTACAGTACTCATTATCGACCATCTATAATTACCGCTCAAAAATGCGGATCAAAGCAAATGGAGACCGGAATGAATTTGAAGAAAAAGTGGGGCACTTGCAAAAACCTGTGTTTAGCCAAATATCTTTGAGAGTCTGAATAAGA
>ENA-OXTU01000012-OXTU01000012.1-human-gut-metagenome-genome-assembly--contig:-NODE-12-length-101187-cov-58.210438_pt1 | contig 101187 bp, 75 predicted proteins | sample MGYA00249344_ERZ652650 | MGnify/ENA primary metagenome ERZ652650 (study PRJEB26925, sample SAMN05826532) | human gut metagenome | biome: ENVO:2100002; feature: ENVO:00000062; material: ENVO:00002003...
ATAATAACATTTTAACAAGCGAAAAGGCTGATGTTTATCAACTGCTGATTCGCATATATAACTAAAAGACAACATCTTTTCATTCTTCTCATCATTGACATGAATTCTTTAATTAATTACCTTACTTCTAATCAGTGACTTCTTTAAACAGTTCAAATTTATCCAAAATAGGTCCTCCATTCATTCCCGGAGTAATACACAAGACACTTTGTCCTTTGGGTAAATTGATATAGATTTCTGTTTCTTCAAATTTATCATACCAACCACCTGTATTCGGACAACGGATGACCTGACGTGAATTCCCTATTTGCAAATTAAGACCCACATCTTCTCCGCTCGTATAGCGTATCTTAAATAAGTACTCACCAGCATTTTCAGTAACGACATTAAAGATCAAACTACAATTACCAAAGAAATCCTTCACCACCTCACCATTTGAAGCATAAGGGTTGGCTATAATAGAAAGAGAGCTTCCAATCATTTCGCATTTCTCTGCCTCAATCAAACTTTTTTGTTCCCAATCCCTAATATCCTTACCTTGCAGAATAGCGAGAAGAACACTATCTTTTATGGTTTTATCCGTGTTACAAAAACCAAAAATAGATTTGTAATCCCAGCATGCATAAGCAACTTTCTTTTTCTGAAATATGGAGATTAAATCTCTATACCAATTATAACGTGAAGCATGGTTTCCAAACGGTAGACAGCCGAATTCTCCACAATATAATCTTACTCCATTATCTTTAGCCACTTTTAATGCCTGTTCTATTTCATGGGCAATGGTCCTTTTACTATACATTCTTCTATAAGGAGCAACAATCTTTTTCTCTTCATCAGACAATTTCTCAAAATCCTTTTCATTAATTAAATCACCCGGATATGTCAATGCCATATCAAGTTTGGCAAAGTCTGTCCACGACGCACGATAATGGGTCAATAGATAAGGCTCATAACAATGGAATGTCAACATGATATTACGATCACCCTTAGGTATCTGCAAATCTTTTATCGTATTAACACTATTATAAGAATTAGATCCTAATATAAGCATACGCTTGGATGCTACTTCCCGTAACTCCTTTATCAGGCGCTTTGCCAGTTCATTCCAAACCCCATTTTCCGGAGCTACCGGCTCATTCAATAATTCATATGCCAGTAAACTCTCCGGATACTTTTCCAATTCCCTATTTATAAGTTTCCACAAATGAATAAACTTGTCCTGTTCAATGGGATCTGTCCATAGAGGTCTCTCATTGTTGCCAAAATGATGAGAACGAAGAATATGAAAATCAACAATTATCCGCATTTGAAACTCACGGCACCAACTAATTGCCTGATGTATCAATCCCATCGTTTCTGTATCTATATCCCCTGAAGGAGTAAATAACTGTTCTTCATCAACCGGCAAACGTAAATGATCAAATCCCATCTTTTTAAGAAAAGCTACTTCGTCCCTGCCAAACTTACTTTTCCGCAACTCACCCCTATCTTTACTTTGAGAAAGCCAGTGGCTAATATTCACTCCCCTCGTAATTTCGAAATTTGACTGTAGACTCTCCATCCGGACATTTCCCCATATTGTATGGTTAGTCCACATCACCGCAACTATAATTAATAATACTGTAACTCTCATTCGAACAATCTGATTCATCATTTTCTTTCTATCTTTACAACATTTACTTTATCCAGGTTAGGTCCTCCATTGGCTTCCGGAGTTATCACGATAGTATTTTCCCCTTTTAATAGTGTCACTGTCATTCCTGCACATTGTAACTTATTCCACCAACTACCGGATGCAGAACAATTCAGATTCTGTTGTACTCCTCCATTTACTTGAATCCGGACGGCAGCATCCACCTCACTCATATAGTAGACACTCAATTCATATAAGCCTTCCTCTTCTACCACTAAATTCAAGTTCAAACGTGCATCTCCATAAAAATTAGTAAGAAGTCGCTCGCCTGAAGCATACGGATTATCGCTCAAAGCCACTGATGTGCCACTTGAAGTTCCACTTTCGACCTCAACCATATAAGTCCCTCCGATATTGCTCTCACCCCTAAAAGGAATCAAGGGTAACCCCGCCTTGTTTCGCATATATCCCAACATAAAATTACGGAAACAATAACGGATATACTTAGGAGCAGCAACCTTATCTGAAGAGACTGTGACTACATCACCATCCCCAAATGATATATCCGATGCCGGATAGAAAACATAACATCCATTGACCAGTGTTTTTCCATCTGACAGCTCGAAATTTTGAAGCACACTATTCTTATCAATGTCCATCCAGCCACCACCTACATTTTTAAAAGTTAGTAGAACTCTACCATCCTCCATACACATTCCCTCAAAAGAAGGACTGGCGGAGATTATTTCACCATGCTCATAAGTTTGGTTCAAAGCCAAATGTGCCAGACGCATACCTACTCCTTTTTTATTTGCCGGATGTATCTGATTCTCCTCTGATAATGCAACCAAATCATTTGTACAAACCATACCAGCCGGCATAATCTCTTTCTGAACTTCATATTGGACCTCACGCAAAAGAGCAGAAACAATTCCTGTGGCTCCATTATCTTCCGGCAAAGCATACGGTGCTATCTCGGCATAATAAAAAGGCATATTTTCACCCGTCCCCAAAGAGCCTTCCCACAATGAACGCCACGATTTTACCAACTCTTTCATATTCTTCTGATATTCATACCATTTCCAGACATTCGATTCTCCTTGATACCACAGAAATCCTTTAGCTGCATACTTATGGCATGGATAAAGCATACCATTATATTTATCTCCACCGGGTAGCCATGATTCTATATCAGAACCACCCCAGGCAGCAACCACCAGTCCAACAGGAACATTCAACTTCTCCTGTAGCTCCAATGCAAAATAATAAGCAACAGCACTAAATCTTTTTACTTGTCCGGAAGAAGCAACCAGCCAGTCTCCTTTCAATTCATTTTGGGACACAGTTGCACTGTTACGTTCAACCGTCAACATACGAATTTCCGAATGTTTATCAGCATTTGTCACAGCCTCTTCCATATTATCTACAGGACATCCCTCCCAGCCTCCTAAAGGCATCTCCATATTCGACTGTCCGGAACATATCCAAACTTCCCCGATCAATATATTCCGTACAATTAATGGGGCGGAAGCACCATCATCAAACGAAAGAGTCTGCGTTTCAGGACCACCGGCAGGCGTCATAATAGACGCCTGCCATTGCCCTTTACCATCAACATTCACTACTATATCCTGCTTTATCCAAGAAGCTGATATTGTAACTGTACATTTAGGTGTAGCTTCTCCCCACAAAATTACTTTTGAGTTTTGCTGCAATACCATGTTATCACTAATCAAATGAGGCAACTTTATTGAAGTAGGAGCCTTACTCACAGGGATATCATCATTAACAGATGTCTCCGAATCTCCACACCCATAAGCGAAGCCAGCTATCCATAGAAAAAACAGAAATATATATTTTGCCATATACCTACTTACTTCTTTATTTTACAAACCTCAAATTTATCAAGGATAGGACTTCCCGTTGGTTCCGGAGTGAAAGATATTGTGTTTTTACCAGCCGAAAGATTTACGACAGTCTTTGCATCTGTAAATTCACTCCACCAACCTCCGGAGTTCGGACAAGGTATCATTTGCTTCACTCCGCCATTCACTTGGGAGTAAATCCACACGTCAGTACCACAAACATAACGAATCTTCAAATAATAAACTCCCGCCTCTTCAACAGTCACATCAAATTTTAAATTAGAATCTCCCCAAAAATGATTCACATGTTTTCCTCCTGAAGCCGCAGCGTTGTCTTCTATAATCATAGTGCCTCCGCCTTTTTCACAATCCTCTGCCTCAACAGTATAGATGGTAGTCAGTTCCGCTCCTTCTCTCCCTAACAATATATCGACTAAAGTGGCATCCTTCAATCCTCCGTCAGGAGTACAGAAACCAAAGATCGCATTGTATTCCCATGCACCATACGAAATCTCGGTTTCATTAAAAATAGAAACTAAATCACGATACCACGCATAACGTGAAGTCAGATTAGAATAAGGCAGGCAACCAAATTCACCACAATACAATTTCACTCCCTTTGCCCGAGCAGCCGTAACAGCCACATTGATGTTATTCAAAATAGATTCACGGGTATATTCCTGTTTATAGGGACGCACAATCTCCTGTTGATCGGCAGGAAGATTATTGAAATCTTCATCTCTGACCAAAAGTCCCGGATAATTCAACGGTAAATTAAGATTGGCAAAGTCTGTCCAACTAGCATGATAGTGAGTCAACAAGTAAGGCTCATAATAATGGAAAGTCAACATTATATTTTTATCTTCACTTGGTATCTGCAAATCACTTATTGTAGACACGCTATTCCACAAGTTAGAACCAATTATCAACATTCTTGCCGGGGCAACTTCACGCAATTCTGTTATCAGGCGATTCACTAACGTATTCCAAATATCACTGCTGGGAGCTACAGGTTCATTCAGTAACTCATACGCTAACATATCATCAGGATATTGTTGAAGCTTGTCATGAATTGTTTTCCACATCCGTACAAACTTATCCTGCTCTTCCTTACTAGTCCATAGAGGTTTATTATCCGCTTCATAATTATGAGACCGCAGTATATGAAAATCAAAAATTAATCTCATATTATACAATTGGCACCAATCTGCAGTTTTATATATCAGATTCAAAGTTTCTTCATCGACTTCACCTGATTCTGTAAACAACTGCTCTTCATCCACCGGTAACCGCAAATGGTCAAATCCCTGTTGACTTAAAAATATAGCATCGGTTTCCTTAAACTTATTCTTCCTTTCTTCTCCTCTTGCACTACTTTGTGAGAGCCAATTACCAATATTCACTCCTTTGTGAATTTCAAAACCAGAAAACTCTCCGCCAGTACCCGTTGAATATACATTAAGATTCACTTCCCGAGTGGTTTCATAGCTGGTAGTACTTACAACCAACTTCAAATGATAAATTCCCGGAGTCTCATTACTGTATTTAAATTCATCTCCGGTTCCCTCTTGTACTCCATCCACATACCATACAGCTTCTGCATATTCAAAAGGAGTATAAATAGCCTTTATCGTAATTGTCTCCCCCTGCTTTACATTGAGCTTTCCCAATTCCCCATTTTCACCTTTCATCGGTAATGTAGGGCTTGTCGCAATGATGCGAGGATAATTATCTGCCGAAATAGATTCTTCTGCCGCATCATCATTGCACGCGGCTATTAGTACATAAATACTAATAAAGAAAATTGATTTTATAATATTCCATGTTTTCATAATCATAGTATTTTATTCTTTGTCCCACCAAATTCTACAATTCCAGTTATCTTCTCCTCCCATTCTTCCGACTGCTTCATAATATCCGGTCGGATTATAAGTCTGCTCAAATAACGGGTACTTCAATCTTCTGGGAATAGTACGGGAGTCTTTGACTGCTGCGCCATATTCTGTTGAAGGTTTCAATACAGGATATCCCGAACGTCTCCAGTTAGAATAAGCTTCTGACGGATTAATCAAATGTAAAATCCATAATTGCTCATTGATAAACTGTAATTGTCCATCTTTATCTGATGGTAGCGGATTCCGGGACAGATAACTGGCCATTTCCGTATTGGAGACTTCTTCTCCCAGATCAAAGTTTTTCAGTAATCCCATGGCCGCCTTTACTCCATTTGAATAATGAGTCTCTACTGTTTTACTGTCATTGATGGCCGGCCAGCGTAGTTTTGCTTCTGCCAGTAAAAGTTCAGTTTCTGCATAACTCATAAAGATGGCCGGAGAATCTCCCTTTATAAATCCCTTGTTCAGTTGTGGACGACATTCCTTTCCGTAATACGTATCTCCATCCATAAATCCAGCAGGCCAATTATCCCACCAGTAGAATCCCGGTTTTATTGCTTCTATTGATTCCAGTTGCTTCGGAGCCTTCTCTATAATAAAGTCCGTCAAATCTGTTCTTAAAAATGGATCTGTTGAATCTTCGGCATAACATCTTCCTAAAATCAACAGACGGGGATCATTGGTCGTTTTTAACTTATCCCACATCGTAGTACAGAAATAACACATAGGAGCATTCTCCCGGCTACGCCACAACTGCGCCAAGCCATTACGCCTGAACTCCGTTTCGTCCCAATCCAATAAATCCATATAATGAATTAATGCATCATCTCCAACTCCCAAAAGACCCGATTCAATATTACAAATAGCAGTCATCCATTCTTCTGCAAGCTCCGGAGCTACTTTAACCAATCTCATGGCAATACGAAAGTTTAAAGTATTGGCAAATTTTCTCCACTTCTTTAGATCACCACTATAAATTATATCACCGGTCAGTTTATCAGCTTTTTCATCCAGTTGCTCCTCCGCTTCCAGAAGTTCTTTATGCATATCTTTATAAATCAGTTCCTGCTCATCAAACTTTGGGGTAACATTTCCTGTTATATACCCCTGCTCTGCCTCAAAATATGGAATATCACCATACATATCAGTCAGGATAAGAAAAAAGTAGCATTTCAGAATCCTGGCCACCGCATTTATATTTTTCTGTTCAACATCTGCCTCCGTTCTCCAAAGAATATCCGCCAGATTTTTCAGATGACAAGTATAAATACGCTCCCATGGTTGTTGAAACTGTGCATCATCAATCAGGTATTCGCCACCAAAATGCGTTGCCGACCAGTCACCTTGCAGTTGTTGAACAAAACCTGAATAATAATAGGCAAACGGTTGTTCCATCAGCCAATCACCACCCATACATAATTGTATGTAGGATAACTGTGAGTTCGGATCGATAGTCGTAGCCACTACTGGATTTTTATTAAAATCCTCATAGTCTATGCAACTACTAAATCCCATCAAAAGGACACTTAACAGCAAAGAGTGCATCCACTTTATATTCAATATTCTTTTCATAGTCGGACAATTTAAAATTTAATATTCACATTCAATCCAAAACTTCTTCTGGAAGGTAACGAACCATATTCCAAACCTATAGCAGAAGTATTATAATTTGAGTCCGGATCAATATTCGGTACATTCTTATAGATAATAAAAGGATTTCGCGCAACAAATGAAACACTTAACGACTCAACATAACGCTCTATCATTTTTTTGGGAAAGGTGTATCCGAACGTTAACTCACGCATCTTGACGTAACTATTATCATAGATAAAAGGCGAAGCTGTCTTATCACAGATATATCCCCAATAATCGTATGGAGCAATCGCTTTGGTATTTTTCACCCAAGATACATTGCCTGCGGCATCCACTTGCTTAACAACTCCTTCTGCAACATACCCACCGGTAGATTGCCAGTTTCCTTCAGCAACTCCAGCTTCCAAACGCTGTTCTTCCGATTTATGCCATTCGTCACGTCCCCTTACAGTATATGCTGCTTTACCTGATTTGGCCAAGCCACGCGCTGTCATAGAATAAATATCTGCTCCTACTTTAATATCAAAAATTGCCGATAAAGTAAATTGCTTATATCTGAAAGTAGTCGTTAGTCCCCCTGTCCAGTCCCAGGTTGCTTTCCCTAACTTTTTCATATCACTGGTTATTTCAGGCAAACCGGAATCAGCATTGATAATCACGTCTCCCTGTTCATTTCTCAAGAAGTCCTGTCCCATAATTACTCCGTATTCTTCTCCCGGAACAGCCAGTACTTTTACTCCCAGCCAACGGGCAGCTGCCAATTCCAAACTCTCGATTCCTGTTGATAAGGACTTCACTTTGTTACTATTCTTCGAAAAGTTAAAATTAAAATCCCAAGAAAAATCTTTCGTTTGAACCGGTGTCGTATTCAATGCAATCTCTACTCCCGAATTTTCTATTTCCCCTGCATTTATCAGTTTGGTACTATAACCTGATGTTACTGATGTGGCAACATTCATTATCTGGTTATTACTGTTTTGTTTATAGTAAGTAAAATCCAGTCCGATCCGGTTATTCAGAAACTTCAAATCCACTCCAATCTCAAAAGAATTGGTTTTGGATGGTTTCAAATCTTTATTAGGAATAGTACCCGTACTAATATATCCCGTTGAATAATTACCAAAGGTTTTATCCGTCATAATGTAGTTCAAATCCAACATGAAAGGGTCTGCATCACTACCGACTTGCGCCCAGGAAGCTCTTAATTTACCAAATGAAAGAATCGGATTCGGCTTAATCAATTCTGAAAACAAGAAGCTTCCACCAACTGAAGGATAAAAATAAACGTTATTGTTTACCGGCAGTGTGGACGACTGATCCCGCCTTAATGTCACATCTGCATACAATAAATCTTTCCAGGAAAGGTTTACCATTCCAAATAACGAATTAATCTCTTTACGCCAGCTACCTTCAGTAATCTCTTTTTGCAGGAAACTTTGCAGAGCCACCGTCTCATGCATTGACATATTTTTAGCTGTTATGGTATGCGACTTATTATCTACGTGATACACATTCCCTCCTAATGTAATTCCATAATTGAAGCGTTTGAAGCTATTTTGATAATTAGCTATAAACTCCACATTATAAGACTTATTTTCAAAAGTACTTTTTTGTAATTGTCCCAATAAAGTACTAGGGGTAGAATATGGAATATAATCCATAAATGAGAAGTTCACGTTCTCACCACCACCGGTCAATTTGAAATACAGATTCTTATTTACACTATATTTAAATGAAGCGACTGCAAAATACTGGTCTTTCTGTGTCGTATTCTTCATTGCATATTGCACCCAATAGGGGTTGATATTCCAGACATCTCCTCGGTTCCAGTCGTAGTAGGTTCCATCCGAATGCATATAATTATCCTTCAACCATACCTGATCAAAGTTTCCTGCCAGGTTCATCAGATTGTTAGCTACATTCGTTCTTGAGTCTGCTAATGCCGGACGGTTCTTTACATATTCATTTACGTAATTGACTTTGAAATCAACTTCCAGTTTCTCTGCAAGCTTAAAGAATGTTCTTAAATCAATCGTATTCCTGCTTATCTTGGCATTAGGCATAATATCCTTATTAGTCAGATTCGTATACGACAATCTTATGCTATTGTTCTCTTTGGCAGAACTTAGAATCAAAGAATTTGTGGCTGTAACACCTGTGTTAAAGAATCCCTTTATATTGTCTTTCCTGTATATAAAAGGACGAGTCACTCCGTCGAAATACTTAAAAGCAATTCCTTCATCGTATCTGGGTCCCCAACTGGCACAAGCCGATTTTGCATCATCATCATTCAGATTAATTCTTCCATCCCATCCCTGGCCAAATTCTGTCTGAACATCATCATATTCTGTAAGTTGCTTTTCAAAAGTAACGGTTGAGTTTACCTCCACTCCTATCGCCCTGCGATTCTGATTCTTTTGTGCCTTCTTGGTCGTTATAAGAATAACTCCATGTGCAGCACGACTACCGTACAAAGCAGAAGCAGCAGGACCTTTCAACACAGACATGGATTCAATATCATCGGGATTGATGGACGAGATTCCATCTCCCAAATCATATCCTCCATAAGCACCGGCCGAACCGAAATTAGAATTATCCAACGGTACGCCATCTACTACATAAAGAGGTTGGTTGCTACCAGTTAAAGAAGTATTACCTCTAATAATTACTCTCGTACTTCCGGCAGGACCACCAGCCGTTTGAGAAATGACCAATCCCGGAATCTTACCGGCCAATGCGTTTATAACATTGGTCTCTTTCGCTTTTTCGAGTTCTTTTCCTTTCACGTCACTGACGGCATATCCCAAAGCTTTCCTGTCACGTTTAATACCTAAAGCAGTCACTACCACTTCATCAAGTCCGGCAGTTTCCTCTTTCAATACAATATCATAGGTACGCTGTGAATTGATTTTCAGTTCTTGTTCTCTATAGCCGATATAACTTATAATGAGAACACTACCGGGAGGCAGCACGATCTCAAAATTACCATTAACATCGGTTACCGTACCATGTGTCGCATTCTTAATTTTCACAGTCGCCCCTATCAGTGCCTCTCCTTTCTCATCAGAGACTTTTCCTTTAATCTTCCAATATTGCTGTTGCTGGGAACTACCCGTGTTTTCCAGAGTAGTATTTGCATAACTTCCTTCAGACCAAAGAAAAGCCAGCAAGGCACAAGCCATTAAAAATCTTAATTTTTTCATATCGTATTAAATTTATAAGAGTTATTCTATTCTATCACTAACGTAATGCATTACATATCTTCTCATTAATTTTCCGTAAGCGTTCTTCATCAAGCTTTACAACCTTACGGTCATAAGTCAGTAAGCCATTTATTTCAATCTCAACATCAGAGGTTTGTGTGTAAACAGCAGCGGAAAAACCTCTCGGAATAAGCTTATACAGCATATCCGCATATTTCTGATATTCGTCTGTAGCCTCTTGAGAAGAATTGAATTGGACGTATCCCCAATTCTTATCCGGTTCCCACAGATGTTCTTTACAGATCATACCAATTCCACCGAACTCTCCTAAAACATTTGCTCTTTGGGCATCATAAAGATACATTTCAGGAGCCGGATAATTATGTAAGTCAAGCATATCCCCACATGTATAATGGTTGCCGCCACTTGCCGGATTTACTAAACGAGACGGATCATATTGTTTGGTCCAAGCTGCAATCTCCGGTGTTTTAAACTGTCCCCAAGCCTCATTAAACGGAACCCAGACACCAATACAAGGATAAGAATATAAGTAATCAATGACTTCTTTCCATTCCTTACGATAAACCGCTTCCGATTCTGGAGAACGTTTAAAATCAATACCATCAAAATAAGTCCGGTTCTGCCATTCATAATTACGATCACCACTTGGCATATCCTGCCATACAACAATCCCTAACTGGTCGCAATGTGTATACCATCGGGCCGGTTCCACTTTGATGTGTTTACGAATCATGTTAAAGCCAAAGTCTTTTGTCTTTTGAACATCATAACGCAAAGCCGCATCACTGGGAGCTGTATAGAGTCCGTCAGGCCACCACCCCTGATCCAAAGGACCAAATTGAAATAAATCCTGATTATTCAGCTGCAACCGTACTATGCCATCCTTATCCCGTCGGGTTGAATATTTCCGCATGGCAACGTAGCCATTCACTTTATCCACCATCTTGCCATTGTTCTCCAAAGTCACCTCTGTTTTATAAAGAAAAGGAGATTGAGGTGACCATAGTTTAGCATTTTCGGGCATTGGCAGTTCTATTGCCTGTTTGTTTACGGCCAGCCCTTCGGTAACCAGTTGTTCACCATCAAAAACTTTCACTCTTACCCGGTCGGTAAAGTTCTCACTAGTAGTAACGGTCACATTGATCCGGCGTAGATCAATATCAGGCGTAGTACGCACGTTTGTGATGTGACATACAGGCACAGGCTCCAACCAAACAGTCTGCCAAATACCTGTAACTGGAGTGTACCAAACACCTTCCGGACGTTCTACTTGCTTTCCACGTGGTTGTACTCCTTTATCTGTCGGATCCCAGACACGAACAGTCAGTTTATTTCCTCCCTTTTTCAAGGCGGAAGATATATTAAATGAGAAAGGAGTGTATCCACCTGTATGTTCTCCTACTTTCATGTCATTTACCCACACATCGGTTTTCCAATCTACAGCTCCAAAATGAAGAAGAACATTCATACCATTCCATTTCTCGGGTACATTAAATACACGGTTATACCATACTTCCTTTTCACCTCCCACTCTTTTCCCTACTCCGGACAGCGAGGATTCAACGGCAAAAGGGACTAATATCTTACCATCGTATACAGCAGGAGCTTCCATTCCTTTAGGAACAATAGCATAATCCCAACAACCGTTCAGGTTCATCCATTGGGTACGCTCCATGATGGGACGCGGATATTCCGGTAATACATTATTCGGGTCTATCTGCTCTCCCCATTGAGTTTTTATTTTATCGCCAGCCGGCGACCATTGCGCAAATGCCGCAACATTAAAAATCAATATAAATAAGAATAAAAAAATAGGCCGGATGAAGTTCTTCATAAATTGCTTCGTTTAAAGTTAATAATAGATTTGATACTTTGTTCACGTATCCAAAAGTAGCCACTACCCTCTAAATTCAGTAGAATTATTGAAGCTATTCATATAACAATCGAATCAAATGAAGATTTTGATTCGATAATTGCCTATGTAGAAAAGATAATTGCAGTGAAAGGTTGGTTACATCTCTACAAAATCCTTTGGAAGTACTCCAAATTGTTTTTGGAAGCACTTTGCAAAATAAGAAGGAGTACTAAAACCAACAGCATAGCAGACTTCATTTATCTTATAAGATTTATCTTTGAGAAGTACAGCCGCCTTCTTTAGGCGCTCTACCCGGATATAATCATTGGGAGTCATATCAAGTATTCCTCTAATTTTCCGGTTCAAACTCGAACGGCTCATATTCAGCAACTGTGCCATACTATCCAGATTAAAATCCGGATCTTGCAAATTATCATAAACAATCTTATTCAGTTCTTCCAGAAAAATCTTATCGGCGTTCGTCTGTGCCATCGTTGCAGTAAATACAAAAGGAGAATGACAGAATGCCTGCCTTAGCTTCTCTCGGTTACAAAGTAAACTTTCAATGGTAGCTATCAAATATTCTACCGAGAAGGGCTTCTCAATATATGCATCTGCCGCCAGTTTCAATCCCTCAATCTTTGATTCAAGATTTGTTTTAGCCGTCAACAGCACTATAGGGATATGACTATATGTAAGGTCTGTCTTCAATCGATGACATAATTCCATCCCGTCCATCCGAGGCATCATAACATCACTGATTAATAAATCAATATTTGCATCTTCCAATATTTCAAGAGCCTCCACCCCATCTTTTGCTTTCAGAACACTATAAGCCGAAGATAATTGTTTGGCTATGAATGTCAACATATCCTGATTGTCTTCTACCACCAGAATAACAGGGAGATGAGTTCCTTTTTCCTGCTCTTCCGCCATCGGATTTTCAATGCCTGATATCTTATCTTCCTTTTCTGATACATTTTCTTGCAGTTCTTGCACCTCCTCTACATGAGTGACCGGAATTTCCAGTACAAAACAATTGACTCCTTGCATATCCTCAAGATACACGGTTCCATGATGCAACTCTGCCAAAGAACGTGCCAAGGCAAGGCCAAGGCCTGTACCGGAAGCATATTCTTCGTTATTCTGAACCTGAACAAAAGGTTGAAAGATTTCCTCCCTCATATTAACAGGAATAACAGACCCGTCATTACATACTTTTATTATAAAGCTGCCTGTTGCCTCATTATATTTTACTGTTATAGTTATATAGGTAGCTGCATATTTTACTGCATTACTCAACAAATTACTTATAATTTTAATCAATGCTTCGCGATCGACGGCTGCAGAAATATCTTCCTCCGGCAGATCAATAGAAAGCTTTATATTTTTCTGTCGCGCCAGAGATGTAAAACGAATATAGACTCCAGATACTATTTCCTGAATATTACACTCTGATAAAATTAGTGTGAAACTATTATTGGCCGTTTTGCGGAAGTCGAGTAATTGATTGATAAGATTCAATAAGCGATCCGAATTTTGCCTCATAATAACTAGATCCTCCCGTACGTCATCCGCCAGAGGCTTATCTTTCAAAATACACTCCAAAGGACCTTTGATTAACGTCAGCGGAGTTCGTATTTCATGTGCTACATTCGTAAAAAAGTTTATCTTGGCAGAATAAAGTTCACGTTCTTTCCTTTGTTCAAACTTCTCCATCTGCCTCATGTGCTTGCGAGCCATACGACGTCTGGAATATCGTATAATAAAATAAAAAATGCACAATGATAAAAGAACATAAACAGCGCAAGCCCATCCCGTCAAATAAAATGGCGGACGAATATAAATATGTAATTTTAAAGGTGCATCATTCCAGATTCCATCACTATTCACTCCTTTCGCATAAAGGGTATACGAACCATAGGGCAAATTAGAATAACTGATTAATGACCCTCTTGCTTCATACCACTCTTTATCAAATCCTTCCAACTTATATAATAGTTTGTTCTGATCCAAAGTAGAATATCCCAGTGTTGCAAAGCGAAATGAGAAGGAATTTTGAGATGCGGTCAGTTCTATAGAATCTGACACCGTTATACTCTGTTTCAAAGGTGAATCTTTGGTATTCGGCACTACTTCTTTATTGAATATCATAAAATCCGTAATCACCAGAGGAGATACATAATCATTATCAATAAAAGTAGATGGATCAAAAGATATAAGCCCTGCAATACAACCAAAATAGATTCTTCCATCCACCGTTTGATGACTTGAACGATAATTAAATTGATTGCTCAATAGTCCATCGGCAATAGTAAAGTTTTTAATGACTTTTGTTTCCGGCTGAAAACGAACCAACCCTTTATTAGTAGTCAGCCAGAAAATGCCCCGCTTATCTTCTACAATCTGATGAACAACATCACTTGGTAATCCGATAGAATTCGAATCATAGTGTTCGAAAGTCCCGGAATCTGAAACTAACCGGCAGAATCCCCCACCTTCGGTAGTAAACCATAACTGGTGACGGCTATCCTCGAATATACTCAAAACTTTATCATAAGGTAAACTCAATGAGTCATTTTCCTTATGATAGAAATGAATACACTTTCGTTTCTCTGTTTCCAACTTATACACACCATTAAAAGTTGCCAGCCAAAGGTGTCCTTTTAAATCTTCATGCAAATCATAGATCAAAGTCGGTGGAACTGATTCAACTCGCGAAAAGCGGTCATTCTCATTATGATATTCAAATAGTCCGTCAGCAGTTCCCAAATATATTTTGCCGGACGCCGTACGTCGAATCACAAAAATATCATTGGAACTCAATCCGCAGGAATCTTTTTTCCGGTAAGTTTTCACTGTATTTGTCTGCAAATTGATTCGATTAAGTCCTCCTGAAAACGTACCTACCCATAAAAAGCCATTCTCCAGACATAATCCATGGACATTATGGTAAATAGACTGATGATGGAATGGTTTCAATTCCTTCGTCACGGGATTATAATGAAACAAGCCCTTATCCTCCGTACCGATCCATAAATTTCCTTTTTCATCTTCCACGATTTCACGAACACGTTCACCTAATTCTTCCATCCCTCTATGAGGGTATATTTTCTCAAAGAACGTATATTGTTTAGGATAATAGTTTATTCCTCCAAAATAAGACCCAATCCACATTCCTCCTTCTTTATCTTTATATAAAGAATAGACAACATTATCTGATAATGCATAGGAAGTTCCCGCCAAACTTTGGATATGGGTTATAGCACCATTCTTGATATTATAAGTATAAATACCGGATTCTGTACCGATCCATAACTCGTTTTCAGAGTAAAGTGCTATTTCCCGTACATAAATATCATCTCCTTTATCATCTACAGATAGTAAAGTGCGGACTTGCCGGGTTGCCAAGTTAATCTCTTTCAATCCTTTAGTCAAACCGACATATAACAGATTTTCTTCCCCTTTAATTATTTTATTGACTACTTCATTCTTAAAGGGCTGGGTACCATCTTGAGCAGCAAAAGGATATACCGTGTTGAAATCATCAAGAGTAAAATATAGATTGTCCGCATAAAAAGCTCCCCAACAAGTCCCTTGATCGAACAAGAAGTTTTTCATACCGGCCCATGGTATTTTCAACTGTACCATTTTTTGTTGTTGTGGATGAAAGCAAAAAAATCCATCGGCAGAAGATATATAAATACACCCTTTATTCTCACCAATCATATATACAGAACGGTTGATACCTAAACCATCAGCGGTTTTTACATCAAAAAAATATGAGTTTTCCCGGGAAATAGAATAGATATAAACTCCGGTATCGGTACCTATCCAAATAGATCCCTCCTTATCTTCATAGAGTGCAGTAACACAATTATTCCCCAGCATACCGTTAGCCTTGCAATATATTTGAAAAGAAGTGCCATCAAAGCGATTCAATCCGTCCTTAGTACCAAACCACATAAAGCCAAGATGATCTTGCAGAATAGCATATATACTATTTTGCGATAAACCATCGTTGATGTTCCATGAACGAAAATAATACTGATTACTAGTCATTAAATTAGCGAATAGCAATACCGGATAACTAATTAATACTAATAACAAAAGTCTTTTCATAATATTAGACATTTAAAAATAAGCCTCCATCGCATGGCGAAATCACTCTGCATAGTTAATCCCTCACCTTTACAAATATACAAAATATTAGTAACTGACGACTATTTCACTATTATTTCCTTTTAAATAATTGGAGAACTCCTTTCCTTTTTTACAAAAAGTCACTACTGACACTTTGTAATTCTTACTATATCAGGAATCGTTTCTTTCCACCCTTCATTTGGAAAGAATGTTTTTCTGTCACCACAGAGGTATTTCCCCAAGTCATTATTTCAGGATCAAGCATAACATATCAACATTATGATATATTATTTAGTCTTTATACAACCAAATCATCATCATTTGCATCCATGAGACCTCTTTTTATTCTTTTCTATTTGCTATTACCAAAGATAGAAATAGAGAAATCAAAGGAAGGAAAGTAGAAAATACCAACATTTTTTATAGCATAGCGACACTATCCTAATAGTTTACTTACTTTATCCATAGCTTTTAGTTACACTATCCGCAGCTTTTGCTTACTTTATCCTTATGTTTTTCACAAATATAACGGTGCTTTTTATGCAAATATGCGGTATTTTTGTACAAAACAAGCATAGTTTTTCAGTAATTCAAGGGTATTTTCTTACTAACAGAGGAAAATAATAAAACATACGAGATAGTGAATTCCTCAATTACATATACAAATATCAGGATAATCATTTTTTTAGTAACTTTATGTTGAAAGCCATCCCATTCCGATCAATACCCAGAGTTCCAATATACAAAGCGGAAACCACATTGAACATGCCAGCCACACTGGGATTCATTTACACCATTCACTACGGCGATAATGAATCATAAGGGCAGAACGGCGTCTGGTTCGATAACGTAACATGTAAAATACGACCGGTGGGATACAGAGAAAGAACAGGCCAATGATATACCAACCATCTGTACGTGATACTATTGAAACCGAAGAAAGGTACATACACAATGGCAGGATAATGCAAAAGCTCCAATATGAAAAGAGTACAATCATTCCGCTCGTTCTTGATCCTTTTCCTTTCTCACTCCATTTCTCGCCACAATAATACATATAATCGAAGAAGTAATAATGATACTTCTTTGGATGCAACTTTTTCTGTTGACGTTCAAAATAGTTTAGTGGCTTTTTCTTAGGAGGGTAATATTTCATGTCCGTTCTATGTACAGTTTATATGATGTATATGATGTAAAAAAGACGATTAATATCGGGAAAATCCTTCATATTAATCGTCTTTCTATATTCAGTAGAATTTATTATAGCAACTGATCTTTTATAAAATCAATGACTTAATACTTCATTACCTTATTACTGTTTACAGTATTATACCAGTCAGTATTTGTACTTTGATCGTGCGCCCAGTCGGCGAATTTAGAATATGCATTCGTTATCACTGTTGTCTCTGTAGGATAAGCAAACTTTTCAGGTACACAAAGAGCCCATGTATTATTAACAGCCTTGATTACCTCAAGCACCTCCTTATCAGCTAATTGGCCATTCGCTGTAGCCGAATTAAATTGATTCTGATGAATTTCTGTTCTCTTTTGGGCTCCCCCCTTATATGCAATAAAGAAGTCTAAGCCATCTGTCACACTAGGGATGGTTATTGCATTCTTGAGTTTTATGTTCACTTCAAGAGTATATATGTCTGTAAGAGGAGTACTAGCATTCCCCGTATTCAACATAGGACGTTGTGATCCAGTATATCCATACACATAATGTGCATCTCCAAATAAAGGAATCACAAGTTCATTACCGTTCGTTTCATAAGATGCATTTTCAAATATACCAGAATTTAATGAATTGGTACGTTGGGTAGCACCTGCACCAAAACTTACCTCTTCCACATTACTTTTATCGATTCCTCGTATTCTTAATCCAGCACCTAATTGCTTTATGGCACCAACCGCACGCAGGTCGACTATATATTTCAATTCTTTCACATCATTACCAGCAGCAGGCAAATTGACATTCAACACAATATCATTGAAATCATAGTCTCCCGCTTGCGGATAATTGTCTTCAAAGGCATAGGAATAAACTGCATTTCGAATCTCTACATCATCCGGATTTTCATCTGAATTGTATCCTTCTTTGATACATTCACCGTCAGCAGGAAGTATAAAATCAGCCTTACCCGGATTACAATAGGTAGCGTCTTGCTGCAATCCTTTATTTACTAGCCATGCAAAAGGAGACCATTCATAGTGCGCTTCACCTTTATATGTCTGATCTGTTATTTCACAAATGATATTATTTGTTACTTTAGAATTAGATTGAGCCAAACCACTAAGATTAGCAATCTCATTAATTCTCAATAAAGCAGTACCCACAGTTGGACCGGTAACAGTTCTATATAAGCTAGCCTTACCTGTACAAGTCAACATGGATTGCGCCTCCATTACAATGTCGTTGTCATTACCATTATAACCAAGCTCCTCGCAAATAGCTTCGGAAGTATTCCCCATAACAAGTGTGCCAAATTGGAATTTACCGGTTTTCAAATAACAACCATTTTTAATATTGGTATTATTGTTACCATTGATACTTTCAGCCTCCATAGTACCATGATTCACCAGTTCCATTCCATTTGTTGAAGCTTCATAGCGTTCCAACTGAAGTAATCCATAATTATAAAAGACTCCCACACCACCGTTGAAATCTAATACAGAGCAATTAATAGTGCCCGCATTATAGTTTTTAAATCCACTAGAACCATTTGTTATTTGGATAGTTCCCTTACCCGTGATACTTCCGCCCGGCATTACTGTTAAATAAGACTTATTTGTCAACACCAAGCTCGCATTTTTAGCTATCTCTACTTTCCCACCATTCTCAACTATAATTTCTGTAATATCGCTAAATTGATAACTACTTTCAATAATCCATGTACTTCCTTGAGGAACGATTACTTTCACAGCCTGGGCTCCACCACTGGTTCCAGTAGTAGTAAATCCTTTATTAAAAGTACCACTCTGAATTTTAAACCAACGTTCTTTTTCTTTGAATACAGGTAATTTAGCATATTCAAACCATCCGAAACCTGCACCCAAATCCCAATCAGCTTGGACATCAGTAGCTATTGCTTTTTTACTACTAATATCATCAGCCGTATAAGGAGCTGCCATAGCCGGTATACCTGTCGTCGTTACAGCTCGTGACATAGAGCGTGTAGGCACATCCTTTTCATGTCCAAGTTGTGCGGTTACTTCTCCATTTTCAATAGCTACGGGCTGCACCATATAATGTCCATGATTGTCTATACGTGCAACAAACACTTTATTGAGAGCTGTTGCACAGTCCATCACGACATTCAAAGTTGTACTTTGATTGGCAGTTCCTTCCGCTAAGATTTTTGCTGTACTTTCCGAGCTTAATGGGTCAGCATCGAATATCTGTATCTTATAATCTGTGCCCAAATCTCCATTAACCGACACATGTGCCGTCACTTTATGCGACATGGTCCAATCTCCATTAGGATCGATGTTCTTTACAGGAAAGGTTTCTTCGTAAGTTTGCTTCAGTTGATCTGCATTAAACAGAGTTTTCTCATTATCAACGCAACTAGTAAAGCTGATGGAGGACGCCAACAACGAAAAAGTGAAGACTTTTGCAATGTTCTGTTTCATAATCTTTGAATGCTTAAGTTTGCTTTATTTGCACAAAATATAAATCACCACTAATCAACAATCAGTAATGAACACACAAAGATAGTTGTATTTATAGATAAAAGACAGTTAAAGTTGTATTTTTCGGTACATAGTTAACATCTTTTAAAAGATGGAAATCTAATTATTTCTATTGAAAGATAGGTGGCTACATCATTGAATATTAAAAGCTTAGAAGTATAAACATTGCAGTATGCAGCAAAAAACAAAGAGTTGCATATTCTATGCAACTCTCAATTAAACGACAAAGATTCAGTACTACAGAGCACTACAAAATCCCGAGTTCTTTCATTTCCCTATTGAAAGGATAAAAACTAAAAATTAAAAGGGGAAAATCAGAGGCAAAACAAAAATCATCACAATCCCCATAATAATCTGCAACGGCAATCCTACTTTTACATAATCCATAAAAGTATATTGACCGGCAGGCATCACCAGGGCGTTAGGCGGTGTAGAGAATGGAGAAGCGAAACACATACTTGCACCTACCGTCACAGCAAACAAGAAGGGAACCGGACTTACTCCGATCTGTATGGCACTTTGCAGAGCAATCGGTGCGAGTAAGACAGCCGTAGCTGTATTGCTGATAAACATCGTCATCAACGAAGTCGTAAAGTAAATACCTGCCATCAACGCAACAGGTCCGTATGATCCCAAGCCGTTAACCAGCGTATTGGAAATGTATTCCGAAGCTCCCGTTTTCTCCAATGCCAGAGACATAGGAAGCATAGCTGCAATCAATACAATACTCTCCCAGTTGATCGTTTTATAAGCTGCTTCTACATTACGGAAACATCCGGTTAATACCATCAATATACCCGCTATCATAACAGCCGTAACCGGAGCAACCGGAATAAAATCGAATACCATCATTACTACCATTAATACCATAATAGCAGCCGCTACCGGAGCTTTATAATCTAATGTAACTTTAGCCGCTTCCGCCAAAGGTTGTCCCAAAACAACCCAATCAGAATCTTCCTTGCTAAGACGAGCTATATTATTCCACGTTCCCTGAACCAGAAGCACATCACCACTATGAATCCGCTCATTTCCCAAATCCTGCAACAAGTATTCCTTTTTACGACGGATTCCTAATACGTTCACATTAAACTTATCACGAAAACCGGCTTCCTTAATTGTTTGGTTTATCAAATTAGAAGCTGGCATCAACACTATTTCAGCAATACCGATGTCATAAAAATCCAGAGAGTTAGTTGCGCTTTGAGTTTCTTCCGTTGCATGGTCACCTAAAATCTCTAGCAGGAAATCTTCTGCAAAAAGCTGTACCTTATCAAATTCTCCTGTCACATACAAAATATCCTCGGCTTGCAACATCGTGTCCGGTGCAGCAAACTTCTGGGTAATCGTTTTCAGAAAACGATGTTGCGATGCATCACCACGACGCACTTCCATGATATTCAAACCATATTTGCGACGAATATCCAAGTCAATAATCGTCTTGCCCAAAAGCCGGGAATCTTTTATTACCTGCAAACGAAACAGATTGCTAGAAAGCCCATATTCATTTACCAACTGTTTCAGTGACTTACCCGAACGTTTATTATCATCTTTCTGGCCTTTTTTAGAAAGAAACCATTTGCTAAGTGGCATCAATACCAGCGTACCGACAATCACACAGACAATGCCGACAGGCAGGAAAGAGAAGAAGGAAAGCGGTTCAAGTCCGGCAGAAGTCAACGTATTTTGTATCACAAGGTTCGGCGGAGTACCGATTAAAGTCATCATACCTCCCATACTACTTGCAAAAGCCAACGGCATCAACAGCCTGCTCGGATTCATACCGGCACTCATTGCCAGACTGACAACAATAGGAAGCATCAGTGCCACCGTTCCTGTGTTACTGACAAACGCACCAATGGCCGAAGTCACCAACATCACCAACAGAAATAACCGGATCTCACTGGTTCCCGCAAGTTTAAGAATACGGGAACTAATCATCTTTGCCAATCCCGTTTGAAAGATAGCCCCTCCCACTACAAACAATCCGATCATCATAATGACTACCGAATTAGAAAAACCGGAAAGTGCTTCATCAGGAGTTAATATCTGAAAAATAAGTAAGGCTATCAGTGCACACAGTGCCACAATATCCGAACGAACCTTGCCGTTCACGAAAAAGACAGCCGAAAGAACGAGAATAATAATGGTTATTAGCATACGTAATTAAATGATTGTTTTATTTTGACTCTATCAAAACTTATTTAGGTGAACAAAAATAGAAAATACTCCAGCGTTATTAAAACAAACTAGAAATGATTTTAGTTCATGAGACATCATTTAATATTTTAATACATTTTCTCTCTAAAAAAAGACTCGAAATCAAGCAAAATATGATACCATACAAGAACTACAAGACACCATACCTCCACTATTTCTTCATCGCATATAATTACAGTCTCACAATATAATGTTGAAAGACAATATATTTATGTATTATTTTTTGAAAGTTAAAGAACAATTCATATCTTTACACCTCATTTATATCAAACATTTTATGGCAAACAATATTTTGTTAAATTATTGGATTAACAAAGTTCATTGGGGTTATAATTATTTACTAGTAGTTATTTTGCTCCTTGTCATCAGCATCTTACTATATAGAATCCGTAAATTACAAAAAACGATTAAAAAGGCCAATCATTCCTACCGTTTCTCCTTTGATATTCTCGATAACCTTCCTTTCCCCATCTTTGTAAAAGATATAACAAACGATTTCCGATACTATTACTGGAATAAAGAATCAGCCGCTCAATCCGGCATTAGCAGTGAAGAAGCCATCGGACATACTGATTATGAAATTTATGGAGAAGAAAGAGGTGAAAAATACCGGCATATCGACAAAGAACTCATACAAGCAGGCAAAGTATATCGCAAAGAAGAGAAATACACCACTCCCGATGGAATCACCCATGATACTATTGCCGTTAAATCTATTATTTCATGGGAAGGAGAAAAGAAATGGCTGTTGGCAACCCGGTGGGATATCACACAACTCAAGAATTATGAAAGAGAATTAGTTGCCGCCAAGGAAGAACTGGAAAAAGCATTGAAGAAGCAAAAACTAGCTCTAAAAAGTATCGACTTCGGCCTTATCTATATTGATAAAAATTACCGGGTACAATGGGAGGAAACAAGACAAATAGCCAGCCTGGTAAAAGGCAGACGATACATACCGGGAAAAATTTGCTATCAGACCAGTGCACTTCGTAATGAACCGTGTGGACAATGTGCTTTCAAGAAAGCTATCGAACAGGGCAAAATTATCCGGCATACCATCAGAGTAGACAATGTAGATTTTGAAGTGACCGCAACACCTGTATTCGGCGATGAAAAGGAAACTGAAATTATTGGAGGATTACTTCGTTTTGAAAACATCACTGAAAAATTAAAGATGGACAAAATGCTGCAGGAAGCAAAGGAAAAAGCCGAAGAATCCAATCGGCTCAAATCTGCCTTTCTCGCTAATATGAGCCATGAAATACGAACCCCGCTAAATGCGATTGTAGGATTCTCCGAAATGGTTTGCCAAACGGAGGAAGAGGAAGAGAGAAAAGAATTTGTAAAAATCATCTCCAGCAACAATATCTTATTATTGCAACTAATAGACGACATCCTCGATCTTTCTAAAATTGAAGCCGGTACTATGGAATTCACATTTGCACAGACTGATATCAACGAATTGATGGAAGGTATTTGCAGACAAATGCAAGAAAAGAATTCTTCCCCAGACGTTCAAATCTTATTCACAGAGAAAGCAGATCAATGCATGATGTATACCGACCGCATACGTCTATCACAGGTTATCATCAACTTTACAAATAATGCTTTGAAATTCACCCCTAAAGGTTCTATCGAAATGGGATACCGGATTGAAGAAGCCAAAGATGAAATATACTTTTATGTAAAAGATACAGGTATCGGAATTCCTGCTGACAAGATAGATAAAGTGTTTGAACGCTTCGTCAAACTGAACTCCTTTATTAAAGGGACAGGACTCGGACTAGCCATCTGCCGTGTCATAGTAGAAAGACTGGGCGGGGTTATCGGAGTGGAATCTAAAGAAGGAGAAGGCTCTCGCTTCTGGTCCAGAATTCCAAGGTCAGAGAAAATTGAGAAATAATAAAAAGAAAAGAGGATATGGTGAAAAGTATGTTCCAATATCCTCTTTATCCTATATTCTTAATGTAAGAGTATGCTTAAAGTGCAGTCTCTAATATCCTGCGGGCAACAGCACCCGTTACATTTCCATTCTCTCCATATTTAGCACCACGTTCATTGAATCGGCGTTCGATTTCCAGAATAGTATCCTGTCCGATGTTCTCCTCATGCAAACGTGTAGTCAGCCCAAGTGAACGGAAGAACTCTTCGGTATGACAAATCGCTTCATCAATCCGTTCTTCTCGCGTACCGGAAGTAATTCCCCAGACTCTTTCACCATACTGCAAAAGTTTATCTCCTTTTTCTTCATGAAGCACCTGTAAAGTGGCAGGAAGAACAATGGCTAACGTATGACCATGTGTCAATCCGTGCAAAGCAGTAATTTCATGGCCAATCATGTGAGTTGCCCAGTCTTGCGACACTCCCATAGCAATAAATCCATTCAATGCCATTGTAGCCGAAAGCATAAAATCAGCCATCAGTTGATAATCATGCTGGTTTTCACGGATTTTCGGAGCTATTTCTACCAAAGTTTGTAAAATGCCTTCCGCCCAACGATCCATAATACGGCTCTGCCCGGGAGTAGTCATATATTGCTCCATCACATGAACAAAGGTATCAGCCAAACCACAGGCCACCTGATGAGGAGGCAAGGTAAAGGTTACTTCCGGGTCAAGAATAGAGAAGATTGGATAGTTAGCATAAAAAGGATATTTCTCTTTTGTTTCACGACGGGAAATAACTGCCCCGTTATTCATCTCCGAACCGGTAGCGGGCAAAGTCAATACAGTGGCAAGAGGTACAGTATGAGTGACTGGACGTCCGGCAAGTACTAAATCCCAGGCATCACCATCATACAGGATTCCTGCGGAAATCAATTTCGTACCGTCAATAACGGAACCACCACCAACAGCCAGCAGATAATCTACTTTCTCTTCTTTTCCCAAAGCAATAGCTTTACGGAGAGTTTCAATGGCAGGATTGGGTTCGATTCCCCAGAATTCTACTGTAAAATGATTCTTCAATGCTTCCTTTACCTGATCGTACACTCCGTTTTTCTTCACGCTTCCACCGCCAAAAGTAATCATAATACGCTTGTCGGACGGTATTTCTTTAGCCAACCGAGCAATCATCCCTTTTCCCATTATCAGTTTCACGGGATTTTGAAAAATAAAATTTTCCATATCTTAGTCTATTGTTATTATTTTGGTTATTAGTCACTATCCTTGCAAAGATATATGATTTATCCGAACCCTGTCAGAATCAAGCGAAGAATTGTTGTGCCACGGAAGGAACCATAGCCGACAACCAGGGTTTCATATCCTCTGCTACCAATAACCAATACAATAATAATATAATGAAAATGGCAATAGCGATACCTACTAAAACTTTTCTCTGTTTCATAATTGTTTTTGTTTAAATATTCAATATTTATAAGAACAGTTCAGGTTGAAAATTGTTCTATATCAGAAAAATGAAGGCAAAAGAGAAAAAAAGTCATTTTTTGTTTGCTGTTTCAAACAAAGTGTCTATATTTGCCCCCATAAAATTACAAAAGACAATGAGAACAATGTTAGTAAATACATATTGGTGGTGGCACCCGTTACAACTCCGACAGTCGTAAGGGAGCAGTGCTCGTATGTATATACCTCATTAAAGATATAACAGATTTGAAAGAGCCCTGTCGCAACTTGCGGCAGGGCTCTTTTTATTTGCCCATTTTCGAACAGATTTAGATAATAACATAAAAAATAGATAGGATTATGAAAAGTTTTTTAGTTGACCAGGATGGCTATTACGGAGAATTCGGTGGTGCTTATGTACCGGAAATCCTCCACAAATGTGTTGAGGAACTGACGAGCAAGTACCTCGAAGTGATTGAAAGCGAAGAATTTAAAAAGGAATTTGAGCAGTTATTACGCGACTACGTAGGACGTCCTTCCCCACTCTATCTGGCAAAACGCCTTTCCGAAAAGTATGGTTGCAAGTTGTATCTGAAACGGGAAGACCTGAATCATACCGGTGCACACAAAATCAACAACACCATCGGACAAATCTTGCTGGCACGCCGCATGGGAAAGAAACGCATCATCGCCGAAACCGGAGCCGGACAACATGGAGTAGCAACAGCTACCGTATGTGCGTTGATGGATATGGAATGTATCGTTTATATGGGAAAGACGGATGTAGAACGCCAACATATCAATGTGGAGAAAATGAAAATGCTGGGAGCTACCGTTATTCCCGTTACTTCCGGAAACATGACCTTGAAAGACGCAACCAACGAAGCGATCCGCGACTGGTGTTGCCATCCTGCCGACACTTATTATATTATCGGCTCTACCGTAGGCCCTCATCCTTATCCTGATATGGTGGCACGCCTGCAATCTGTTATCAGCGAAGAAATAAAAAAACAACTGCAAGAAAAAGAAGGACGTGACTATCCGGATTATCTGATAGCCTGCGTTGGAGGAGGAAGTAATGCTGCCGGAACGATTTATCATTATATCAATGATGAACGGGTAGGCATCATTCTGGCGGAAGCCGGAGGTAAAGGAATAGAAACCGGAATGACCGCCGCCACCATCCAACTCGGTAAAATGGGAATTATCCACGGAGCGCGTACTTACGTCATCCAAAACGAAGACGGACAGATTGAAGAGCCTTACTCGATTTCCGCCGGACTGGATTATCCGGGCATTGGTCCGATACACGCCAATCTTGCCGCACAAAGACGTGCCAACGTTTTGGCAATCAATGACGACGAAGCAATAGAAGCCGCTTACGAACTGACTAAACTCGAAGGTATTATCCCTGCACTGGAATCTGCCCATGCATTAGGAGCGTTAAAAAAATTGAAGTTCAAACCGGAAGATATCGTTGTATTGACTGTTTCAGGACGAGGAGACAAAGATATTGAAACCTATTTGTCGTTTAATGAACAGCAATAAGTAATTAGTAAACCATCATTCGTAATCAATAATCAAGCAATTATAAAAATGAAAACATTTAATTATACAACTCATAGCAAACAAGTGCTCGGAGATATGCATACTCCCGTCAGCATTTACCTGAAAGTGCGCGACATGTATCCGCAATCCGCATTAATGGAAAGTTCCGATTATCATGCCGGAGAAAATTCCTTGTCATTTATAGCCCTCTGCCCCTTGGCAAGTATCGGCATAAACGGCGGCATTGTCACTGCCAACTATCCCGATAACAGCCGCACGGAAGAACCGCTGACAAAAACCTTCCATGTAGAAAAGGCCATGAACCGGTTTATCAATCAATTCCAGGTGACCGGAGATGACAAGAATGTATGCGGACTTTACGGATACACGACGTTTAATGCCGTGAAGTACTTCGAGCATATCCCGGTGAAAGAAAGTCACGATGAGCAGAATGATGCTCCGGATTTGCTATACATATTATATAAGTATGTCATTGTTTTCAATCATTTCAAAAATGAATTGACACTGGTTGAAATGTTGTCCGAAGGAGAAGAAAGCGGCTTGCCGGAACTGGAAGCAGCCATCGAGAACCGAAATTATGCTTCCTACAATTTCTCTGTAACAGGTCCTGTAACCAGCTCCATTACTGACGAAGAGCATAAAGCCAATGTTCGCAAAGGAATCGCACACTGTATGCGCGGAGATGTTTTTCAAATCGTGCTTTCCAGAAGATTTATCCAACCATACGCCGGAGATGATTTCAAAGTTTACCGCGCACTCCGCAGCATCAATCCTTCTCCTTATCTTTTCTACTTCGATTTCGGAGGATACCGCATCTTCGGCTCTTCACCGGAAACACATTGCAAAATCGAAGATGGTCGTGCTTACATCGATCCGATTGCCGGAACTACCCGCCGTACCGGAGATACAGTAAAAGACCGGGAACTGACAGAAGCTTTACTGGCTGATCCTAAAGAAAATGCAGAACATGTCATGCTGGTTGATCTTGCCAGAAACGACCTTTCACGTAATTGCCATGACGTACGAGTGGTGTTCTACAAAGAGCCGCAATATTATAGCCATGTCATTCACCTGGTAAGCCGTGTCAGTGGTATGCTGAATGAAGGCGCGGACAAAATAAAAACGTTTATTGATACGTTCCCAGCCGGCACATTAAGCGGCGCCCCCAAAGTACGCGCTATGCAGTTGATCAGTGAAATCGAGCCACATAATCGTGGAGCATACGGTGGTTGTATCGGTTTTATCGGATTAAATGGCGAATTAAATCAGGCTATCACTATCCGCACTTTTGTAAGCCGCAACAACGAACTCTGGTTCCAAGCCGGAGGAGGTATTGTAGCACGCAGCCAGGATGAATATGAACTGCAAGAGGTAAACAACAAATTGGGAGCACTGAAAAAAGCGATTGATTTAGCCGTAAAATTAAAGAACTAACCGAATATAGTGATAACGGATAAATCACTCCCAAGCTATACACGATGGCTGCATAGAGTTATGCACGATGGCTGCATAAAATTGGTAAACAAACTAATTAAAATTAAAAATGAAAATATTACTTTTAGATAACTACGACTCTTTCACTTATAACCTGCTACATGTAGTGAAAGAATTAGGGGCTACAGATGTAGAAGTAGTCCGCAACGACCAGATAGAGCTTGATGAAGTAGATCGTTTTGATAAAATCATCCTGTCTCCCGGACCGGGCATACCCGAAGAGGCCGGGCTGCTATTACCTATTATTAAAAGATATGCTCCGACCAAAAGCATTTTGGGGGTCTGCCTGGGTCATCAAGCTATCGGCGAAGCCTTCGGAGCACGCCTGGAAAACCTCAAAGAAGTATATCATGGAGTACAAACCCCGGTTAGCATCATTCGTCAGGATCTACTTTTTGAAGGACTAGGAAAAGAAATCCCTGTCGGAAGATACCATTCCTGGGTAGTCAGCAGGGAAGGCTTTCCCGACTGCCTGGAAATAACGGCAGAAAGTCAGGAAGGACAAATCATGGCAATCCGCCATAAAACGTATAATGTACATGGAATTCAGTTCCATCCCGAATCAGTATTAACTCCGCAAGGAAAAGAAATTATCAAAAACTTCTTAAACGATTAAACTTATGAAACAGATTCTATACAAACTTTTCGAACATCAATATCTGGGACGCGATGAAGCTCGCACCATTTTACAGAACATCGCACAAGGAAAATATAATGATGTACAGGTAGCCTCTTTAATTACCGTCTTTCTGATGCGTAATATCTCTGTGGAAGAATTATGCGGTTTCCGCGACGCATTGCTTGAAATGCGTATTCCGGTTGATTTGAGTGAATTTGCTCCGATAGATATCGTAGGAACCGGAGGTGACGGAAAAAATACATTTAATATTTCCACAGCTTCTTGTTTCACTGTTGCCGGAGCCGGCTTTCCGGTTGTGAAACATGGTAATTATGGAGCAACATCGGTCAGTGGCGCCAGTAATGTAATGGAGCAACACGGTGTAAAGTTCACCAGTGACGTCGATCAACTACGTCGTAGCATGGAAAAATGCAATCTTGCTTATCTGCATGCTCCTTTATTCAATCCGGCATTAAAAGCAGTAGCTCCGGTTCGTAAAGGATTGGCAGTTCGCACATTCTTCAACATGCTCGGTCCATTGGTAAATCCGGTATTACCGGCTTATCAACTGTTAGGAGTTTACAATCTCCCGTTACTTCGCCTTTACACCTATACTTATCAGGAAAGTAAAACGAAATTTGCCGTTGTTCATAGCCTTGACGGATATGATGAGATTTCTCTGACCAATGAGTTTAAAGTGGCAACCGGCGATCATGAAAAGATTTATACTCCCGAGAGTCTCGGCTTCTCCCGCTATAAAGAAACTGACCTGGATGGCGGACAAACACCGGAAGATGCAGCCAAGATTTTCGACCGTATCATGAATAATACAGCTACGGAAGCTCAAAAAAATGTAGTGATAGTCAACTCCGCTTTCGCTATCCATGTGATTCGTCCGGTAAAGACAATTGAAGAATGTATCGCCCTCGCCAAAGAGTCATTGGAAAGCGGACGAGCATTAGCAACTTTGAAGAAATTCATTGAGTTAAATAGTTAAATAGTTAAATGTAAAATTAGGCACGGATTACGCGGATGACACGGTTTCTTGTTAATCCGAAGCCGTAAAATCCGTGTAATCCGCGTAATCCGTGCCTAAATCATCATGAATATCAATTAAAGTATGAAAGATATATTATCCGAGATTATTGCAAACAAGCGATTTGAAGTAGACCTGCAAAAGCAGGCTATCTCTATCGAACAATTACAGGAAGGTATCAGTGAAGCTCCGGCCTCCCGCTCCATGAAGCAGGCATTAGCCTCTTCCGCATCGGGAATTATTGCCGAGTTCAAGCGACGCTCTCCTTCCAAAGGCTGGATAAAGGAAGAAGCGTGCCCGGAAGAGATTGTTCCCTCCTATGCGGCAGCAGGCGCCTCCGCCCTTTCCATCCTTACTGACGAGAAGTTTTTCGGAGGAAGCCTGAAAGATATCCGCACCGCACGCCCTTTGGTGGAAATTCCCATTCTTAGAAAAGACTTCATCATCGACGAATATCAGCTTTATCAAGCTAAAATTGTCGGTGCAGATGCCGTACTTCTTATCGCAGCCGCACTGGAACAGGAAAAATGCCATGAACTTGCAGAGAAAGCCCATAGATTAGGTCTGGAGGTCCTGTTAGAGATTCATAGTTCCGAGGAATTGGCATACATCAACAAAGAAATAGATATGGTAGGTATCAACAACCGTAATCTGGGTACTTTCTTTACCGATGTAGAAAACTCTTTCCGCCTGGCCGGACAACTTCCTCAAGATGCTGTATTGGTATCTGAAAGCGGTATCTCCGACTCGGAAATAGTAAAACGCCTCCGGGCAGCCGGATTCCGGGGATTCCTGATCGGCGAGACATTTATGAAAACGCAGCAACCGGAAGAAACCTTACGGAATTTCCTGCAAGCCATTCAATAAACCAATGATTCAAAACAGACAGCCCTATGATTAACGGAAAAATCATCAAAGTATGCGGGATGCGAGAAACCGAAAACATACAGGACGTAGAGGCCATCGAAGGCATAGATATGCTGGGATTCATCTTCTATCCTAAATCTCCCCGATGCGTCTGCGAGCTTCCGGCTTACCTGCCCGTTCATGCCCGGCGTGTCGGAGTCTTCGTGAATGAAGACAAGCAAGCGGTCAGCATGTATGCCGATCGTTTCGGACTGGACTATGTGCAACTCCACGGCAATGAATCACCGGAATACTGCCAGTCTTTACACGCTACAGGATTGAAAATCATCAAAGCCTTTTCAGTAAGCCGTCCCCAAGACTTGACAAAGGTGCACGACTACGAAGAAGCCTGCGCTCTTTTCCTGTTCGACACCCCCTGCAAGCAATACGGTGGTTCGGGAAATCTGTTTGACTGGAGCATGCTGCATACGTACGACGGACAAACGCCCTTCCTTTTGAGCGGTGGTATCAACCAATACAGCGTCAACGCCTTAAACGAATTCCGGCATCCCCGGCTTGCCGGCTACGACCTCAACAGCCGTTTTGAAATCAAACCCGGAGAAAAAGACCCGGAACGCATCCAGGCATTTTTAAACCAATTAGCATCATCCTTTTAAAATTTCAACATCATGAATAAAATTAATAAGCTTTTCACCAGCAACCAAAAAGACATCCTTTCCATTTATTTCTGCGCCGGCACTCCCACCCTGGACGGTACGGCCGAAGTAATCCGCACGCTCGAGAGACACGGAGTCGGTATGATTGAAATCGGAATCCCGTTCAGCGATCCCATGGCAGACGGTGTTGTCATCCAAAATGCCGCTACCCAGGCAATCCGCAACGGTATGTCTCTGAAACTCCTTTTCCAGCAGTTGCGCGACATCCGCCAGCACGTACACATCCCCCTCGTTCTGATGGGTTACCTCAACCCCATCATGCAATTCGGATTCGAACGCTTCTGCCGCAACTGCGTAGAATGTGGCATCGATGGTGTCATTATCCCCGATCTTCCTTTCCGTGATTACCAGGAACACTATCGCATCATTGCCGAACGCTACAGTATCAAAGTGATTATGCTCATCACCCCCGAAACAAGCGAAGAGCGAATACGCGAAATAGACGCGCATACTGACGGATTCATCTACATGGTTTCATCGGCCGCAACCACCGGAGCCCAACAAGACTTCAACGAACAAAAACGGGCATACTTCAAAAAAATCGAGGATATGCACCTGACCAACCCGTTGATGGTGGGATTCGGAATCTCCAACAAGGCAACTTTCCAGGCTGCTTGCGAACACGCTTCAGGAGCTATCATTGGCAGCAAATTTGTCTCGCTGCTCGAAGAAGAGAAAGATCCTGAAAAAGCGATTGTCCGGCTGAAAGAAGCCCTGAAGTAAAAGCCCCGGACGAAAACCTCCACAGCCCGCGGTGTTGTTTCCGCAGCCCGCGGGTTGGTTGCCGTAAGACGTGGGGAAACGGTAGCTCACCCGTGGGACGGGCAGAGGCGAGACGTGGGCTGAACAAAGAGAAGCCTTGGGTAAAACAGAAACGAGAAGTTGGACGTCGTATGAATAGCCCCGACCATACACAGCATCCAACGTTCGAAAACCAGCATAAGCAACAACAGAAGCACTCTTTTTTTTGCCAATATTGCTGCTGTTGTTTACAACAGAAGTAATATTTCTCTTCTCTTCTCTTTTCCTCTCTTGGGTTTTATTCGGTTTTCGCCCTTTATTCATCGGTGTTTCAGAGCTTTTTTTCATCACATTTTTCAGCACCTTTTTTGGCAGGTTTTTCCTCGTCATTTTCTTCTTCATTTCATTGTTTTTTTTAGAGTCGGACACTTTGTCTAACGCACCTCAAAGGTGAGCTTTTTTTTTCATACCCTATGTCTCAAAAATGAGACATCTGGCATTTTTTTTAACTTTGCCTTCCAGCTTCATATAATTCGATATTTACCGCTCATTATTCACATTAAATCCGTATCTTTGCCATCATTTCAACAGAGAATCAACAATTATGAAAGCAAAGACCCCTTCCGTTTTGTTAATCTACACGGGTGGAACTATCGGAATGATAGAAAATCCGGAAACAGGCGCCTTAGAAAACTTCAACTTCGACCATTTGCTCAAGCATGTACCCGAACTAAAAAGATTCAACTACCGCATCTCTTCCTATCAGTTCGACCCACCCATCGACTCCTCGGACATGGAACCTGCTTACTGGGCAAAACTGGTAAAAATCATCAGCTACAATTATGATTTTTTTGACGGTTTCGTCATCCTTCACGGAACGGACACGATGGCTTACACAGCATCCGCATTAAGCTTTATGCTCGAAAACCTAAGCAAGCCCGTCATCCTCACCGGTTCGCAGCTGCCCATCGGGACATTACGCACAGACGGCAAGGAGAATCTCATCACAGCCATTGAAATCGCAGCCGCCAAAAACCCGGATGGTACGGCCGTCATCCCCGAAGTCTGCATTTTCTTTGAGAATGAACTGATGCGCGGAAACCGCACCACCAAAATCAACGCGGAGAATTTCAATGCTTTCCGCTCCTTCAATTATCCGCCACTGGCACGGGCGGGCATCCACATCAAATACGAGCCCAACCTCATCCGAAAACCAGACCCGACCAAAAAGCTAAAGCCACATTATCTGTTTGACACCAATGTGGTCATACTGACGCTCTTCCCCGGCATTCAGGAAGGCATCCTGACTTCCCTCCTGCATGTCCCCGGACTGAAGGCGGTTGTCATGAAAACTTTCGGATCGGGAAACGCCCCGCAAAAGGAATGGTTTATCCGCCAGCTGAAGGAAGCCACCGAACGGGGAATCATCATCGTCAACATCACCCAATGCGCTTCGGGAGCCGTGGAAATGGGACGCTACGAGACGGGTATGCACCTTCTGGAAGCGGGCGTAATCAGCGGATATGACAGTACCCCCGAATGTGCCGTCACTAAACTCATGTTCCTGCTAGGACACGGATTGTCCAATAAAGAAATCCGGTATGAGATGAATTCCTGCCTGATAGGGGAAATCACTAAGTCATAGGTAAATAAAAAAAGCAAAATGCACGCATTATATAAAAAAAACGCCTATCTTTGTAGCGGTTTATGAACAATTTCAAACAATATAGTATTTATGATAAAGAAAACAATTCGCCTGATGCCGATAGTTGCAATGGCAACAACAGGGTTTCTCTTTGGTTGTGTAGATTCCGACAAGGATTTATACGATTCGTCTTATGAAATGCCAAACCCCATGGGAGACGATTTTGCCGCTCCTGATGGATTCAGTTGGAAAACGATGACCTCCAAGAATGTCTCTATTGAAGTAAAAGACGAAGAAGGAGGATTGTATGCTTACTTGGTCGAGATATTCACGGAAGATCCCTTGAATAGCGAGAACCCATCCCCCATCGCTGCAAGAAGCGCCAACCAGGAAAACAATTTCAAGGTCACGGCTACGATCGATCTGCTTCCTACCCAAGAGGGTATCTATATCAGGCAGACTGACCCCAGAAACCGTATCAAAGTATATCCATTTGAAGTGCCCGCAGACAACAACGATATCACCTGCAAACTTTTTTATACGGAATCCGCCCCGCAAAGCAGAGCCGTGACGAGTCGTGCCGCAACCACAAGAAGCGATTCTTCTTTTGAAAAGCCCGACTACACTTCCATACCCGCTGACGCTACGGAAATCAAGGATATGGGAAATGATAATTTGAAAGCAAATTCCTCTTACAAAATCACCTCTGACTATAAAGGTACATTCACTTTTTGGAGCAACGACGGTGAGATAACAACCAGAGTCTACGTTGCCGCCGAATGGGAGATTCCCTCCGACTTCACTTTCCAGAACGGCATCGAGATCATCGTCATGGATGGTGGAGAAATCTCTTCCGATGCGAATATGAAGTTCGTCAACAATTCCATACTAACTATTATGGAGGGTGGCAAAGTGGAAGCCAACAACATCACATTCTCTAATGGCAGCCCCGCAGGATTAAGAAACTGGGGAACATTGGAAATAAAAGAAGAACTCACGCTGTCTTCCGGTGCATCGCTCTACAACAAAGGGATCATCACAAGCAAGAATGTCTCTATCAATTCTAATTCTAACATTGTAAATGACAATAGGATTGAGATAGAAGGAGATTTAGATCTTCCCTCCGGTTTCAATCTGGAGAATAATGGAGAACTTTCCGGGAAAAAGATAACAACCAATTCCGGTTCCGTTATCACCAACACCGCTACAATGGTATTTGAAGAGATGAGCTTCACCAACGTTACCATCAACAACTCTTGCAGCATGGAAGCTACCAACTCTTTCTATGAGAACGGGGCTACCTTCAACTTCAGCCAAGGTTATCTCAAGGCTCTTAATATGACGTTTGTGAACGGCACAGTCAACCTGTCCAACGGTTCCATGCTGGAAACAACCCAAACCAATACCATCGGAGGAACCAAATTTTATGGAACCGGTGAAAATGCTTCCATGATCAAATCTACGAAAACAATCTATGAAGGAGGAGCTTTCACCTACGATGGCAATTTGGCAATCGAATGTGACGAGCATGTAAAGAAGGAGCAATGGTGGGACAATTTCGTTGTAAGAAATGGCGCATATATCACAAATATAGGTCAGTCTGACGTTACGATTGAAGTCTGCACAGGTGAGAAAAATGAAGGTAATCCGGGAGAAGCTCCCAAAGATCCTGAATTCCCTATTATAGAAGACTATAATAATTACGCCTATCTGTTCGAAGACCAGTGGCCTGTCTACGGAGACTATGATATGAATGATGCTGTCATGATTGTCCGAAAAAGACATGTATCTACAAACAAGCAGAATAAGGTAAAAGAGTTCAAATTTGAAATTGACCTCGCAGCAGTGGGCGCAACGAATAGAATCAGTGCCGCCATCATGTTTGACGACATATCAGTCAATGAATTCAATGGAAGCGTAGAACTGGACGATGCACCGGTTTCTTTCGATTTGAACAACAAAAACATCGAAAACGGGCAAGACAATGTTATCATACCATTGGTTGACAATATGCACAGCGCATTGGAAAGCAACAGATACGTACCCATCAATACCATTTCCAATTATGAAGGAAATAAGAAAGATGTGAAGAATATAAACTTTTCCATTAAATTCGACAACCCGACATTGTCACCGGAAGCGTTCAACATCAGCAAAATGAATATCTTCATCATTGTAGGAGAGAACAACAGCAACAAACGTAAAGAAATCCACATTGCGGGATTCCAGCCTACCAAAAAGGCAGATACCAGCATGTTTGGCAACAACAACGACAAAAGTTCGCTGTCCGCCCGGAAATATTATATAAGCAAAGACAATCTGGCATGGGGAATTATGGTTCCGGCCAACTTCAAATGGCCGTTGGAATACGCGAACATCAAAAATGTATATCCTCAATTTACCCAATGGGTGACAAGCGGAGGAGAAGATAACAAGAATTGGTGGAATGACTTTGACGTGAACAGGGTCTACCAAACGAATAAAAACTAACAAGCGAAGCTTTTAAGAATACGGATTTTGTGAAGACTACGAAATCCGTATTCTTTTTTTTAATTTCCCATCCTTTATTAGAAGATTATTTATATATTTGCACGTAACATAAGTAAATGCAATTATAACCACAATCTACTAATTAGTTTGCAAGACGAGCAGTATAAAAAATTCTTATTATGAAGAAAAAAATCCTATTAGTCGATGACAAGGCAACCATTGGAAAAGTTGCAGGAATATACCTAGGAAAAGAGTATGACTTCACCTATTTGGAAGATCCGATTAAAGCCATTGAATGGCTGAACAACGGCAATGTCCCCGATCTTATCATTTCGGATATCCGCATGCCACTCATGACAGGAGACGAATTTTTGAGATACATGAAGAACAATGAATTGTTCAAGTCAATCCCCATTGTCATGTTATCCAGCGAGGAAAGTACAACAGAACGAATAAGACTCCTGGAAGAAGGAGCCGAAGACTATATATTAAAGCCATTCAATCCGTTAGAACTTAAAATCAGAATCAAAAAGATTATCGACTAATACACGAATCTGCGGCATGCAATACTTTATTTATATAGGAAAAGACAATACAACAATAGAGCGGTTTTCAAAGCTGACCACGGGAGTCTTTTATGCTGTATCCAAATACAACAAGTCTTTTAGCATACTGGACAATATACGTGAGAAATATGACGTAACCCTGTTTTTTGAACAAGTAGAGTTGACTAAAGATATTGCAGACATTCGCTATATGCGCAAAAAATACCCGGGAGTCTATATGGTGCTTGTCATTGATTCCATCACCAAGGAAGAAGCGTCAGAATACCTCAAAGCCGGAATCAACAACACCGTTAAGTATGAGGCGGAAAAAGAATCGTTCACAGATTTGTCCTCTTTCCTTGAACGCCGGAAGGATCAGAAAATAAAAGATCTCCAGCTAAAAGCGCAAAACATCACCGTTTTCCATTTGCCCTTATGGAAAAGAGTATTCGATATTTTCTTTTCCGGAATAGCATTGCTATGCCTCTCTCCCTTGTTGCTGCTTACAGCGGCAGCTATCCGAATGGAAAGCAAAGGACCGATTATTTACAAGTCCAAACGAGTAGGGAGCAATTATCAGATATTTGATTTCTTAAAATTCCGCTCCATGTACACCGATGCAGACAAGCATCTTAAAGATTTCAACGCCCTTAACCAGTATCAGCAGGAGGAAGAAGACGCGGCAGACATGGATATTTGGGGAGAAGAACCGGATATCAGCGAAGATGGACTAAGCGAAAACGAGGATGGGATACTTTTGATTTCGGATGATTTCATGATTTCCGAAGATGACTATATCAACAAGAAATCAAAAGAAAAGAGCAACGCTTTCGTCAAACTTGAGAATGACCCGCGAATCACCAGAGTGGGACGCATCATCCGTAAATACAGTATCGATGAATTACCTCAACTTATCAATATCCTAAAAGGAGATATGTCAATAGTAGGCAACCGTCCTCTCCCGCTCTATGAAGCCGAATTGCTGACAAGCGATGAGCATATCGACCGCTTCATGGGTCCGGCCGGATTGACCGGTCTGTGGCAGGTAGAGAAAAGAGGCGAAGCCGGTAAACTCTCTGCGGAAGAACGCAAACAACTGGATATCACATACGCAAAGACATTCTCGTTCTGGTTGGATATAAAGATTATTCTGAAAACAGTTACCGCATTCATCCAAAAAGAGAACGTATAATCTCCTTCCAGATGATAGACTCTTATATCTACATAATAGATGATCTGGTATTCTTCTGTACAGGGCTTTTGCTGCTATACCTCTTTGTGATGGCCGTAGCTTCACATTTCAAACATATCACTTATCCTAAAGCTCAAAAAACAGTTCGTTGCGCTATTCTCGTTCCGGAAGGAAGCCTTCTTCCGGATATTTATAAAGAAGAATCATACGAGTTCATCACATACAGCGATCTGTATCAGACAATCAACAGTTTAGACCAAGAGCACTACAACTTGGTTATCTTTCTATCCCATACAGCCTCCGCTTTATCTCCGCAATTTCCGGACAAGATATACAATGCATACGATGCCGGCGTACAAGCCATCCAACTACATACGGTGATAGAAAACCGTAAAAGCTTCCATAATCGCTTCCGTGCCATACATGAAGAAATAAAAAACAGCCTTTACAGAGCCGGTAATACACAACTCGGACTATCCTCCCATTTGCTTGGGACCAACATGGCAATCGACCTGAAATGGCTACAAAAGAATATGAAAAGCTCTAAAACCAATATTGAGCGGAAGTTATTCCGGCAGAATATATACATTGATTACCTGCCGGACGTAATTGTGTACTGCCAATCCGCTCCGGTCTGCCCTTATCGGAGACGTATCCGGAAAACAACTTCCTACTTACTCCCTTCCATATTTGAAGGAAACTGGAGTTTCTGCAACCGGATCGTACAACAATTAACGCCTTCTCCGCTTAAATTATGTATCTTCGTAAGTATCTGGACTTCGTTGATTACCGTATATAATTGGACCTTATCATTCGGATGGTGGATTGCACTCTTCGGTCTATTAATCACTTACAGCCTGGCAATTCCTGATTATCTGGTAGAAGACAAAAAGAAGAAAAAACATTCAATATGGAGAAAAAAACACTTAAACAGCGAATTAAAGAAAACCCCGGTTTAAAACAGGCTGTGCATCGTTTTATCATGCATCCCGTTAAAACTCGCCCTAATTGGTGGATACGGCTCTTCGATTTCATATACCTGAAACGCGGAAAGGGGTCTGTCATCTACCGGAGTGTCCGCAAAGACCTCCCTCCCTTCAACCGGTTCTCTTTAGGCAAACATTCAGTTGTCGAAGACTTCTCCTGTCTGAACAATGCAGTTGGCGACCTAACAATCGGAGATTATACACGAATCGGATTAAGAAATACAATCATAGGTCCGGTTCATATCGGCAACCACGTCAACCTGGCACAGAATGTAACAGTCACAGGACTCAACCACAATTACCAAGATGTGGAAAAGATGATTGATGAACAAGGAGTCAGCACACTGCCTGTTATTATTGAAGATGATGTATGGGTAGGCGCCAATTCGGTCATTCTACCGGGAGTAACCTTAGGGAGACATTGCGTAGTGGCTGCCGGAAGTGTAGTCAGTCATTCCGTTCCACCTCATTCAATATACGCCGGATGTCCTGCCAGAATCATAAAAGCATACGATTTCGAGACTAAAGAGTGGAAGAAAGTAGAGAAAACACCTGCCACTAACCATAAATAGTGAGAACTACTACATAATATACCTCATAATGGTGATTGTGACACATTCTGAAACGCATTATCTTTGCAGTATCAGAATTGAATTAATTAGTCATAATTTTATTACGTAGCCACATTTAAGTAAAAATGAATAGAGTCCTGCCGAAGCGATTTCGTCGGGATTTTGTTTTTATGTTGCAACATACTTAAAGCTGTATACATAAAAAAACGAGCTAATTCTTTTTATAGAACCACTCGCCACTGCATCAGAAAAGCCTAAAGGCTTTTCCATAGTACCTCAAATTTCCTGAAAACTAATCTTCTTTTTACCTAAAAACGTCTTACCTATTGTTATCCTTTTACCTTCTACTAAAAACTTATCCTATTGAACTAAACTAAAAAACTTTTAATACCTTAAACTGTCTAATCTAATACCTTATTTAATATTTTCTTTTACCTTATAAACTAACAGCAATTTCTCAACTGCTTTGCAAAGGTACGAATATTTTTCGTGTACGCAAACGGTTTTATATTTTATAACACTTCCGAAGGCTATAAATCTTTCACATCGCTCAACGCAACCAGCTTATTTACAATAGCATAGATAGTCAAACCGGCAGCACTATGTATTTGCAATTTTTTGCTAATATTTCTCCGATGTGTAATCACCGTATGAATCGACAAAAATAGCTTTTCCGCTATTTCCTTATTTGTCATTCCCTTCACCACACAGATGACGATCTCCTTTTCCCGCTGGCTAAGCGTGTCCTGATTATCCATCTCTTCTTCTTCGGAAACCACATTCAGTAAACCTGCAATTTTCTTAGAAAGAGTTTCCAAATCATCGAATATTGAAATAGACTCATCATACTTACCCAATAATGAAGCATCTACAAAAGAAGTAACCAAGGCTATTAAACGTATTCTTTTACCGGATATTTCATCTCGAAACTTAGCTACATCAAAGTAATCACCAAAAGTAGGATTGACAATCAACATCTCCGGACATTGCGTCCGGACGCAATCGTGCAAAGCTTCAACAGACAACAATTCTATTGGTTGCACTTTTACGTTAGAAAGACGCTTCAATGCAGCAGTCAATCCACCACGAATAATTACAGAAGTCTCTGCAATAGCTATTCGAACGACTTCGTTATTTTTCATTTTCCCTAATCCTCCTTTCCAAATTCAGAATAGCAGGAACAAAAATATAGTCCTCAACCTTGCAATGAGATTCCAGTCCGGCTTCGCAAGCATATATGTCGAAAAGAGCCGCGTTCAGAAGATTCTCATTTGCTTTGGCAGGGCAATATTTAATAATGATATTTTTCAGTTCTGTCAATTTCTCCCCTACCTGATCGTGATGCTTGGAAAACGTACTGATCTGATAGTTTTTGGGAGCAACTCCTTTAATCAATGAATCGACATACTTAAATACGGTTTTCTCTTCATAATCCATGTGCTTACGCACCTCTCGTGTATATTCATCGAAAAACTTAAGGATGAGAAAAGCAACATCGTCTTGCGAACAGTCGATTGCCTCGATCAGTTTACGACGAATAGCAGGAAGAGAAAAATCCAGAAAATAAATATGTGCCTGCCGCAGATAATCAATCAATGCAGGTATGGAAATATCATCTTTATCTCCATCGAGCCGGGAAAAGCCTTCAGCCATAAAGTTGACTACAATCAGAAAGGTCCGGCAGTCTACTCCATTCAGTTCACAAACCTCCTTGACTGTCTTGTCACCGAACCCCAACGAAAGCCCAAAACGACTCATCACTTGCAACAAAGAATAATTATCGCTGATGAGATCGATCATCTTATCAGTTGGCTTATATTTTTGTAAATTATCCATCATACCTATTTATATTAGAGACTGCAAAGGAACGGAATATTTTGCTGAAATGCAATCATCATTTATAGGTATTTTAATTCGCCGGAAATAGCCAAATACTAATTATATGCTACTATTTTGTGGCGCAACTTTAGGCAAGCTAGTCTTTTTTTAGTAATTTTGTCGCTATCAATTTGTAATTAGTAACTCGTAATTTGTAATTAATAAAATGGCAAACGAACTCGAACTGAAATACGGCTGCAACCCTAATCAAAAGCCTGCCCGTATCTTCATGAAAGAAGGCGAACTCCCCATCGAAGTATTGAATGGACGTCCCGGTTATATCAATCTATTGGATGCATTCAACAGTTGGCAACTAGTGAAAGAACTGAAAGAAGCTACCGGACTGCCGGCTGCCGCTTCTTTTAAACATGTCAGCCCTGCAGGTGCTGCTGTTGCGGTAGAAATGAGTGACACGCTGAAGAAGATTTATTTTGTCGATGACATGAAACTATCTCCATTGGCTACAGCATACGCCCGTGCACGTGGAGCAGACCGTATGTCGTCTTACGGAGACTTTATCGCATTGTCCGACACTTGCGACGAAGAAACAGCACGCATCATCAACCGTGAAGTATCCGACGGCGTCATTGCTCCTGACTATACTCCCGAAGCACTGGAGATTCTAAAGAATAAAAGAAAAGGAACCTATAATGTAATAAAGATAGATCCCGCATATCGCCCGGCTCCTATCGAACATAAAGATGTATTCGGAGTAACTTTCGAACAAGGAAGAAACGAATTGAAGATCGATGAAAGTCTTTTGAAAGAGATGCCTACGCAGAACAAGAAAATCCCGGCTGATGCAAAACGCGACTTAATCATTGCCTTAATCACTTTAAAATATACACAATCCAATTCTGTATGTTATGCCAAAGACGGACAGGCAATCGGTATTGGCGCAGGCCAACAGTCACGTATCCACTGTACGCGCTTGGCAGGAAATAAAGCAGATATCTGGTATTTACGCCAACACCCGAAAGTGATGAACTTGCCATGGATTGAGAAAATCCGTCGTGCAGACCGTGACAATACAATTGACGTTTACATCTCGGAAGATTATGACGACGTACTGGCAGACGGCATCTGGCAACAGTTCTTCACCGAAAAGCCGGAAATACTGACACGTGAAGAAAAACGGGCATGGCTGAATACAATGACAGGTGTAGCTTTAGGATCGGACGCTTTCTTCCCATTCGGAGATAATATAGAACGCGCGCATAAAAGTGGTGTCAGCTACATTGCACAACCGGGTGGTTCCGTACGTGATGACCATGTGATTGGAACTTGCGACAAATATAATATGGCAATGGCATTTACAGGCATCCGCCTATTCCACCATTAAAAAGATCGACCATTTTTTATTCCATATATCCCCATTTATAATGAGAAGGAGACAAATCTTCCATTATAAATGGGGATTTCTTATTTCTTTAAGACCCTCTATCTTTGCAGCGTTACATTTAAAAACGAATCAAAGATGAATAAAATTGGTGTATTTTATGGTTCCACAACAGGAACAACAGAAGACCTTGCCCGTCGAATTGCAGAGAAATTAGATGTACCATCGGCAGATGTATTTGATGTATCTAAGCTAACAGAGGCATTAGTCAATGAATATGATGTATTGGTGCTCGGCTCTTCCACATGGGGAGCAGGCGAACTTCAAGATGACTGGTACGATGGAGTAAAAGTTTTAAAGAAGTGTGATTTATCCCACAAATCTGTAGCCCTGTTCGGTTGCGGCGACTCTGACTCGTATAGCGACACATTCTGTGACGCAATAGGTATTCTTTATGAAGATCTGAAAGATACCCACTGCAAATTCTGTGGAGCAACAGATACTGCAGGCTATACCTTCGATTCTTCCATTGCCGTCGTAGACGGTAAGTTTGTAGGTCTTCCACTTGACGAAGTCAACGAAGATAGCAAAACAGACGAACGTATCAGCGCATGGGCTGAACAAGTGAAACAAGAAATTAGCTAATTTTACCTTAACATAAAAAGAATACTTTGCATCATGGCAACTGAAAGAATCATCCCCGGCGAAATCCGAATTTTTCTTAATCATATTTATGAGTTTAAGAAAGGCGTACGCAACATGGTACTTTACACAATGAGTAAAGAGCACGAAGAATTTGCCATCCGCCGATTGAAAAATCAAAAGATCAGTTATATGATACAGGAAGTAGGTACCAATAAAATCAACCTGTTTTTTGGAAAGGCAGAATGTATGGAAGCCATGCGGCACATCATCATCCGTCCTTTAAACCAACTGACTGCCGAAGAAGATTTTATTTTAGGAGCCATGCTGGGATATGACCTTTGCCAGCAATGCAAACGATATTGCAGTAAAAAAGAAGGTATAAAGATGGCAGTTTAAGCGATAACCTTAGCATAAGTTTAGCTTTGTTTGTATGTAGTTTGTCTGAGTTGAATCGTTTCTGAAAAGGTAGTTTCCTGATGGTAGATATACTCAAGGAAACTGGTTGTAGAAGAAACGATTCGCTCAATTACAAACAAAATCGGTGACACTATGAAATAATAAAGACAACTCTCTACACACTAACAACAGACAAAGGTGTATATCAGTAAAAATTATCATACTGAAATACACCTTTGTCTGTTTTATTTTATCTACTACTATATTTTTTCTACTCTTTAGATTAAAATTACCTACATATACTGAATTTAAGAAACAACTATGCCTAATATTAGGTATTGCCACATTTTTTAACCTCATCTAACTTTGCAGCCGATAAAATTATTAAAAAGATGAAAAAAATAACAGCAATCGTTATTCTTAGTCTCCTACCTTCTCTTACAATTCCAGCACAGGAGACAAAAGAAATTTCCAAAAGTAGTAATTCTTCTTCTACAGAAGAATATACAAAATTCCGTTTTGGAGGATACGGTGAAATGGTCGCTAATTTTAAAGATTATGGCATCAACCGTTTCTATGGAGGAAACGATGGTAATCCAAAGAAAAACAGGAATACCATTTCAATTCCCCGTTTCGTTTTAGCTTTTGATTATAAGTTCAATTCCAAATGGATACTCGGTGCAGAGATTGAGTTCGAATCTGGTGGAACAGGTACAGCTTTCGAATTAGAAAACACCGAAAACGGTGAATACGAAACAGAAGTTGAAAAAGGAGGTGAAGTAGCTATCGAACAATTTCACATCACACGTTTAATTCACCGCTCCCTCAATGTACGTGCCGGACATATTATTGTTCCGGTAGGATTGACTAACGCACACCATGAACCGATCAATTTCTTCGGAACTTCACGCCCGGAAGGTGAAACAAGCCTTTTGCCTTCTACCTGGCATGAAAATGGTCTGGAAATCTTTGGTTCTTTCGGAAAAGGGTATGCAAGCTTCGATTATCAAGCTATGGTGGTAGCAGGCCTGAATCCTAATGGATTCGATCGTAACACATGGGTAGGTAGTGGCAAACAGGGAATCTTTGAGGAAGACAACTTCACTTCTCCCGCGTATGTATTTCGTTTAGATTATAAAGGAGTTCCCAATTTACGTGTAGGTGCATCATTTTATTATTGTGCAGATGCAGGAGCCAACTCTGATAAAGAACAGACTTATGCAAGCTATGGAAAAATTCCGATAAGAATCTTCACCGCAGATGCACAGTATCGCAATAAATATGTAACGGCACGCAGTAATATCTTATATGGAAATTTGGGAAATTCATTAGGAGTAAGTCAGGCAAATGTCAAATTATCCAATAAATCGCCTTACAGCCGTCTGGCTCCGGTAGCGAAGAATGCCGTAAGTTATGCAGCAGAAGCCGGTATTAATATCCGCTCGGTCTTCGGAGGCAATAAAAAGATTCCGGTAATCTATCCATTTGCCCGCTATGAATACTACAACCCACAAGAGAAAGGGGAAAAAGGGCAAACGATGGAAAAACGTTGCCAAGTAAGTATGTGGACAGCGGGATTAAATTGGTACGCTTTGCCAAACTTAGTGATAAAAGCAGACTATGCAACCCGCCAGATTGGTACAAATAAAGTTTTTGGCGTATCAAAGTCATACAACAGTGAAAACGAATTTTCTATTGGAATTGCCTATATAGGATGGTTTATTAAGAAATAACAAATAATCAATTATTTAATTTTTATATGATGAAAACAAAATTCTTTTATGTCGCAGCCCTAATATTGGGATTAGCATTCACAACAACTTCTTGCAGCAGTGATGATGACAACCCAACAGTAGATCCTGCCAATATTGATTACACTCCTGAAAACGCATCAAGCTGGCATAACTACATGAGAAATGTAGCAGCACTTCTAAAAACAGATGCAACCAATCTCTACAACGCATGGAATTCAAGCTATAAAGGAGGTGAAAGCTATGCTTCCCTGTTCAAGGCTCATAGTGGCTCTCCTTACGCAAGCGCCTTGAGCTGTGTGGAAGAAATCGTGGATAAATGCGCGGAAATTGCCAATGAAGTCGGTACTGCCAAAATTGGTGACCCATACAACTTGTATAAAGCCGGAAATACTGAAGAAGCATTATATGCTGTGGAATCCTGGTACAGCTGGCATTCTCGTGATGACTATACCAATAACATTTATTCCATCCGGAATGCATATTACGGTTCTTTAGACGGTAATATAAATGCTAATTCTTTATCTACTGTTATCGCCGGTGCTAATTCATCATTAGATACCAAGATAAAGAATGCTATCCAAAAAGCGGCAAAAGCCATTCAGGATATTCCGCAACCTTTCCGTAATCATATTCCCAGTAACGAAACGGTAGCAGCTATGGATGCTTGTGCAGAGCTGGAAAGTATACTGAAGAATGACTTAAAATCCTATATTGCAAATAATAGCAACAATATCAATACGGACGCAGTACTTAATCCTGTAGTAACACAATATGTAGATGCAGTAGTAGTGCCTACCTACAAAAGTTTGAAAGAAAAAAATGACGCTCTCTACAATGCAGTAATAGCCCTTGCAGACAATCCGTCAAATAGTGCTTTTGAAACAGCTTGTGATGCTTGGATCACTGCCCGTGAACCATGGGAAAAGAGCGAAGCTTTCTTATTCGGTCCGGTAGACGAAATGGGACTTGATCCTAACATGGACAGCTGGCCTTTGGATCAGAATGCTATTGTACAAATACTGAATTCTCAAAGTTGGAGTGATCTCGAATGGAGTGAAGGTGATGATGAAGCTGCTGTCGAATCGGCACAAAATGTACGCGGTTTCCACACATTGGAATTCCTTCTCTACAAAAACGGTGAACCACGTAAAGTACAATAAAGCTTTATCTTAGCTAAGATATTATTGAGAAGTAAAGGTTGGAATTCAATGATCCACCTTTACTTCTTTGGTATGTTTAAAACATATTATTGAAACAAAGTCAATAAACAATGAATCACTTTCTAAAATATTCATTCTCTTTCTTTTGCCTGTTGGCATGCTCTGCCTGTGATGATGACGGAATTGACATATTGGATATCGAGATTCCGGAGGGCTATGCTCTATCAGCCGGAACATCAACTATTTTCTTGAATTCGTCTGTTGCTTATGACACGCCTGCAGATTGGATAACAGGAGCATACGATGTACGTTTCACCCGAGGCGACAGGCTATATGACGATGTACGTACAAGCAACAACGGGCATGGCGGCGGACTTGGCCCCGTTTATGCCGGTTATTCGTGCGGCAGTTGCCACCGGAATGCGGGACGTACTAAACCCTCTTTATGGACAGAGGGTGGATCGGGCAGCTATGGATTCTCTTCCATGCTAGTCTACATATCCCGTAAAAACGGAGCTTTCTTTCAAGATTATGGACGTGTGCTTCATGACCAGGCAATCTATGGAGTGCAACCGGAAGGCAAACTGTCTGTGGAATACACTTACGAGACATTTTCTTTCCCTGATGGAGAAGCCTACACGCTTTGCAAACCCAATTATACTATATCCGAATGGTATGCCGAAGAAATCAAACCGGAAGATTTGTTTTGTACCGTACGTATTCCATTACGCCATGTAGGCATGGGGCAAATGATGGCACTAGATCCTGTTGAAATTGAAGCACTTGCAGCAAAAAGTAATTATCCCGAATATGGAATCAGCGGACGATGTAATTACATCACCGAACGCGGAGTGAGAAGTCTGGGATTGTCCGGCAACAAAGCTCAACATGCCGATTTAACTGTAGAATTGGGATTCTCCAGTGATATGGGCGTTACCAACAGCCGCTATCCGGAAGAAATCTGTGAAGGACAAATACAAGTAAACCAAGGCAGCATGATGGGGCTTTCTTACGACCAACTGGATGTCAGCACAGAAGAGATGGAAAACGTAGATCTCTATATGCAAAGTCTTGGTGTTCCCGCCCGGCGTAATGTAAACGATCCGCAAGTAATCAAAGGGGAACAGAACTTCTATAAAGCCAAATGTCATCTCTGTCATGTGACCACTTTACACACTAAGACACGTGGTAGTGTTTTATTAAATAATACTCAACTCCCGTGGTTAGGCGGTCAAACGATTCACCCTTATTCTGATTATCTATTACATGATATGGGTTCTGAAATTATGGGAGTCGGACTGAACGACAACTATGTAAGCGGGCTGGCACGTGGAAACGAATGGCGTACTACCCCTCTTTGGGGAATCGGCTTACAAGAAAAGGTCAACGGACATACTTATTTCTTGCATGACGGACGTGCCCGCAATCTGACAGAAGCCATCATGTGGCATGGCGGAGAAGGAGAAGCATCAAAGAACTTATTTAAGAATATGAGTAAGGAAGACCGGGATGCGCTGATTGCATTTTTAAATTCACTTTAAACTAAAAGTAGTATATATAAAGTAATTATGAAGAGATTTATAATCATTGCCATGCTGACTGCCATAATGCCTTTGGCCGCTATGGCACAACATGAAGAAGATACAGAAAATGGTGTAGTATCATTAGCTGGAAGAGAAGGATTCACTATCGAAACCAAGAAAGGAGATTTTGTATTCAAACCCTATCTGCTCGTACAGACCAGTGCAAACTTCAATTGGTACGACGATGAAGGACTGGATAAAGCATACAATCAAGATAACATAGCCAACTCCGGATTTTCAGTTCCTTACGCCGTACTCGGATTCACCGGAAAGGCTTTCGATAAAGTATCTTTCAACCTTTCCATAAATGCGGCAGCCAGCGGAGGTGCATTACTTCAACAAGCCTGGTTTGATGTTCAACTGAAAAAGCAGTTTGCCATCCGGGTCGGTAAATTCAAAACTCCGTTTTCACATGCCTACCTGACAACACTGGGAGAAACATTGTTACCTAGTTTGCCAGTATCACTGACTGCTCCCGTTATCCTCCCCTATTCTTTGAATGCGGTAACACCCAATATTGGCACCGGATTCGATTTAGGTGTAGAGATTCACGGTTTGGTAGCTGATAAATTCGGGTATGAAATCGGTTTATTCAACGGTACGGGTGCAGCAGTAAATACAGCAACAAAAACATTTAGTGATGACTGGCACATTCCGTCTTTACTGTACGCCGGACGTTTCACCTATATGCCTAAAGGAGTGATGCCCGCTACACAGGGAAATCCGAACAGGCTGAATGAAGACAAAATCATGTTTGGTATTTCTACCTCTATCAATGTAGAAAGTGAAAATGAAAGTACCAATGATTATCGTGCCGGATTGGAGTTTGCAATGCTAAAGAACAAACTTTACCTGGGTGCTGAAGTCTATTATATGAATGTTGGCTTCACAAAAAGACAAAAGATTTCCGAGTCATATAATTACCTGGGTGGCTATGTACAAGGTGGTTACTTCGTTGCCCCCCGTCTGCAAGCAGCTGCACGCTATGATTTCTTCAACCGTAACGGAATGGACACCAATGGTTTTCTAAATATGCCAGCCGTGGGTATGAACTATTTTTTCAAGAACTGTAATCTGAAGTTACAAGCGATGTACCAGTATATTGCCCGTAAAGGTCATGATACCCAACTTGATCGGGATAACGACGATTTAGGTTTGGCAGTACATTCGGCCAGTATTCTACTTCAGTATACATTCTAAATAGCACAAGAAAGGATTTGTTTATGAAAAAATACATTCTTTTCGGGGGTTATCTACTGTTATTGGCATACATCACATCATGCGATGACGGACGTATTTACGAAAAGACAGAGACCCTATCAGAAGAAGGACGCACGCTGAAGATGAGCGGTAAGATCAATGGTATCAGTAAATGGCCCGATGGTTATAATGTTGTAGTGGCAGGCTTCAGTGATGAGAGCGAGTATGCCGTTGTCACCAAAACAATTCCGGCGGTCGAAGATGATGAGATCCAGGTTACGATGACAGGAGTCAGTGATAAAGTAACCACTATTGAATTGTGCGTTATTAATAAATTGAGAAAACGAGTTATCAGTTTTCAGTCAATGGACGACCTTACAGCAGTTGACGACACCATCCTTATGGATGTGGGAACTGTAAATGTAGGTATGTACCATGGCATTCAAGAAAAAGTATTTAATACGACATGCGCACACTGTCATGGTGGAGGTAGTTCGGCAGCAGCCAACCTGTATCTGACAGAAGGCAAAAGTTACGAGGCACTGGTCAACCGCCCGTCGAAGAAAGTAGATGGCATGTTACTCGTCAAGCCGGGCAGTGCGCAAGAAAGCGTATTGCACACATTATTAAATACCACTATTAGTTCAACCTGGGGATACGATCACTCAAAAGAAATAGTATCATCCCCGATTTTGACCCTTATTGACGACTGGATCAATAACGGTGCGCAAGAATAAATAGTTATTTACCCAACTGATATGAACAACAAAAAACAACAGAATATTCAGTCTGAAAAGACGCTAACAGAGATTTTTAAATATAATGCAGGAGGAGAAGCTTCAGAGTATCATATTATCATTCATTCTACTAAACCGGAAGATACATACGAAGAACAGCTGAATGCAGTATTAAACACCTACGATTATTTACTTACCCAAGAATTGAAAGGAGCAGTTGCCATCCTCAAACGTTATTTCCTTAGTGACGCTGCCAATCAGGCAGATACACTACTGGCATTGACAACCGAAGGTTCGGACTGCGCACTTTCCATTGTGGAACAGCCCCCGCTGGACGGAACAAAAATTGCCTTATGGGTTTACCTGTTGACAGACGTACAGACACAAGTCTTACATAACGGGCTTTTTGAGGTGAAACACAGTGCCTATCGCCACTTCTGGGGCGGTAGTGCATTCAATCGTGCCGCCAATTCGGAATACCAGACCCGTCTATTATTGAACGACTATGTGATGCAACTCATGGAACAAGGTTGTAAACTGGCAGACAATTGTATCCGTACATGGTTTTTCGTGCAAAATGTAGATGTGAATTATGCCGGAGTAGTGAAAGCACGTAATGAAGTTTTCGTCACCCAAAACCTGACAGAAAAAACACATTATATTTCCAGCACAGGCATCGACGGCCGGCATGCCGACCCGAAAGTACTGGTACAAATGGATACTTACGCTGTAGCAGGAATGCAACCGGAACAGATTCATTTCCTCTATGCTCCTACCCATCTGAACCCAACTTATGAATATGGAGTAAGCTTTGAACGTGGCACGTATGTAGATTATGGAGACCGCCGACAGGTATTTATTTCAGGAACGGCAAGTATCAACAACAAAGGCGATGTGGTATATCCCGGCAACATCCGCAAACAGACAGAACGAATGTGGGAGAATGTGGAAACCCTGTTGAAAGAAGCGGACTGCACATTTGAAGATTTGGGACAAATGATTGTATATCTGCGTGACATAGCCGACTATACAGTTGTTAAAGCAATGTATGACAAACGTTTCCCACATACTCCTAAAGTATTTGTTCATGCTCCGGTATGCCGTCCCGGATGGTTGATTGAGATGGAATGTATGGGAGTGAAAGAATGTAAGAACAAGGAATACGCTCCATTTTAATATCATAAAAGATTATACAGTTGAAAAGGTTACTTATTATCTTATATATCTGTCTGGTGGGACTACTCGCTGTGACTACTTTCGTAGAACAAGCGTATGGGACAGATTTTGTAGAAAGAAATATATATCATACATGTTGGTTTTGTTGTTTGTGGGGAACAATTGCCACCATTGCACTTGTTGCTCTCATCCGACGCGCTTTATGGCGACGGTTCCCCATATTGTTGTTTCACGGCTCTCTCCTCGTTATCTTGGTGGGGGCCATGATTACGTTTATCGGAAGCAAAAAAGGATACGTACACTTGCTTCCGGGGGCAACGATAGACAGTTTCCTGGAATCGGAAAGCGGCAGAAAAGCTGATCTGCCATTCACAATACAACTAGATAGTTTCCGTATAGCATACTATCCCGGAACAGAAGCACCGGCAGACTACATCAGCTATATCACCTACTCTCTTCCCGGACAGAAAAATGTTCTATTACACGAACAGATTTCAATGAATCGTATATTTACATCACAAGGTTTCCGTTTCTATCAGTCATCTTTCGATGATGACGGAAAAGGGAGCTGGCTGACTGTCAATTATGATCCATGGGGAACAGGAGTGACTTATGCAGGATATATCCTGCTCGGTCTCTCCATGATTTGGCTACTATTTTCCCGCAGTAGTGATTTCCGACGCCTGCTAAACCACCCGCTACTTAAAAAAGGAGGTGTATTTATACTGTTTATTTTCTGCCTTGCAGGTAACATGCAAGCACAAAAAAAACTCCTTCCTGCATTGAAACGAACACAAGCGGACAGTTTAGCACAGGAACAGGTTATTTATCACGACCGGGTAGTACCTTTCAACACATTAGCCCGTGATTTCATTCAGAAACTGACAGGAGAAGCTTCATATAAAGGATTGACACCTGAACAAGTGATAGGTGGCTGGTTACTTTATCCGGAAGTGTGGAGAAATGAGCCATTGATATACATCAAAAATACAGAATTACAGCATTTATTAAACTTACAAACACCTTATGCTCGATTAACTGATTTATTTGACGGTTCTGTTTACCGTCTCCGTGAACATTGGCAACGTGAACAAGGACAACAAAACAAACTCGCCAAAGCAATCCAGGAAACAGATGAAAAAGTAGGCCTGATCCTGATGTTGGAAAAAGGAACATTCATCCATCCATTACCCACTGATGGCAGCGTGCAACCTCTCTCCGAACTGGAAGTGAAAGCAGAATTACTCTACAACCGGATTCCGTTCAGCAAGATTCTTTTTATGATAAATCTGTCATTGGGAGTGTTGTCTTTCCTGCTTCTACTTCATAACAGCCTGCAAAGAAATATCCTCTCGCCCAAAGCCAAAACGATTTCCCGCACAGCAGGAACTTTCTTTTCTGTTGCACTCTATCTTGCTTTCATATTCCATTTAGCAGGATATTGCCTGCGCTGGTACATTGGCGGTCGTATTCCACTTAGCAACGGTTACGAAACCATGCAGTTTATGGCTCTTTGTATTCTTTTGATAGCCTGTCTGCTCCATCGAAGATTCTCATTTATACTTCCATTCGGATTCCTCCTCTCCGGCTTTGCTTTGTTGGTCTCCTATCTGGGACAAATGAATCCCCAGATAACCCCATTAATGCCGGTGCTCGTCTCTCCATGGCTAAGTATTCATGTTTCATTGATTATGATGTCTTATGCCCTATTGGCATTCATCATGCTAAACGGAATACTGGCATTATGCCTCCGGAAAAAAGAATCGGAAAACAATGTCTCCGGAAACGACGCTATACAAGACAACCGGATAGAACAGTTGACGCTAGTCAGCCGCTTGCTGCTCTACCCTGCCACCTTCTTTTTAGGAGCAGGCATCTTTCTGGGAGCAGTTTGGGCAAACGTTTCCTGGGGACGATACTGGGCGTGGGACCCGAAAGAAGTATGGGCACTGATTACTTTTCTGGTATATGGAGTAGCCTTCCATTCACAAAGCCTGCGCATTTTCCGCAAGCCTCTATTCTTCCATATCTATATGATTCTTGCTTTCCTGACCGTCTTAATGACCTATTTCGGGGTAAATTATGTTCTTGGAGGGATGCATAGTTATGCAAACGCCTGAACCACTATATATAGCTAGTAATTGATAGAAGAATACCCATTTTAGGGGATTGCGGGAAAAGCGGAAAGCCCCTATCTTTGCAGTATCAGAATTAAATTAATTAGTCATAATTATATTACGTAGCCACATTAAAAATACATAGAAATCGGCCGAAGTGATTCACCCGCATTTCTTTTATTTGGTTGTTAAGTTGAAAAAACCATATAATGTATTCATTTTGGAATATGAATAGATGACATATTCTAAAAGAGGCAAGGACGTCCGGCTTGTGAAAGCCGGACGTTTTTTTATATCAGTAAGAGAATAAAGTGAGAGAGCTCATGCATTCATGAGCTCTTTCCAACCAGCCGTTTCAAAAGCGATATACTCCGCTATAAACTTCTCCATCTCTTCTTTCTTCACAGGATGCAACACCAGCTCTTCGAGCAGGGCAAACAACCATACCGTATTCAGGTGAATAAAGAAGTTAGTTATTGCTATATTGATATGCGGATATTTCTGCTTCATCCCTTGAAAAAAAACAGAAATCGTACGCGTCATCAAATCTGTATATTCAGAACGGAAGTTCTCCAAAACAGAACCTTGTGCCTGAAAAAGCAGCAACCGCAAACGGTCACGATGTTCAGAGACCAATCTGATATATTCCCGTACAGACATTTTCTGATAATCCGAATCCATAAAGACGTCTATCGTCATCTGATCTGCATCGTGATTATAAATCATAGCATACAGATCATTCAATACCGGTTTCAGAATCGTACGGAATATCTCATCCTTATTGGTGAAATAATGATAGATATTACTCACCGTCACCCCTGCCCTCGAAGCTATTTCACGCATAGAGGCATCCTTGTATCCCTTTTCCAGAAACACTTCTTCGGCTGCCTTCAAGATTCCCTCTTGTATATCTCCTTTCAAAAATTGCATAGTATCGTTGCTATTTATCAATTCATATTTGTAACCTGTCTGTTCACCATCCGGGCAAATATACCATTTTTCTTTTTCAATTCCTCCGGTGTTCCCATTTCAGCAACACTTCCATTCTCCAATACTACAATTTTGTCGGCATTGGCAACGGTTCGCATACGGTGCGCAATAATCAGCACCGTTTTGTTACGTACCAATTCAGATATACCCGCCTGTATCTTGGTTTCATTCTCAACATCAAGCGAAGCCGTAGCCTCATCCAACAGAACAATCGGAGCATCCTTCAACAAAGCGCGGGCAATGGAAATACGCTGACGCTCACCGCCGGATAATGTTTCTCCATTCTCACCGATAATCGTCTGGTATCCCTGCGGCATTTTAGTGACAAACTCATCACATTGTGCCAAGCGGGCAACTCTCCGGACTTCCTCATCCGTAGCATCCCGTTTGCCAATACGGATATTATCCATAATGGAAGCATTGAAAAGAACTACATCCTGAAAGACAACGGAATAGTTTTTCAACAAAGTTTCAGGATCAATCCGACTGATATCCTGCCCGCCGAGGGTAATCTTTCCCGACTGGATATCCCAGAAACGTGCCGCCAACCTGGCCGCCGTACTCTTGCCACTACCCGAAGGACCAACCAAAGCCGTTTTTTCACCTTGCCGGGCAATAAAAGACAAGTTATTCAGAATTTGTTTTCCCTGCTCATAAGCAAAGTCTACCTGTCTGAATTCGATATCATAACCTTGAGGAGTGAATTCGGTAGTCCCGTTTTGTACCGGCAATGCTTCCATCTCATTCATTCTATTGATACGCACATCCAAATAGAACAAAGCGGCAATATTATTCATCACCTCACTGACCGGAGCATACACACGCGACCCGATAACCATAAATATAAGATAGGTAAACAAATCAACCGTACCCGAAGCCAAGAGATTGGCACCAACGATAATAACGCTTGCCAGTCCGAGTTTCAATACACTCTGGGAACCGTTTACCAACATGCCGAGCACCAGTTCATTACGAGTCAATACCTTTTCATAGGTATCAATGCTCGCATCCAGTTTTTCCAGATAGTCTCTCTCCTGATTGTAGGATTTTATCTCCTGAATGGTATCGAGTCCTTCCTGGATATGCTCGGTCACCATCCGCTTGTTCAGATAATTACTTTCATTGCTTTTCTGTATTTCCTTCTTCGAGAAAAGAAGGATTGCGGCAGCAAGCGGCACTACCCAGAACAAAGTAATCGTCAACTGCCAGTTATAAAATGCCATGCCGACGGTAATAAGCAGAATACTGATAATGGAAGCAAACAACTGGGGAACCGCATGCGAGAAAGTATGCTCGAGATCAGTGCAGTCATCCATAATCGTGGCGGTGAGGTCGGAAAGATTCTTTTCGCCAAAGAAAGCCAGAGGCAACTTGCGAAGTTTTTCCGCCAATGAGATACGCCGGTTTGCACTCTCATCATAAACGGTGGTATAGGTACTACGATATTGCAATACCGCAAATATATACATGACTATCATAAAGACAATACCGAGTATGCTATAATAGAGAATACCATGCGTCACCGAAGCCGAAGGCTGAAACACAGGACGAAGATATTCCTCAAGAAAAAGAAAAACAAATACCGCCGGCAACATCAATACAATATCGAGCAGTGTAGTGAAAAACACACCTTTACAGAAATCTTTCGCTCCTTTAGTTGAAAGGGCAAAACGTCTTTTTATTACTTCAATCATTAGAAACCTCCTTTCCTATTGTCCAGCGAACAGATTGCTGGTATTCATTCCACATATGATAATAGATGCCTTGTTTTCCAAGCAGGTTGGCATGTGTACCTTGTTCCGCAATCTTCCCCTTGTCAATGACGAGGATATTGTCGGCATCAGTGATGCTTGAAAGACGATGAGCAATCATCAATACGGTTTTTCCTTTTGTCAGTTCTTTCAAGGCTTGCTGGATGAGATGCTCATTTTCGGGGTCGGCAAAAGCAGTCGCCTCATCCAGTACAATGATGGGAGCATTTTTCAGGATTGCACGTGCCAGTACGATCCGTTGCTGTTCCCCGCCAGAGAGATATGTTCCCTCCGTACCAATCTTCGTATTCAGTCCGAACGGAAGTTTATTGATAATTTCCCGGCATTGTGCCATATCTACTGCCCGTTCCACTTCCTCCATTGTCGCGTCGGGATTACCATATTTGATATTTTCGAGCAGAGAAGTCTTGAACAGCTTTGTATTCTGGAACACGAAAGAAATATATTTCATCAGTTCTTCGGGAGCGATTTCTCTTACATTGATGCCACCTATTAAAACTTTCCCTTCCGTTGCCTCCCAGAAACGGGGAACTAGACGGGCAATCGTTGTTTTCCCTCCGCCCGAAGCTCCGACAAGAGCTACTGTGTTTCCTTGCGGAATAGTGAAACTAACATCATCCACCGCCTTTTGATTAGCTCCCGGATAGCTGAAGGAAACTTTTTCGAACTGAATACTGAATTCCTTTACCGGTTGTGGATGCTCTACAACAGTCAGGTGCTCATAAGCAACCAGATTCTCAAGACGTCCGATAGCTTCACTCGCCTGCCCCAAAGCCTGATTGAGATACATACTCTTCATGATACTTTGGGAGAATACAGGAGTAATGAGAACAAACAGGAAGAAATTAAGTAATACCGATGCATAATTACCTGAATAACCAATCAGCAAAATAGCCAACGGAGCAAGGAAAAACACAAAACCATTGATTATTACGGTATAGAGCGACATCGGCTTCTCCCACATTCGTGTATAGCCGAATACCATTTTATTATAATTCATGATACAGCGGTGAAAGTTCTTGAAAGAATAAATAGTCTGCTGGAAAACCTTCACTACGGGAATTCCTCTCACATACTCTACAGCTTCGGTATTCATTTCCTCCAGAGAGGTCATGTAGCTTTTCATAAACTGCCGTCCCTCCGCATTCATCATAAAACCCATAACCAGCATGGCAATAATTACAGGGACGATACATGCCAGACCGAGTATCCAATCGAACACAAAAATCAGTATGGCAGCTACCAACGGCACTAGAAAAGTAGCCGCAAGATCAGGCAACTGATGTGCCAGAAAACTATGGGTAACCCCTGCATTGTCATCTATAATCTTGCGAATACGTCCACTCGTATTAATGTCAAAGAAGCCGAGAGGCATACGCACTATCTGGCGCATGGCTTCTTTGCGCAAATTCGATTCAACCCGAAAAGCTGCAAGATGCGAAGACATCAATGCGGCAAAATAAAGGACGATGCTCGCCACGGCCATGCCTGCCGCCCACCAGGCATACGTCACCACATTACCGGAAGAGGTTATCTCTCCGTGTTCAAGCAGTTCTCTCACAATCAGCCAAATAAGGATATAAGGCAACATGCCCGCCAGGGCACTTAGGGCAGACAGCAGCATTGCCGCAGGCAAAAGCACTTTCCGTTTACCCATGTAGTTCTGAAGTTTTTTCAATGTACTCATAACGTACGTTCAATCTATATTAAGTTCGACAATCATTTAACTTATCGCTTGTTTTCAAAAAAGAACAATATTCGAAATCGTTCAAAAAAAAGAGAGCTTATATTTCTATAAGCTCTCTTCATCCCATTCAATCCGGTGCATGTGCACCTTTGATATATGATTAATCTCGACTCGTCTCTCACTGATTCGCATAAGTTTTCAATTATTTTCTGCAAAGGTACGGCTCGTCGGCAAGACGGACAATACCTAAAAATAATGAAATTTGCTATTCAGACTATAACGAATAAGTAATGATTGAAACAACAGAATAGTTATTCATGTTTCAGCCATGCACTTGGCAATACTTCTTTTTCACCTTTTTCATTCACCAGTTCCATCTGCAATACGCCTCCGTTACAATCGAAGTAACGCACCTCTATCGGATGAAGCCCGGCTTTCAAAGCCTTCTGCACAATAATCTCTACCGGCGAATGTGCTCCATCATTATCTCCCAACAATTCACCGTCAAGCATTAACGTGCTACCGTCGTCCGAGAGAAGGGCAAATGTATAGATACCATCGGCAGGAACTTCCAGATAGCCGGTCAATACCAGACCGATATTTCCTTTCACCTCTTCGGGAATGGATACCGATTCCACCACATACTCCCCTTTGACAGGAGCTGCATCAATATCCGCACAAAGATTACCACGGAAATCGTGCCATACTGCTTTCAAGCCGGGCTGCAAAGCGGCCGGAGCAGTCACCGCCTCCGCATAAGGAGCCTTTACATACTTGGTACGCACCACATCCGAAGGAGAACCATCCGGACGGAAAGTGCGGAAAGCGAAATCCGTAGTCTTCCCAACTTCCAAAGCACCGTTATAAAGAGCTGATTCTTTGGTAGGCATACTGCCGTCTGTCGTATACCGTATTTCAGTACCGGGTAACGGGCAAGTCAACTCCACAGTTGTTTCATCAATAAATGCATTCACTTTATAGAATCCCTGCAAGTCAGGCACCCTATAATTTACCCTCATCACATCCATCCGCTTAAATTGCGGAACAAGCTGACGATAAAATTCTTCGAGACCCGGTTTAGCTGTCGGCTCCGCCCAAGCTATTTCACTCAACGCTATCATACGGGGAACAATCAAATATTCAATGCGCTTCATTGTCGGAATCCATTCAGCCCAGAGATTCGCCTGCACACCCCAGATATATTTCTTCTGTTCCGGTGATAACCGCTCGTCTGCACACGGATCATACGCAAGTATTTTCTTTACTGAATTCTGATCCTGCGCATAATCGAAATAGAAATATTCATTCGGACAAGCAATCACTTTCTGCTTTTGTGCAGTTGCCGTAGGCAATGCATCTTTCGCCCAACTTCTCCACCATGTAATGGCAGCATCGGAAGATAATCCGTCGGATACCACTTCATCCCAGCCTATGAGTTTCTTTCCATTGGCAAGGAAGAATTTCTCCATGTCACGTACAAACCATGCCTGAAGTTCTTCTACCGAACCCAGTTTCTCCGTACGAATCCGTTTCTGACAAAGAGGACATTTCTTCCAGTTGGCTTTTTCCACTTCATCACCACCCATGTGCACATATTCATAAGAGAAAAGTTCAAAAACTTCTTTGAACACATTCTGACAGAACTCCAGCGTTGTATCTTTGCCCGGACAGATAGGAGAAGAGAAAGTTTCCCCCCACCCGATTAATCCGTCGCACGCCAATTCCGGATATTGACCGATAGCTGCCAGGAAATGTCCCGGCATATCAATCTCGGGAATGACATCAATGCCTCTTTGCGTAGCATAGGCTACTATTTCTTTTATATCATCATGAGTGTAATAACCTCCATACAGCGTATCTCCTTCCACAATGCGTATCTTATCTTCCGGAATCAGGAAATCGGTATTATCTTCTTCTTTCGCACGTGCCATACAGGTACGATCCTGCGTATTGAATTTACGCCAGGCCTCTTTTTCTGTAAGCAACGGGTACTTCTCGATCTCTATACGCCAACCCTGATCGTCAGACAGATGCCAGTGGAATTTATTAAGTTTATACAAAGACATCAGATCTAATACATGCTTCACTTCTTTTTTATTCCAGAAATGGCGGGAAGCATCCAACATAAATCCACGCCATTCAAACCGTGGCGCATCTTCTATTTGCACGACAGGGATAGAATAATTCTGTTTCTCTCCCTGCACTTCTATCGTTGCAGGAAGCAACTGGCGAATAGTAGTAATAGCAGAAATAATACCTGAATAGTCAGTTGCCTCTACCCGAATATACTCCGGCGTAGACTCAAGTTTATAAGAGCCGGGCTTTCCAACAGTATCCTTCAACTGAAAATACATATCTACCTGACTCTTATCGGTAGTGACTTCAACAGAAGACGATATGACATTCCGAAGAATCTCCTGCAGATACCCGACAGCCGGAAACAAGGACTGATCGGAAACCCCAATCTTCATTCCATCTTTTAAAACAAACGAGCCAGACTGCTCGGTCAGACTAACGGGGGTAGGTAAGATTGCAATCTCTTGCTTGACGGTAGGCGTGCAAGAAGAAAAAATACAAGCTGACACAATGAGAAAAAAGCTACTTAGTTTTTTGAACATGCGGTTAACTATTTAATAAATTAATTGTCCTGTTTTTAATTGACCATCTATATATAATACAACTAAAACGTATAAACTACTAAAAAGGCAGAAAAAGTTTTTTGCGACTTCATATCACAGACTCCTATTAATGTTTATCTTTGCTCCCCAATCCCATTACAAACAATTATAAAGAGTCACTTCAATGTCAAGAGAGAAAATACTAATCACAACCTCGTGGATCAGCACAATTGGCAATGCAATCTTGTCCGTATCCAAAATCATAATCGGTTTATTTGCCGGTAGTTTAGCCGTAGTCGGCGACGGTATCGACTCGGCAACCGACGTCGTTATCTCTATCGTTATGATTTTTACGGCACGCCTCATCAACCGCCCTCCTTCAAAGAAATATGTATTCGGATATGAGAAAGCGGAAGGGATCGCAACAAAGATTCTATCACTCGTGATATTTTATGCCGGTGTACAAATGTTGCTATCATCCACTAAAAACATCTTTTCAGATGAAGTGAAAGAGATACCATCGGCTATCGCCATCTATGTCACTATATTTTCTATTATCGGTAAACTCTTACTGGCTTCATACCAGTACAAACAGGGAAAGAAGATCAACAGTTCCATGCTCACGGCAAACGCTATCAATATGCGTAATGATGTTGTCATTTCAACCAGTGTTTTGTTAGGATTGATATTTACTTTTATCTTCAAATTGCCGATACTCGATTCGATAACAGGATTGATAATCAGTCTCTTTATCATCAAATCTTCCATCAGCATCTTCATTGATTCCAATGTGGAGCTAATGGACGGGGTGAAAGATGTCAATGTATATAATAAGATATTCGAGGCTGTAGAGAAAGTGCCCGGTGCCAGTAATCCGCATCGCGTCCGGTCACGAATGATAGGGAATCTCTATATGATTACCCTTGATATAGAAGTGAATCCACAAATCACGATCACGCAAGCCCATGAGATTGCCGATGCAGTGGAGAAGAGCATCATTAATTCGGTAGATAATGTATATGACATTCTGGTACATGTGGAACCTGCCGGTAAATGTCAGACAGGAGAAAAATTCGGGGTCGATAAAGATATGGTTTGATCCATCTCTACACAGAGTTTTTTTCACTTTCCTCTATCACCTATCACCGACACTTCCAAAAGCTCTTATTCATGGGGATTTCAGGGGTGGTGACAGGTTGTTTGCAACCTATCACCGCATCTATCACCTATCACCGCCCGATCAATCAATGATTAACAAGGAGAAAAGAACAGGTCTCTATACGACATATTAGTTTCAAGGCTTGGAACAAAGTGTTTCCCGGTGTGAAACAAATCGTTTCACCATTTGAAACAAAGTGTTTCAACGCAGGAAACAAAAAGTACCGTGCCGGGAAACTATTTTTATGACCGATTAATAGCTGATCTTTACTCCGGCAAAGAAACTTCTCGGCAAAGAAGGGCCGTAAATATAACCGGAATCCCGGTTAGCTCCTCTGTCAAAGTCCTTCTGATAAGACTCAAAAATATTCTGAACTCCGCCGTTTAATTGCAAATCAACCGTTTTGTATAACTTGAAGTCATAAGCCAGTTTCACTCCCAAATCAAAAAAACGAGGTGTTCTGATTGCTTCCGCTTTTCTTTCAGGCATTTCACCCAGTTCGGCATTCTCGGCGGTGATATCCATACGTTGCACCAACATCCTGCCGGTATAGGTTCCTGACAGAGCGATAGATAAAGGTTTGATGGGGGTATAAGTGGCAGTGAAATAACCGTATGTATCGGGAGTACGGAAAATCTTCTTTTCTGCCGGTGCATCGTCATGCCACTTATGCGGTTCATCGTACCGGCTACGTTGTAAAGTTAATCCCGCTTGTATTTGCAGGATAGAAAGATAAGCCACTTTACCTTCCAGTGTCAATCCCATCACTTTAGCACCGGGGCCATTGCTACGTGTTTTCACTAATATACCATCACCACGGTCGTAAGGTTCGCCCAATACAAAAACATCGGTCAGTCTTGTATAAAAACCCTCAATCAACAAATTCGTCTGGAATGCTCCGAAACGATGATACATATCTGCCGAGGCACTGAAACTTTGGGATTTCTCTTCTTTCAAATCCTTTGCACGCTCGATCATAGCCACTGTTCCACCCACATTTTCAATATGCATATCCTCATCAAAAGCCTGCGGAGCACGAAATCCGGAAGAATAGCTTAAACGCAGGTTAATATTCTGGGTAGGATTAAAACGCAAGTTGGCACGGGGACTAAAGATCACATTATCCACCATATTATGCTTATCCAGACGACCACCAATCAGAATCCCCCAACGGTCGTTCTTCCATTCGTTCTGCAGAAAAGCACTGTAAATATTCACCGTCTGATCCGTGTGACGGTTATATCCCCACATGTTATCTTTTAGGCGGTCACGGTTATATTCAAGCCCTGCCGTGAGATCAGAAGGCATAAAAAAGCACTTGTCAAACGTATGTACGTATTGTGCGCCACCCATAGCGGTTAAATCCGTTGTCTTTCCATAGGCTTTCAGAGGATCGTTACCCGGTCCGTAATAACTGTCCCGGTCTGTATTGGCAGCCGATGCAAAGACACTTAGACGGTTCTTTTCATCCGGAGAGAAATAATCGAATTTCAAACTTCCACCATCAATAGAATGTTGCAACTGCTCCGCAATATGCACTTCGTGAGGAGGACGGTTCAACATATCCCCTCCACGACGAAATTCCTGCATGTGGTGATATTCAAAGGTCAGTTTGGAATAAGTACTTGTTTTCAGATAAGAGCGGAAACCCACTGTCTGATTCTTCAATTTGGGCAGTTCGGTAAATCCGTCTCCGTCATAATCATATCCCGACCGATAACGGTTCTGACCAAAGATATACAATCCGGCACGATGATCGTCCGTCACCAATGAAGCATTCAGTGAGGTGTTGTTATCGAATGAGGAGCTTCCTCCTAAAGAAGTTATGGTGTGCGACAGCTGACCGGAATTGCGCAAAGGCTCTTTGGTGATTATATTAATGGTTCCTGCAATAGCCGAAGAGCCGAACAAGGCAGAGCCTCCCCCACGCATCACTTCTACACGTTCAATCATGCTGGCAGGAATCTGTTCCAGTCCATACACTCCGGAAAGGGCACTGAATACGGGACGCGAATCTATCAGAATTTGCGTATATGGTCCGTCCAGACCATTGATACGGACTTGCTGGAAACCACAATTCTGGCAATTTGTCTCCACACGCACTCCGGGCTGGAAGTTCAGTCCTTGTGATAAAGTGGAAGAGTTGGTTGTTTCAAAAAGTTTCAGGTCGACGACATTCACCAAAGTAGGAGCCATACGACGTGTCGTTTCACTCCGGTTGGCGGAAACTACTACTCCGTCAAGAGCAATTGCATCCTCTTCTATTTCAAAATCTTCTTCCAGTGTCTTTCCTTTTTTCAGAGTTACGTTGCGGGTCACTGTCTTGTAACCTACTGAACTAACTTCCAGTATAAAATTTCCTTCCGGCAAATTCTTCAAAAAATAATGCCCGGTAGCATCGGTCACGGTTCCTATCGTCGTTCCTTTCAGTGCAATGGTGATGTACGGAAGGTGTTCTTTCGTTTTTTTATCCAGTACATGACCTATTATATTCGCATCGGATTTCTTCAGTTCAGGGTAGTCCGGACGTTCAGCCAATGCGTATGACAAGACACAGCACAGGCCGACCAGGACTAAAAGATATTTCTTCATTGTCGTTAGTCTTTTAATATTTTAATTCGAAAAATAATAATAAAGGGAAAGGGAAGCAGCGATCGTTAATCGTTGATCCTAAATACTGTTCCCCAAAAAAGATAGACTAAGCGACAGGAGGTGCTCTAAGAGATATTACGCCCGGACAAGAACGGTGAAATTGCTCTATTTGCGGGCGGACAAACAGGATGCATAATAGAGATAAAGCAGCAACAGAGAATGTTGGTATCAAACCGCTGTCGGTCACCAGCACATGACTCAAGAGATGAATTAGTTGGAATTCAACCGTCGTATGGCTATGTTCGCTGCCTTTTTTAAATGGATGTGAATGGACAATTGTAACCCCGTTGACCACATGGGAGTGAGTAAACAAAGTGATTCCTGCCATGTACGAGATAAACAGTACAGGCAGAAACCACTTCATTATATGTAGGTACAATTGTTTCATTCGGTCATCTTGCACATTTATTCTGTGCACCTAAGTCAAGGTTTAGTTTGTTTTTTTGCAAAGATAAGGATTGTCTCCATGCAAAACAATCCCTATTTATGACGATTTTAAATCTTAATCGAATTTTAATAACTTATCTTCACTCCGGCAAAGAAACTTCTTGGCAATGACGGACCATAGATATAACCGGAATCACGGTCAGCCCCTTTGTCGAAGTCGTTTTGGTAGGCATTGAAAATATTCTGTACGCCGGCATTCACCTGCAAGTTCATCGACTTGTAAAGTTTGAAATCATAGGCAGCCTTCAAACCGATATCGAAGAAGTCCTTCGTATTCACCGTTATCGGTTTTTCAAGGAATCCCGGAACTGGTTCGTGGGGAACCAGCATCGAACCGGTATATGTACCGGAAAGAGCGATAGATAATGGTTTTATCGGGGTATAGGTTGCTGTAAAATAACCGTAAGTATTCGGTGTACGCATCATTTTCTTCACAGCCGGAGCGTCTGGGTTCCATACGTGCGGTTCGCTGTAATGGCTCTGCTGCAAAGTGACTCCTGCCTGAAGCTGGAATTTAGTCAGATATGCCATCTTTCCTTCCAAAGTCAGTCCCATCACACGGGCTCCCGGTGCATTGTAGCGTGTACGTGTCAGGATTCCATCCACTACCTCTCCGTCGGTAAGGGCAAATACATCTGATAATTTTGTATAAAATCCTTCTACCAAGAAGTTAACCTGAAACGCACCAAAACGATGATAAATATCTGCCGAGGCACTCAAGCTCTGTGATCTTTCTTCTTTCAGATTATCGGCCAGTTCAACCATCGCCACATTACCGCCCACATTCTCCACATGCAAATCTTCGTCGAAAGCCTGCGGAGCACGGAAACCGGATGAGTAACTGAAACGAAGATTGATGTTTTCTGTCGGGTTATACCGCAGATTGGCACGCGGACTGAATATCACATGGTCAATCAGGTTATGTTTATCCAAACGACCGCCAATCAGAAATCCCCAATGCTCATTCTTCCATTCATTCTGAAAGAAAGCACTACCGATATTCACTTTCTGGTCTACTGTACGGTGGTATCCCCACATATTGTCTTCCAGTTTATCCTGATTGAATTCTATTCCGGCAGTCAGGTCAGCAGGCATGAAGATACATTTTCCGAAACTATAGACATATTGCGATCCTGCCATCCAGTTTAAGTCGGTGGTGTTTCCGTAAGCATTCGGATCTTGGCCGCCACCATAATAGCTGTCACGATTGATATGCTGCGCTGATGCAAACACATTGAAACGATGTTTCTCGTTAGGTGAGAAATAGTCAAATTTCAGTCCTCCACCATTGATCGAGTGTTCGGTCTGTTCCGCCACATTCGCTTCGTGAGGCGGACGGTTCAACAAGTCTCCTCCCCTACGGAATTCTTCCATGTGATGATATTCAAAAGTTAGTTTCGAATATGTCGTTGTTTTCAGGAATGAACGGAAACCGATGGTCTGGCCGTGTATCTTGGGGATTTCAGAATATCCGTCATCATCATGGTCATACGCAGAACGATGGCGATTCTGACCGAAGATATACAAACCGGCACGCTGGTCATCCGTCACAAGTGATGCATTCAGTGCTGTACTGTTGTCAAAAGCATCGCCATCACCAATACCTGTAATGGTATGCGACAACATACCGGAATTGCGCATCGGTTCTTTGGTAATGATATTGATTGTTCCGGCAATAGCAGACGAGCCGAACAAAGCCGATCCGCCTCCACGCATCACTTCCACACGTTCTATCATACTGGCAGGAATCTGCTCGATGCCATACACACCGGACAGTGCACTAAAAATGGGACGGGAATCGAGCAGGATTTGCGTATAAGGACCATCCAATCCATTGATGCGCACTTGCTGGAAGCCGCAATTCTGACAATTAGACTCTACACGGACACCCGGCTGAAAGCTCAATCCTTGTGCCAAAGTCGTAGAATTGGTATTCTCAAAAATTTTCAAGTCCACCACATTCACCAGTGTCGGAGCCAGGCGACGGATAGTCTCGTTACGATTGGCAGATACTACTACGCCATCCAAGGCAACTGCATCTTCTTCTATCTCGAAATCTTCTTCCAATGTGCGCCCTTTCTTCAGCGTCACATTCCGTCTGACGGTTTTATACCCCACCGAACTAACTTCGAGCACAAAATTGCCTTCGGGAAGATTTTTCAAAAAATAATGCCCGGTAGCATCGGTTACCGTTCCGATGGTCGTACCTTTCAAGGCGACTGTTATATAGGGCAAGTGTTCCTTAGTGTTTTTATCAAGAATATGGCCAACGATATTGGCGTCTGACTTACGTAATTCAGGATGATTAGGATATTCATGAGCTTGTCCTTCAAGGGCAGGCAACAATGTGCAGCACAGGCAGACAAGCGAAAAGATGTATTTCTTCATTTTTCGTTTGTTATTCGTTTTCGATAAGTATTCACATGGATAGACAGATAATACTCTACCTCATGCAAGGTACGGTATCATCATTCAAAGAATGGAGAAACGAATAGCCGGAGGTGCTCTAAGTCCCACTACCCCATGATACGGACAGTGATAGTGAGCATACGGCGAACGGCCGAGCAACAAATACAATAAGAAAGGAATAAAAAGGGAAAGAGCAAAAACTACGGCTGCACCGTCTGCCGTTAAATGAGACAGAAAATGAATCAGCAACAGTTCGACTGTAGAGTGTTTATGTGCCGCCCCTTTCTTAAACGGGTGTGAATGGACGATTGTCACGCCATTGACCACATGCACGTGGGCAAAGAATGTGAAGCTTACCAGATACGACACAAACAGTATCGGTAAGAAGTAGCGTGTAATATTCAATAACAATCGTTTCACCTCGTTTTTTCTTTGAGGCGGCAAAGATACGAACTATTTACTTAACAATCAATGAATCTACAAAATTCTGTTAATATACCGCCGAAGCTATGATTTGAATAAATAGAATCAGGAATACCATGGCAATCGGATAAACAGTTGCGTAAGCTACGCTCGGTATGTTACTGTCCACCATTGAATCGGCAGCAGCAAGTCCCGGAGTACTCGTCATACCTCCCGTTATCGTTCCCAGCAAATCGAGCAGACTGATTTTAAATACCAGACGTCCGACAATAGCGGCAACAAGCATCGGTACCAATGTGATGGCAGCTCCTACTCCGAACATCAGCAATCCGCTTTCCTGGAAAGTGGCTACCAGATTCTTACCGGCAGAAGTTCCCACTTCGGCTAGAAAAAGAAGCAGACCTAACTGGCGCAACAACTGATTGGCAGGTCCGGACATAGACCAGATGATGGGGCCTGTCTTACCAATCGCACTCAACACAAGGGCTACCATCAATACTCCGCCGGTCAGTCCCGGAGAGAATGACAGACTATCAGAGAAAGATATATTTATTTTGCCGAACAGCACTCCCAGTACAATACCCATTGCAATGGGGAAGAAATCCGTATCAGACAGTTTCTTCGCATTGTTACCCAACAGGCGGGCTACTCCTTTAAGTCCTTCTTTCTCACCGACAACCATCAATTTATCGCCAAACTTCAAAGCAAGATCGGGAGATGGAGACAAATCAATACCGCTTCGACGGACACGGGTCACTGTACAACCAAAGTTTTTCTGTAAGTTCAAATCACCCAGTTGTTTATTTATCATGTCCTTTTTGGTCAACAGTAAAGATTCTATTTCCTGCGTTTTATCCAAAGGCAGTTCGCCTTCTTCTCTCTTACCGATCAACACAGCAAGCTGATTCAATGATTCTTCACTACCTACGGCTTGTATATAGTCTCCTTCACGCAGCACTGTATGGGCTGTAGGAATAGATATTTCATCATTGTGTTTCAGACGGGAAATAACAGCGCCCGTCATACCGCGTGCATTAATTTGCATCAGGTTACGGTCGAACACATGCGAATTGGTGACACGGTAGATGCAAGTAGTCAGTTCTGGGAATTGTCCGCGACGTTCTATCTCCAGGCGACGGGCTTCTTTATCCAAATCTACCCGCATAATTTTAGGTAACAGTTTGACAAACAGAATCACGCCGATTACTCCAAACGGATATGCGATACCGTAAGCAATGGATGCCAAAGGAGAATTGGTACTGTCAATAGCAACCGCCAGACCCGGCGTACTGGTCAACGCACCGGCAATCAGACCGACAATACTCGGTGTATCAATATCAAATGCGTACTTCAACCCGACTGCGGTCAGGCAGGCGGAACAAATTATAAGCATAGTAATGAGAATGAGCGTCTTTCCTTTACTGCGGAAAGAATCGAAGAATCCGGGCCCTGCCTGAATACCGATAGTAAAAATGAAGAGCACCAAACCGAAGTTTCCTAATTCTTTAGGAATGATAACACCAAAATGCCCGAAAAGAAGGGCAATGAAAATAACTGCCGACACATCGAGAGATAATCCTCTGATTTTTATTCTTCCCAGCATAAACCCTAATGCGACAATCAGGAAAAGGGAAAAATAAGAGGAATGCAATAAGTCAGTAAACATAAAAATAAAGGTTAGTTAGTTTAAGGGCGCGAAGGTACAAAAAAGTCTCCAGACGCACAGCATCATGGAGACTTTTATGAGTTTTACTAACCTGATTCCTTTACTTTCTTAATAACTGGTTACCATATCTTCTGGTACACAGATATAGAAATCCGCACGACCTTTATTTTCTTCATCCAGTTTATCCGTGTTTTCCTGACGTACGGAAGTAACTGTCACAACGCTTGTTCCGGGACGATATTGAAGTAGGTAGGGAATAATCCCACCTTTCCAGTCGGAATGATAGCTTCCATTAATATGCAGAAATTTATCTTTCATATTGTGAGCTATAAACCACCCCATTGTAGCATCCTTTACAGCCTGTGCCTGTGCCAACTTATAATTATCTCCGGATTTTTGTCCTCCCATCATATTCATCATGCTAAAAGCTGCCTCACTCTCCTTTTCATCATAATTGAAAGAGATGGGCAAAGGGGCAATGTATCTTTTAGCCTCATCTGACAGTGAATCCAGCACTTCAAGTCCTCCGTTTTTCACTGCATTGGCATAACGGCGGGGTACATTTGTGGCAATAAACGGAATCTTATTCTCTTTAGCAAAATAGACTACCGGAGAATAATCCGTACTATAATTAGGCCACAAACGCGCCTCTTCTTCAAAACGATCGTAAGAAATTTTACGCTGCAAATATTCATTCAGGATCAGTTGGTTATCGCTCTCCATCATTTCTTCTCCCAACATCAGTTTGTCCTTATGGATATGGTAAAGGGAACGGGTTATTTCAAACTCCAGCCAGTGAGTGATAGGACAATTATGCATCTCTCCTAAGAAAACGACATCATACTTCTCCAGTTGCTTTATCAACTGGCTGTAAGTAATTGCTTTCCCCGCATTATCATATAACACGTAGGCAGGTTTGTCCACTCCTACCTGTGCACAGGTAATCATTTGCAGGCAAAAACACCCTAAAAATATAACTAATAAACGCTTAATCATTTGTTGTTTCATTCTTTAATTTATTATTACTCAAATATAATAGCACATAATTATCCAAGTCAATCCATTCTTTGAAAGCTTTACGCAACTCAACCGGAGTTATCTCATCAAGACATTGTTCGTATTGTTCAAAATCAGCTAATGATTCCCCATTTTTAAGTAATCCGACTAGCGTGGTACGCCATGCTGCCGGTGATTTTTCATTCAATGCTTCACGTTTTGCCAAGAGGAAAGAACGCTTGATGGTTTGTAATTCCTGTATATCTACTTCTTCTTCCTTTAGCCTCTGAAGAATTTCTTTCAACAAACGGTCTATCTGTCCCATATTCCGGTTATCGGCAGAAGCATTTATGTCAAAGTAGAATGTACCCCACGGGATTCCTTCATAAAACAATGAAATATAAGGAGAATAGACCAATGACTCCCGCTCACGCAAGACTGAAATCAGGCGGTTACGAATTACATCTCGCATCAATTTCAACATGAGTGTGTTCTTTTGGCAAGGCTGGTAATGACCGTAAAGTAAATAATCAAACAAGGTCTGTGTCTCGTTATCATTAGGAAATCCCTCTATAAGGGTTTTATCCGGTAGTTCAAAACTAGGATAAGAGTATTGCACCGTGTTTTCTGAAACCGGAATTCTTCCGAATACAGACACAAACTGGCGCATGAGCGAATCCGGATTGAAACTACCACATACAACATACGTAGTTCCTTCGGGACGTGTATACAATTTCTTATAAAATCCGGCTATGGAATCGAGGTTCAACCGTTCTGCAAAAGAGCGAATAGATGGACGCTTAATAGATGCTCCCATCAATTCATTGATACGGGCAGACAACTGACGCCCTGAATCTCTTTTCAGCATTTTCTCCAACATGGTTTCTTTTCCTTCATTCTGCATCAATCCCTGACGTATCTCTTCAAAATCTTCGTATTTCAGTTCAGGATCAAAAATCTTCTCATAAATCAAGTTGAAAAATTCCGGTGCATTAGCAGTGGAAGACATTCCCATAAAACCATGCCAATGATTTTCCATAGCTACAGTGATTGACATTTCTTTCTGAAAAAGATATTCGAAAAAAATTTGACCATCTACTTTCGCAAGACCTCCCATATCGATATATCCTCCAACACCTTCTAACAAAGGATATTCTTCGTCGGACAAGGAAGAAGTGCCGAGTGGAGCGAAAGAGGTCAGATACAAGGTGCTGTCAGAATCCTGTGTAGGCTTCATTATTAAACGAATGCCATTTTTCAGCTTTACTTCTCTAACCCCCATTTCATTATAGACATTGATATGAGCAATCATCGTAGCATCAAAAGGAGGGCGAATAGCCAAACAAGCGGGTGTTTCTACCGGCACTTCCTCTTTCTCTTCCTGGGGAACATAAGTATAAGGTGTACATTCTGCCCGCTCACCTTCTGCCCACGCTTCAGCTATTTCCTGTTTTGTCAATGGCATTCCCAAACCCGGATGAGAATTACAGGCAACAAGCATAGCTTGCTTCTGATAAGTAAGCCATTCTTTTAGCAGTAATTGCAAATCGTTATTTTGCACATGCAACATGGCTTCTTTCAATTGCTTCCGCTCCGCCGGGGCAGTCATATAACGATCACCTGATATCACATAATCAGTAAAATCATCGCAGAAATAAATAGAAGAACGCGCATCGTCAGGATTGCCTTCAGCTAGCTGATTGCAGAATTGTGTACGGACATCTGCCAGTTCCTCCTTGTCCCATCCTTCGCGAATCAAACAGTTTAGTTCGGCTACGGCAGTAGTTATAGTACTTAGTATTTCGCTCCTGTCATTTCCCTCTACTGCCAATACCAAATGATTCTTATCGCTCAAATACCAGGAATCAGATAGATCCGCTTTGATGTGACGCCCCCGAAAGCGCTGTGTTATTGCCCGAAGCAGTAAACGTCCGGTTTCTTTCTTGACAGCATCGTTTATAGTGCGTTCAACCACACAAGGATGAGGAATCATCAACTCCACTTTCGTATGGTTACGCAACGAATCTCTTACTTCCGATATTTGAATACCTTTCGCATACTCCAACGGATAAATGCGGAAATCTTTAGCCACCCGTTTCTTTAATGAAGAGAAACCTGCTTTTATCTTAGCCTCTATCTCATTGGGAAAAATATCTCCCACTACCACTAATGTAGCCAGTGAAGGAATATACCATTTATTGTAATATTCTTTGAGTACTTGAGGGGTCACTTTACGAATATCATCGGCAGTACCCAAAGGTATATGGTTTCCAAAAACACCCTGTCCAATCTTCAACTGATAGAAATCATCATTGAGATCATAACTTCTCAATTCCTCCAGAATGATTCCTTTCTCATTTTCCACTTTCTCCGGAAGAAAAGATATTCCGTCGAGCCAGTCGCGTATAATCAACAACGAACTGTCAACAACAGCCTCCTGCCCATGATCTGTGGGGACAGCAAACATATAGATAGTACGATCGTAACCTGTGAAAGCATTGATATCAATTCCGTATTTCACTCCCTTAGATTCCAGATAACTCACCAATGAACGTTTGGGAAAATGCCTGGTTCCACCAAATGCCATGTGTTCGAGGAAATGAGCACATCCTTTCTGATTTTCCGTTTCCTGAACAGAACCGACACGCATAATCAAACGAAACTCTACCCTTGAAGCAGGAACTGCGTTTTTTAATATTAAATAATGCAGTCCGTTAGGCAAATACCCCTCTACAGTTCCTTTTGGAAGGGAAATCGGAGCAGATTGCGCATACCCAGGTATATACACACACATGAGGTTGTGTCAAAACGCTGACACAGCCTCCAACTCACGGGCAGTATTCGGCGTTGTTATGGCATCCGGATCCGAAAACTGATTTTCATACGGAATATTCAATGAGCAGGCAGTGAAACAAAGTGTCAGGAAAAGACTGCCTATCACAGTTTTGATCCGACTTTTATTTATCATTTTTACAATCATCATATCCATCCATGTTTAGAAAGTCAAACTCAAATTAATGGTTAACACTGGCTGCATCGTACCCGCCAACGAACCTGTTTCCGGATCAGATTCCTTATAAGGAGTAATCATAAACAGATTGGATGCCTGGAAAGCAACGTTGGCATATTTAATGAAATTACAGTTCTTCTCCAGAAATGTGTGCGGAACACGATAGCGCAATGACACCATTGACAGTTTCAGATAATCACTCTTTCCAACAGTTTCCGTATTCGGATAATCCAGTGAGGCGATAGCCGAAGAACTGTAGAAAGGAGAATGGTACGTCTTCCCTTCATCTCCTTTCTCAAACCACATATTCTGCAATTGCCCTTTTATGGCATTTTTATTAGCGTCATCGGAAGAGCGGACGTATGAATAACTATAAGATTTAACTCCGCCAAATACATAATAGAAATCCATATCCAAATCAAAATCACGATAAGAAAAACTTAAATTGAATATACCACTGTAAGGAGGGGTTGCATGACCCAAAGCTACAATGTTCTCTTTCGACGGATTTTCCGTGGCTGGTATTTCGCGCCCGTCTGCTCCCTGAAATACGGGAAGGCCTGTAATCGGGTTGATACCCAACGACTTCAATCCATAAATCATATCATACGATTTTCCTACCTCATAATCAGGAATAATAGCTTCTTCACTTGCATATAAGCGATCGGCATAATACAAATCGACTACCTTATTACGATTGTATGCCAGTGATCCGCGTAGCGAAAGACGCCAATCAGAAGTATCAAGTACTTTCAGAGAAGCGCTCAATTCGTAGCCTTCATTGCGCAGCACGCCAATATTGCGTTTCATCGTGCTGAATCCATTAGACAACGGAACCGGAACATCAAGCAAAGCATCGCTTGTCTCACGCCGGTAAATGTTGGCGTCCAAAGTCAGACGTTTGAATAGTTCAACCGACAAACTAATATCCGTAGATGCCGTCTGCTCCGCTTTCAGATCGGTATTATAAAGTGCAAGCAACTGCAGGAGACGTGCATTTCCATAATAATCAGTCGAATAAGAAAAAGTACCAATCGTTGATGAAGCAGACACTCCCGCCAGATTAGCCATTCGCCCGTAAGAAGCCTTCAAGTTCAAGCGGGAGATTACATCATTATCTTTCAGAAAAGGATACTGGCTGATTGTCCATCCCAAACCGATAGCCCATGCGGCATTCCAACGTTTGGATTCAGGAAGGATAGAAGAAGCGTCTGCTTTGTAGGTCGCGAAAAGATCGTAAGTATTATCAAAACTATATCCCATCACCAGCCCCAACCCCAGTTGGGCAGTCTTTTCCTTATAAGAACCAACCACTGGTTTTCTGTTACCGGAAATAGACTGGTTGATAGCGGATGGTGACATTTGCATACCCACTCCATATCCTGTAATAGAAACATTATCCGCATCCGTCATATAATAATCCATATTCCCGCCAATAGTAAAATCATGTTTCTCGGCAAATATCTTATTATAAGTGATGCGGACATTCGATGAAACATTCGTTGTCACGTTTTTCTCTTTGGAGAGCTTTCCACGCTCTGCTTCATCCACCCCGCTGTTTCGTTCACTGATAGAAGTAGAAGGCACCAGCGTCATACCTTCATTCAAAAGCATATCAATACCTGTTACAGCATCGATACTCAATCCTTTCAGAGGCTCCAAATTCAAACTTCCACTCACTCCACCGCGTTTATCTGTCGATTTACTGTTGTACTGACTTAACAAATCATTATAAGTGTAATCTGAAGTTTCATTAGAAAAAGAAACTAATTTTCCCGTCTTTGTTTCATAAGGATTGAGTTGATAGATCAAATCGGTAGGAGAATATGAACTTCCATTCGGCGTATCTGTTTCAGAATATCCCGCATTGGCACTTAATGATAAATATCCCACCCTACCCAGTTGCTGGTCAAGGCTCATAGTGGCAGTAAAACGATGTGTATCATTCCCCGGCACACGTCCTCCTTGCTGGGCATAATTGGCAGATACATAATAAGACGTTTTTTCCGATCCGCCTCTGACACTCAGATTATGACGTTGATAGGTATTTAAATGAATCAGTTCGTCGAACCAATCAGTATGAATGGTGCGCAAAGAATCGAGTATTTCCTGCCCTTCGGCTATCATTTGGTTCAAATTCGGATCATTGGCGAAATACTTCCTGTAGTAATCCTCGCTGTACCGATAACCGGGAGTAGAACGATTTTGTAATCGGCGCTCCAGTTCCAGTTTCTCGTCCGTATCCATCATCTCGACTCCCCTGCGTCCACGAGTAGTAATACCCATATTGAAACTGTAACTGGTAGTTGTACGTCCATCGGGATTCCCGCGCAAAGAAGTGATTTCTATTACTCCATTGGCGGCTTTGATACCATACAAGGCACATGCCACAGCATCTTTCAACACCTTAATTTCTTTAATGTCCGCCGGGTTAAGGGTCATAAAGGCATCGGATGAAATTACCTGTCCGTCCATTACATATAGTGGTTCATTTGCAGCATCCCCTTCACGGAAAGATGAGTTTCCACGAATACGAATTTCCGGCTTCGAGCCCAAATCACCTGTATTGGTAACAATCAGTCCGGGAACACTTCCTTGCAATGCTAACGACATATCAATCATAGGTTTGCTATTCAGACGTCCCATATCTACATTCTGCACTACACCGGATTTTGCACGAATATCCAACTCATTGATATTCTGCCGTGCCACCACGACCACCTCATCCAATGATTTGGTATCCTGCTGCATAGCTGCATCCTGTACATTCTGTCCCGTATACTTTTCACGGACATCTTTCATTCCGATAAAGGAGAAGATAATCATGTCTCCTTTTTTCCATCTTCCACGCAACTGATAGCGTCCGTTAGCATCAGTCACCGTACCAAATTGAGTATTTCCAATACGAACCGTAGCGCCAGGAAGCGGTTCTCCCTGATGATCTGTGACCATACCGGTCAGCACAATGTCTTTTTGTTGGGCATAGGTAGCTTGAAAACTAATGGCAGAAATGAAAATAACTACAAAAAAAGAAATAATAAATGCTCTCATTTTAGCGTTTTGTTATAAACAATTATCCGGACCGCAAAATTAAATACTTAACGCAGCCCGGACAATCGCAACAAATTGCTATATTATTTCTTAGTAATACCTAATAACAGTTATTTTTAGTTTCACAAGAGATACTTTTATCTTCAAATTCGAGTGTCACATGATGAATATCCGCTTCTTCCAACTTATTTTTAATTGAACATTTTATCTCTTCCATTCTCTCTACGTCATCAATGACAACATGGGCTGTCAGGGCAGTTTCCGTTGTGCTCAATGCCCAGATATGTAGATGATGGCAATTCTCCACACCGGGCTGTTCCATGATAAGTTGCTGTATTTTTTGAGCATCTATCCCCACCGGCACTCCATCCAATGACAACCGAAGGCTATCGTGAAGCAATCCCCAAGTAGAGACAATAATAATAACAGCAATGCCAAGTCCGATAATCGGGTCAATGATGCTCCACCCTGTATACGTAATAATAATACCGGAAGCAACTACACCGACAGATACCAGTGTATCTGCTGCCATGTGCAAGTAGGCTCCCTTCACATTCAGATCCTTATCTTTATCTTTCATGAAAAGCCATGCAGTAAGCGCATTGATGACCACTCCCACCCCAGCTGTCCATGCGATAGCGGAACCATCAACCGAAACCGGATGAAATAATTTGTCTATGCTCTCGGCAATAATAATGCCAACAGCAACCAACAGTATAACTGCATTTAATAAAGAAACAAGTATCGTACTCTTCTTATATCCATACGTGTAACGACTATTAGGGTGAACTTTCTCCAACCGGAAGGCCAACATGGCAAGTACCAGACTGGCTACATCACCCAAATTATGCCCGGCATCGGAAAGTAACCCCAAAGAATTATAATAAAACCCTACTCCGAATTCTACTATGACAAAAGTTATATTCAGAGCGATGCCTATGATAAAAGCTTTATTGAGCGATGTCAACCGATGACTATGTTCGTGGTGATGATGAGGTTCCATATTATATATTGTTATTATATCTAATATACAAAAAACATCTTACCCGAAGATTAGTTCATCCCTTTCCACTTTTAGCAGTATTAACGACTGGCAAGTTTTTCCATAAACTTATTCCGGTCTACCACATAGCGTATATGTGTTCCTTCACCAATTTTACCCTGTGAATCAGAGGCTACTACAGAAAATGTCAACTTTCGTCCTTCTACCTCAAGAAGTGTGGCTGTTACAAGAACCGTATCTCCCAATGCAGTGGGTTTAAGATGTGTAGTCTGAATCATTGCTCCTACCGTTGTACTGCCTTCCGGTAATTGATTTTCAACAGCAGACAAAGCTGCATTTTCCATGAATGCTACCATAGCGGGAGTAGCAAGGACAGGGAGATCCCCCGATCCCATTGCCATTGCCAGATTTTCCGGTTTAACCACTACTTCCTTTGTTAATTGCAATCCTTTTTCTAACATAATTTCTGATTCTAAATTTTAGTTATGACTATTCTTCTTTTTAGCAGACTGATAAAATAGAAAGGCCAACAGAGCTAAGAAAGCCAAAAGTATCGTAATCATCTCTGTTGTATATGCCATTGGTTCTACCCATATTTCATGAAAGATATTCCAGCGTCCCAATACTTCTACAAAAGTCCAGAACACTACTACCGTAGCAATAGAAAAGCGCATGGCATATCCCCATTGAGTGATTTTCAACAGGCGTTTAAACATAAAAAATGAACCTGCCAGACAGCCGAAAGCAACTATAGCAGTAACAGGGCTATGCTCGCCGACAAAATTCTCATCATAACAGAAGAGCAACACGAGATAGCTCGTCCACATGATGAGATTTAACTCCATAAAAGTAACAATTGATGTATGACGTGTCATCGGCCGTACTACAATCGTGGTGGTACTCTTACGGAAAAAGACTTTTTGAAGATAGGTAAAGAAGTCGCATCCGCTTTTTATACTGAAAATGTAAATCAACATAAACATCACCCAAAAACCGAAGGAAGAAGGCATGATTAAGTATTCCGGTTTTGTCACGACTTCACCGGCAGCGTTCAGCAATGGTTGCACTTCATAACGATGTGCATAATATACGTAGATAAACTCTACCCATCCGGTCCAGAAGAGTAGTCCTCCGAATAATCCCCATAACGTCTGTCGTGTATCTCCCTTTGCAAACACTCCAATAATCACCATCACCAGACCTACTGCTCCCATCGTGAAAGCCGCATAGTGAAGAGCTGTGGATGAGAGCACATGCTCCATAAAAATCATTAATGCATGCCCCAACGGCATAGTAAACAATACAATCAGGAAAGAAGTAATCCCTGTCAATACACTTTTTCTACTGTAGCCGCCTTTCATTTTCTTCTCATTTTAATTTTTTAATCATCAATTCAGTAAAAGACTGCAAAAATAACGAGTTAATCCACTCCTCCCAATACCTACATATAATTAAAGCCTCTCATTTTTTCATTTCTTTTAGGTATTTCCCCCGTATATATATCCCCGTAACTTTGCATCTGGAAATTTAATTAATCATTATCTATCAAAATTAAGTATGAAAATCTTAAACTTTTGGATGGTTGCCCTTATGGCACTATCTCTTTCTTCTACTTTCGTTTCTTGTAGCGACAACGACGACGATGAACCTAACCTTGCCAAAGAAATAGCAGGAGCTTATAAAGGTTATTCAGTCGGCGCATGCAATATGTTCTCTGATTATTTGTTGGGTGATGAATCCACAGCAACAATCACTGCCAACGAAGATGGTACCATCAATTTGGTATATAAATCCGGATCTGGAGATTTCACTCTGAATAATTTAAAACCTTCTTCTAATAAATCTTTCAGCGGTTCCGGTGAAGTTGCCATGTCTATGAGCGGCAGCACAGGCGGTAGCTACGACTACACATTAGAAGGTAGTGTAGATGGTTCTAAAGTGTTAAGCTTGAAAGCCAATGTTGATATTCCTGTACCTATGGGAAAAATGGAGATTGATTTCATACAGGGAGAAACACCTGTTGGTTATTATATAAAAGATACTTATAAATACCAAACTCATTTATCTCTTTCAGTCACTACTCCAGAAGGGAATACCACTGAATCTACTGAAGATTGCAAAGTTATCATCGAAAATCCAACAGGCAGTACAGTAGATGTTACAATTAGCGGCTTCAATAACACAAGTGGTTCTATGAATTATTTTGAAAAGTTCACCGTAAAGGGAGTAAATGTTACTAAAGCAAACGACGGTAGTTACTCACTCAATATCGGTAGCTTTGAAGCAGACACCCAAAAGACTACAGGAGAAATTCTGGCAATCACCGGTACGAGTTTAAGTGGTACAGTTAAGTCAGACGGAACAACTACTATTACTGTAGTTTTTAAACCAGGAAGTATGCCATGGGATATTACAACAGACTTTACTGGAAGCAATACTAACAGCGCACAATAAACGATTAAATAAGCAATGAAAAGAAGCAGGAACGCTATTTTCAAATATACTATAGTAGTGGGAGCGGCAATGTCGCTCTCTGCTTGTAATGGAATATTTGAAAATATTTATGATGCCCCCATCGAAACGGAGATGGAAATCAAGGAGAATAGCTTTTCACAAGTCAAGACTGTTGAATATACAGAATGGGCCTACATTAACCTTTCGGAACGTACGGTTACCACCGTTAAAATCGGAGAGGAATATGAGAGTCAAATTCCTGATAAGTGGGATTTCGCTATTCATCGTTATGATATAAAAACCAACGAGGGTGCTGCCTACAAAACAACTTACACAAGTATCGACGAGTTTAAAGCAACAGGTAAACTGCCTAAAGCGGAAGATTTTGTAGAAGATGAATGGACAACCGATAAAATAGCCATTGACATGTCGGGCATGATGGACGGAAACATTATCTACACAGAGTCTTACCGTAATGCTGTTCTTTCCAGTTGGCTGGACGTTAATACCGCAACAATGCCTCCGGTATACACCATGTCAAACCAAGTTTTTTTGATACGTTTGAAAGACAATACATACGCAGCGATCCGTTTTACCAACTACATGAATGCCAGAGGTCTAAAAGGATATATTGACTTCGATTTCCAGTATCCGCTTGAGTTCGAGGACAACAACAATGAAACCAATCAACAAGAATGAAACCTACATTTATAATATCATTATTGCTTTTTTCATTTATAGCAACTTGCACCACATTAGCACAACACTCAACTTATCACATCAGCGGACGTGTAACTGATACAGAAGGGGAACCTCTCCCTGGTGCAACGATTTCCATCAAAGGTAAAGGAACCGGAGCCGTCACATCCGTCGACGGCACATATACATTACAACTCCCCGGAACCGGTACATACCTCATCACCGCCTCGTATGTAGGCTATCAGCCACAAGAAAAAAGACTGACTGTAGGGAAAGAGAAAAGACTAAGTTTCCGCTTATCGGAAGATCAGTTTGACCTGGGAACAGTGGTTGTCACAGGTACACGTACTCCCAAATTACTGAAAGATGCTCCTATCATCACTCGTGTAATCACAGCAGACGATATTAAGAAGGTAGATGCAACCAACGTAGGACAATTATTACAATCGGAACTGCCGGGCATTGAATTTTCCTATTCAATGGATCAGCAGGTTTCTATCAATATGCAGGGATTCGGAGGAAACTCTGTACTCTTCCTGGTAGATGGCGAACGCCTGGCAGGAGAAACTTTAAACAACGTCGACTACAACCGATTGAACCTCGATAACGTGGAACGGGTAGAAATTGTAAAAGGGGCTGCCTCTACTCTCTATGGTTCCAGTGCAGTAGGTGGCGTAATCAACATCATCACCCGTGATTCCGAGGACCCATGGAATTTAAATGTAAACAGCCGCTTCGGTGAACATAACGACCAACGATATGGCGGAACTTTCAGTTTCAAAGCCGGTAAATTCAACAGCCAGACGAATGTGCAACATACAATGTCCGATTCTTACGACGTACCGGAAGGAGATGTGACAACCATCTTCGGAAACCGCACATGGAATGTGAAAGAACGTCTTGTTTACAGACCGATTGAACAGTTGAAACTGACTGCACGCAGAGGTTATTATTTCCGCGAACGGGATAAGACCGGCGATAGCAAAGACCGTTATCGTGATTTCAGCGGAGGTCTGAAAGCCAACTATGATTTCAACATCATGAGTAATCTGGAAGTTGCCTATACATTCGACCAATATGATAAAAGTGATTATCTGACCTCATACAAATACGATGTCCGCGATTACAGCAATGTGCAACATAGCGTACGCGCACTCTACAATTACACCTTCAACGATAAAAACATTCTGACCGTAGGAGGAGATTATATGCGTGACTATCTATTGTCTTATCAATTTACCAACAATGGAAGTTATACCATGCACTCGGCAGATGCATTCGGACAGTTCGACTGGAACCCGACCGAACATTTCAACGTAATCAGCGGGGTACGTTTCGACTATTTCTCACAATCTAACGTACGTCATATATCTCCGCACATCGGACTGATGTACAAAATAGCCAACTGCTCTCTCCGTGGCTCATACTCACAGGGATTCCGCTCTCCTACCCTCAAAGAAATGTATATGAACTTCGACATGGCAAATGCCATGATGATTTATGGTAATCCCGACCTGAAATCGGAGACGAGCCACAACTTCTCGCTCTCGGCGGAATATACCAAGAACCGTTACAATTTTACCGTTTCAGGATATTACAACCTTGTCAATGACCGGATCGACCTGACTTCATTCCGCGACACTGACGGAAGATGGGCACAGCTATATATCAATACAGAGAAAGTAGACATCGCCGGTGTGGATATCAACGCCTCCGCCAAATATCCTTGTGGTCTGGGAATACGTGTTTCTTACGGATACCTCCACGAGTTTATGTGCGACGGACAAATGAAATTCTCCAGTACCCGCCCACATTCAGCGACCGCACGTATCGAATACGGCAAATCATGGGATAATTATCAATTCAATCTTTCCCTGAACGGACGTGCGTTATCCAAAGTAGAAACCAATAAATATGTGGGCAATAATCCGGATGAAGGGACTACCGGAGTGACTTATCCGGGATATACGATGTGGAACCTGACGTTGACACAAGGGATCTGGAAAGGAGTCAGCCTGAATATGGCCGTCAACAACATATTTAATTATGTTCCAAGCTATTATGACGCAAACTCTCCTTATACCCAGGGAACCAACTTCTCCATCGGACTTGCATTAGACGTAGACAGGTTCTTCAGAAAATAGAAAAGATAAAACTACATACAAAGCTAAAAATAAGAGAAATGAAAAAGAAAAGTAAAATCATCTTAGGTGTATGCACCGTTGCTGCAGCTCTGATAGGGATGTCCGTATGGAATATCTGGTTCAGTCCTACAAAGATTGCTTTCATCAACTTCCAGACCATACAGCAGGGAAGTATATCGAAAGCCAACGACAATTCATCCATCAAACTCAGTGAAGTATCGCTCGACAACCTCGACCGTCTGACCGGTTACGACATGGTATTCATCAACGGAATGGGTCTGCGTATCGTCGAGGAACAACGTCAACAGATACAACAGGCTGCCGACAAAGGTATTCCTGTATATACTTCCATGGCTACCAACCCGGCCAACAACATTTGTAATCTGGACAGCGTACAACAGAATCTGATACGAGGTTATCTGACCAACGGAGGAAAAACCAACTACCGGAATATGCTGAATTATATCCGTAAAGCTATTGACGGTAAAATCTCTTCCATACCGGAAGTGGAAGACCCGGCAGAAAGACCCAGTGACATGCTCTATCACGCCGGACTCACCAACCCGGATGATGAACTGGAGTTCCTCACCGTGGCAGATTATGAGAAATTCATGAAGGACAACCGTCTTTATAAAGAAGGAGCACGTAAAATCATGATAACCGGACAAATGGCTGATGCCACCGGACTTATTGAGGCTCTTGAAAAAGAAGGTTACAATGTTTATCCGGTTCAGTCAATGACGAAATTCATGTCATTTATTGACGAAGTGCAGCCAGACGCAATCATCAACATGGCACACGGACGCATGGGAGACAAAATGGTGGATTATCTGAAAGCTAAGAATATCCTCTTGTTTGCTCCGCTCACCATCAACAGTCTGGTAGACGAATGGGAGAAAGATCCGATGGGAATGACAGGAGGATTTATGTCACAAAGTATCGTGACTCCGGAAATCGACGGTGCCATCCGTCCTTTCGCTCTCTTTGCACAATATGAGGATGAAGAAGGATTGCGCCATTCGTATGCAGTACCCGAACGCTTGAAGACTTTCGTATCCACAATCAATAATTATTTGAATCTGAATACTAAGCCGAACAGCGAGAAGAAGGTAGCTATCTACTATTATAAAGGTCCGGGGCAAAATGCATTGACCGCTGCCGGTATGGAGGTGGTTCCTTCCCTATACAATCTTCTGGTCCGCATGAAACAGGAAGGATACAACATATCCGGTCTGCCTGCAAATGCTGAAGAACTGGGTAAAATGATACAGGCTCAAGGCGCTGTGTTCAACTCTTACGCAGAGGGAGCCTTTAATGACTTTATGCAAAAAGGACATCCCGAACTTATCACCAAAGATCAATATGAAAGTTGGGTGAAAGAGTCACTCCGCCCTGAAAAATATCAGGAAGTGGTGGATGCTTTCGGCGAATTCCCCGGCAACTATATGGCGACTAACGACGGTAAATTGGGTATTGCCCGTCTGCAATTCGGGAATGTAGTCTTAATGCCACAAAATGCTGCCGGAAGCGGGGACAACTCCTTCCAAGTGATTCATGGCACTAATATGGCTCCTCCTCATACTTATATTGCTTCCTATCTATGGATGCAACATGGTTTCAAGGCTGACGCACTGATCCATTTCGGTACACATGGAAGTCTTGAATTTACTCCCAGAAAACAAGTGGCATTGTGCAGCAACGACTGGCCGGATCGCCTGGTTGGAGCAGTTCCGCACTTCTATATCTACTCTATTGGTAATGTTGGTGAAGGAATGATGGCTAAACGCCGTTCGTATGCCACCATACAGTCGTACCTCACTCCTCCTTTCCTTGAAAGCAGTGTGCGTGGTATTTATCGGGAGCTGATGGAAAAAATCAAGATTTACAATAACTCTCACAAAGAGAATAAAGATCAGGAATCATTAGCTGTCAAAACGCTGACTGTGAAAATGGGAATTCACCGTGATTTAGGTTTGGACAGCATTGCCAACAAACCATATACGGAAGATGAAATCGCCCGTGTAGAAAACTTCGCAGAAGAACTGGCTACCGAGAAAATCACCGGACAACTCTACACAATGGGAGTTCCTTATGAAGCGGAACGGATCACTTCTTCCGTCTATGCAATGGCTACAGAACCTATCGCATACAGTCTGCTGGCTCTTGACAAGCAACGTGGTAAAGCGACAGATGCCGTTAGCAAGCACCGCAGCCTCTTTACACAACAGTACTTGACTCCTGCTCGCCATCTGGTAGAAAAGTTACTCGCTAATCCTGCACTAGCCACAGATGAACTGATTTGTCGTACTGCCGGTATCACCGCACAGGAACTAGCCAAGGCTCGTCAAATAGAAGCAGACCGCAATGCTCCGAAAGGTATGATGGCAATGATGATGGCTGCATCGGCAAAGAGTGAACAATCCGATGAAAAGAAAGCTGGTAAAGGACATCCGGCATCTGTCTCTAAAGAGGGTTCTCCTCATGGTCAAATGCCCGAAAGCATGAAAGAGGCTATGAAGAAAATGGGCGCCAACATGGATCCTGAAAAAGCTATGAAAATGGCTAAGTCTATGGGAGCAAGTCCGGAAGCATTGAAGAAAATGGAAGCCGGAATGAAAGCTAATAAAGAAAAACCTCAAGGTATGGCTGCCATGATGGCCGCTATGGGAAAAGCTCCGAAAGAATACAATAAAGAAGAAATCGAGCTGGCACTTGCCATCGCTGAAGTAGAACGTACAATCAAGAATGTAGGCAACTACAAGAACGCACTTCTGACAAGTCCCGAAAAAGAGTTAAGCAGTCTGATGAATGCATTGGAAGGTGGATACACCGCTCCTACTCCCGGAGGTGATCCGATTGCTAATCCGAATGCTTTACCAACCGGACGTAATATGTATGCTATCAATGCCGAAGCAACTCCTACAGAATCCGCTTGGGAAAAAGGTATCGCTTTAGCCAAACAAACGATTGATACTTACAAGCAACGTCACAATGATTCAATTCCACGTAAAGTGAGTTATACTCTCTGGTCTTCCGAATTTATAGAAACCGGTGGGGCTACTATTGCTCAAGTACTGTATATGCTGGGAGTAGAACCTGTTCGTGACGCATTCGGTCGTGTCAGTGATCTAAAACTGATTCCTTCAGCCGAACTGGGACGTCCGCGTATCGACGTAGTAGTCCAGACTTCCGGACAACTCCGTGATATCGCCGCTTCCCGCCTCTTCCTGATTAACCGTGCAGTAGAAATGGCTGCGGCAGCGAAAGACGACAAGTTTGAAAATCAGGTAGCCGCCAGTGTGGTAGAAGCTGAAAGAGTGTTGACCGAAAAAGGTGTCAGTCCGAAAGATGCACGCGAAATGGCTTCTTTCCGAGTATTCGGAGGTGCTAATGGCATGTATGGTACAGGAATTCAGGGAATGGTGGAATCCGGCGACCGCTGGGAAAGTGAATCGGAAATTGCAGATACTTACCTCAACAATATGGGAGCCTTCTACGGTGACGAAAAACACTGGGAAGTCTTTCAGAAATTTGCTTTTGAAGCAGCATTGAACAGTACTGATGTGGTCGTTCAGCCCCGCCAAAGCAACACTTGGGGAGCATTAAGCCTCGACCACGTATATGAATTTATGGGAGGTATGAATCTTGCCGTACGCAATGTTACCGGTAAAGACCCGGACGCTTATCTTAGCGACTACCGGAACCGCAACAACATGAAAATGCAGGAACTTAAAGAAGCAGTCGGTGTAGAAAGCCGTACAACGATTCTGAATCCTACCTATATCAAAGAGAAAATGAAAGGCGGTTCTTCTGCTGCAAGCGAGGTTGCCCAGACTGTAACGAATACGTATGGCTGGAATGTGATGAAACCTACTGCTATCGACAAGGAACTTTGGGATAACATATATGATGTATATGTCAAAGACAAATACAAACTGAATGTAAAAGACTTCTTTGAAAAACAGAATCCCGCAGCTTTACAGGAAGTGACCGCCGTTATGATGGAAACTGCCCGCAAAGGATATTGGAAAGCCTCTCCGGAGCAACTCTCCAATATTGCCAAGCTGCATACAGACCTTGTCAGACAGTTCGGTCCTTCGGGCAGCGGATTTACCGGAGACAATGCCAAATTACAGCAGTTCATCGCCTCTCAAGTAGATGCGCAAACCGCAGCCAACTACAACAAGGAACTGAAACAAATGAAACAAGCCACCCTGGACGGAGAAGCGACCAAAGGAGGCATGGTATTGAAGAAACAATCGAGCGATGCCGTACAAGGAGCACAGGAAGAGCAAAACTCTTTGAATGGAGGCCTTATCGCAGGTATTGTTCTGGTAGCATTTGTTGTCATGCTGCTAATACTTAAAAAGAAACGGAAAAAGTAATGTAATATGGAGTTAATCATTCACATATTAATGCTGTTTATCGTGATTAACTGCAGTTTCAAACTCAGTTTCTGGAAACTTTGGCAAACCGTAATATACAGCCTGATTGCCGGTCTTTTTGTGGCCGGCACCTGGCAGTATGCTATTCTCCAGTCAAAGACACAGATTGCTGATTATCTGCAGAACACGGAAGCATTGCAAAACATGGCTATTATCATAACGCTTGAGTCAGCACTCTGCTTCGGCTATTGCGTGGCTTTCCTGCGCGGACTTTATGGTAAGAAGAATTTATGGTGGGCGGAATTACTTCGCTGGTATCCCAGCTTGTTGCTCTTCCCCGTATTATTCTACTATCTCACAGAAGCTATCTTCCGGTTACCTGGCGTAGACTTTTCAGTGACAGCCTGGTCACTTGCAGGGATAGTGGTTATCGCCATCCCATTATTAAGCCGGCTGATGAAGTATCTTGTACCCGAAGACGATCTCCGGTTGGAAGTTCATTTCCTTGTCAGCTTATTCATCTGTATCCTCGGACTACTGACCACTGTCAATGGGAAAACGACCTATGCTGCCACCGAAGAGGCGCTCAACTGGAAAGCTATTATCTTGTCCATCGGTCTGTTCGTTGTCCTGTTTCTTATCGGATTCGCCTGGAACAAGCTGAAATGGCCTTTATTACAACGTAGAGAATTAAAAAAAAGAAGTAAAATCAATCAATAAAATATATATATGGAACTCATTTCTAAATTATTATTCTGGGTAGCAAACAGTTTACTTATACCCGATATCATTATTTTGCTGTGCCTGTTCGTTCGCTCACTTATTTTGATCGGAGGCACCTACAACATGTACATGACCAAACGTAAAAATGACAAAGCACTGGACCAACTCATTAAAGATGCACGGATAGACGATCTGAAAGCAGCTTTACCCGACAAAGACAATTCACTATATATGGGTTATCTCCGCGATCTGCTCTACCATCCGGCCAGTGCAGATTATTCAGACTTCCTGATAACAAAATTCGAGAATGAAGCAGAGAAAGATGTGTCTCTTTCTAAAATGTTGGCTAAGATAGGTCCGGTTCTCGGATTGATAGGAACATTGATTTCCATGAGTCCGGCACTTGTTGGACTTTCTACAGGAGACATATCCGGAATGGCATATAATATGCAGGTAGTATTTGCAACGACCGTTGTGGGTCTGGTTATTAGTGCTGTGGGACTGATATCCATGCAGTTCAAACAACGTTGGTATGCCAAAGATGTCAACAACCTCGATTATGTATCAAGAGTATTAAACGAAACAACCGGAGAGTCCAATAATGAAAAGAAATAGAAGAGTCAGCAAATTCCTCAAAGAAGAGGATACCGACCCGCTAAGTGTAGTAGTAAACTTGTTCGACGTAGCGATGGTATTTGCCGTGGCATTGATGGTAGCAATGGTGATGCACATGAATATGACGGAAGTTTTCGGACAGGAAGATTTCACCATCGTGAAGAATCCTGGTAAAGAAAATATGGAAATCATCTCCAAGGAAGGAAAGAAAATAAACACTTACAAGCCTTCCGGTCAGAAAGAGGAGGATTCAGGGAAAAGAGGAAGAAAAGTAGGGATAGCCTACGAACTGGATAACGGTGAGATTATTTATGTTCCGGAATAACCATTAAAAGTATATTTCCTACCAATAATCAATAGTATCGGGCAGGACAATCCTATTCAGGCATTGTCTGCCCTTTATTTCTTTCATTTTACATTGATAACTATCAGAACAAAACATGGTTTCTTCTTTATCAAAACCCGACAAAAGACACACACATTATCGCAGAAATCTACTAATCATCTGCCTGTTATTAGGTATTGTCCTCTTTACTTTCTGCTTTTTGCTTTGCCAGCACGACAGTCAGGATATGGACTGCGATTGCTTAAGATGCCTGTTAAGTGCTCCTCCCCAGGAGGGAGAGTATCTCTACAACCGTTATCTGCTCCTCATCAGTGTTCTCTGCTTCTTGTTAATATTCCTGCCCATTTATATATTCGAACATCGACAACATATAAAAAGGAAATAAAAAAACAAGCCACCGAAATGAGTCACTCATTCCGATGGCCTATCCCCTTTAAACACCTTTAAACAAAATGAAAATATGCCTCATATACTAACTAAACTAACTAACCCTCGAGGCATATTTTAAAAGAGACTGTCGCATCAACCTCTTTTTATTATAGATAGCTTTCGCTCTCTAATCTTATTTACGAGCTTCAGCAATATAGCCGAGAGCTTCTTCACATTTTGCAGTTACATAAGCCCAGTCTTCTGCTGCTACCTTATCTTTCGGGAACAGTTTAGAGCCCATACCTACGCAGAATACACCGGCTTTAATCCATGCAGTCAGGTTTTCTTTAGTAGGTTCTACTCCACCTGTTACCATCAGCTTAGACCATGGCATCGGAGCCATCAAACCTTTCACGAAGTTAGTTCCGTAAACATCACCCGGGAATACTTTGCAAAGATCGCAACCTACTTCCTGTGCAAAACCAACTTCCGATACAGAACCGCATCCCGGAGTGTAAGCAACCGAACGACGATTACATACCTTAGCTATTTCAGGGTTGAACAACGGACCTACTACGAAGTTAGCACCCAGTTGCAAGTACATAGCAGCAGTAGCCGGATCAACGATAGAACCGATACCAATTGCCATTTCAGGACATTCTTTTGCTGCGAACTTAACGATTTCAGCAAATACTTCCTGTGCAAAGTCACCACGGTTTGTGAATTCGAAAGCACGAACACCACCGTCATAACAAGCCTTTACTACTTTCTTTGCAACTTCTGCATCTTTGTGATAGAATACAGGAACCATTCCTGTAGAGCCGATCTTATTTAATACGGCTATTTTATCGAATTTTGCCATCTTATTATTTACTATTTTAAAATGAATTGACTTTATAAACTTTCAACTCTCTATTACCTATTTATCTCTGTACGCGACCGCTTGCGTCACCACCAGCCAATGCTTCTACTTCTTCTACAGAAACAAGGTTGAAGTCACCATTGATAGTATGTTTCAAAGCAGATGCAGCAACTGCAAATTCAAGGGCAGCACCCTGATTAGGTTTAGTCATCAAACCATGGATAATACCACCGGAGAAAGAGTCACCACCACCTACACGGTCGATGATCGGATCGATATCATAACGTTTTGAAGTATAGAATTCTTCACCGTTGTAGATCATAGCTTTCCAGCCGTTGTGAGTAGCAGAGAAAGATTCGCGCAAAGTAGAAACTACATATTTGAATCCGAATTCTTTCATCATTTGCTGGAAGATACCTTTGTAACCTTCAGCATCTGTGTGACCAGCTTCAACGTCAGCATCCGGTTTGAAGCCCAGACAAAGTTCTGCATCTTCTTCGTTACCGATACATACGTCTACAAACTGCATCAACGGTTTCATAATAGACTGTGCTTTTTCTTTAGTCCACAGTTTCTTACGGAAATTCAAGTCAACAGAAACAGTTACACCGTGACGTTTTGCAGCTTCACAAGCCAGACGAGTCAACTCGGCAGCCTTGTCAGAAATAGCCGGAGTGATACCAGACCAGTGGAACCAGTCAGCACCTTCCATGATTGCATCAAAGTCGAAATCAGCAGCGTCAGCTTCAGCAATAGCAGAGTGAGCACGGTCATAAATAACCTTGCTAGGACGCATAGAAGCACCTGTTTCCAAGTAGTAGATACCTACACGGTCGCCACCACGAGCAATAAAGTCTGTCTTTACGCCATATTTACGCAATGCGTTAACAGCAGACTGTCCAATTTCGTGTTTCGGTAATTTGGTTACGAAATAAGCGTCATGTCCGTAGTTGGCACAGCTTACTGCAACGTTAGCTTCACCACCACCATATACTACATCAAAAGAATCAGATTGAACAAAACGAGTATTACCCGGAGTTGATAATCTAAGCATGATTTCGCCTAATGTAACGACTTTCTTTCCCATAATCTTATGTTTTAAATTCTAAGTTATTAATATTATGAACTTTCAATTTATCATTTCAGCCCTATTTTAGGGGTTAACACATTGATTATATGACCGTTAATCTATAAGATAACTAACATCACATACCTTTCGTGTGCGGGCACAAAGATACAACAATTTTCGTAATTACAAAAATTGTTATATATTTGTATCGAAAATATTAAGATTATTATTGTGTGCGAGCACAAAAACCTATATAAATAAAGGTTATCGTATGAATAAATTGCCCGAAAGGATCAGAATCAAAGACATCGCCCGTCTAGCAGATGTATCAGTGGGAACAGTAGACCGCGTTATTCACGGACGTAGCGGAGTATCGGAGGCCAGTAAGAAACGCGTAGAAGAAATTCTGAAGCAGCTTGACTACCAGCCCAATATGTACGCCAGCGCTCTGGCTTCCAACAAGAAGTATACGTTTATCTGCCTTTTGCCGGAGCATCTGGAAGGCGAATACTGGACGGCTGTAGAAATCGGTATTCATGAAGCTATCGCGACCTATTCGGATTTCAATACTTCGGTGAAAATCAACTATTACGATCCATACGATTATCATTCATTCGTCAACGCCAGCGAAGCCATCCTGGCCCTGCAGCCGGACGGAGTGATGGTAGCTCCTACCGCTCCGCAATATACGAAAGGATTCACCGATCAGTTGCAGGCACTGAATATACCTTATATATATATAGACTCCAATATTAAAGAGGTTCCTCCCCTCGCCTTCTTTGGTCAGAACTCACGTCAAAGCGGATATTTCGCTGCTCGAATGATGATGTTACTGGCACGGGAGGAAAAGGAAATTGTGATTTTCCGCAAAATACATGAAGGAATTGTAGGATCTAATCAGCAGGAGAACAGAGAAATCGGTTTTAGGCAGTACATGAAAGAACATCATCCGTCTTGTACTATACTGGAACTTGACTTGCATGCCGAACGCAACGACGAAGATAACGAGATGCTAGACGAATTCTTCCGCACTTATCCGATGGTTAAGAACGGAATCACTTTCAACTCTAAAGCCTACATCGTTGGCGAGTACCTGCAAAGCCGTGGAAAGAAAGACTTCAATCTGATAGGCTATGACCTTCTGGAACGGAATGTCACCTGCCTGAAAGAAGGAAGTATCTCCTTCCTCATCGCCCAGCAGCCGGAACTGCAAGGAGCCAATGGCATCAAAGCTCTATGCGATCATCTTATTTTCAAGAAAGAAGTGACTCGTATCAACTATATGCCCATTGATCTGTTAACAGTAGAGACAATAGACTATTACCATAGCAAATAACAACAAAGTACAACTTTACAAGTACATTACATGGAAACAAAGTATTTAAAAATTAATCCTGCCGACAACGTTGCCGTTGCCATTGTTAACCTCCCGGCAGGAGAGCATCTTTCTATAGATGGCATTGAGATTACATTGAACGAGGATATTCCTGCCGGACATAAATTCGCACTAAAGAATTTTGCGGAAGGTGAAAATGTAATCAAGTACGGTTACCCGATCGGACATGCACGAATGGCAAAGAAACAGGGTGACTGGATGAACGAAACGAACATCAAAACCAACCTTGCCGGATTGTTGGACTACACGTACAACCCGATTCAGGTTTCTTTAGATATTCCTCATAAAGATCTTACTTTCAAAGGTTACCGTCGCAAAAACGGTGATGTAGGTGTAAGAAACGAGATATGGATTATCCCGACTGTAGGTTGCGTAAACGGTATCATCGGACAACTGGCCGAGGGACTGCGTCGCGAAACCGAAGGTAAGGGAGTGGACGCCATCGTCGCTTTCCCACACAACTACGGTTGCTCGCAACTTGGTGACGACCACGAGAATACGAAAAAGATTCTTCGTGACATGGTGCTCCATCCCAATGCAGGTGCTGTATTGGTAGTAGGCTTGGGATGTGAGAATAACCAGCCGGATATATTCCGTGAATTCCTGGGCGAGTTCGATGAAGACCGCGTCAAATTTATGGTTACCCAAAAGGTAGGTGACGAATATGAAGAAGGAATGGAAATCCTGCGTGATTTATATGCAAAAGCCTCTAAAGACGAACGTACCGATGTACCTTTGTCCGAACTTCGTGTGGGATTAAAATGCGGTGGTTCTGACGGTTTCTCCGGCATTACAGCCAACCCATTGTTGGGCATGTTCTCCGATTTCCTGATTGCACAGGGAGGTACAAGCGTATTGACTGAAGTTCCGGAAATGTTCGGCGCAGAAACGATCCTGATGAACCGTTGTAAGAACGAAGAGCTGTTTGAACAGACTGTCCATCTGATTAATGACTTCAAAGAATACTTCCTGTCACATGGAGAGCCTGTAGGTGAAAATCCTTCTCCGGGCAACAAAGCCGGTGGTATCTCTACTCTGGAAGAAAAAGCACTGGGATGTACCCAGAAATGTGGAAAGAGTTATGTATCCGGCGTAATGCCTTACGGCGAACGTTTACAGAAAAAAGGACTCAACCTGCTTTCTGCTCCGGGCAATGACCTGGTTGCAGCCACTACTCTTGCAGCAAGTGGATGTCACATGGTACTTTTCACCACCGGACGCGGTACTCCTTTCGGCACTTTTGTTCCGACCATGAAGATTTCCACCAATTCAACCCTGGCTAAAAACAAACCGGGATGGATTGACTTCAACGCCGGTGTGATCGTAGAAAACGAACCGATGGAAAAGACTTGTGAACGCTTCATTGATTATATCATCAAAGTGGCAAGCGGTGAATTCGTAAACAACGAAAAGAAAGGCTATCGCGAAATTGCTATCTTTAAAACAGGGGTAACCTTGTAAACAGGTCGCTATCTGATACAACAAATATATCGAAGATAAAAGATACATTGTTAAAACAATAGAGTTGCTATCCCGTTCAACTTATCATTGAGTGAAGGATAGCAACTCTTTTTTTGTTATACCATATCATCGCCTGTTTTCTTAAACGTAACGCGGATTGTTTTATGGAAAGGAATAAAACGAGAAATCACAGCTATGACAACAGATATAACCAACAAATAACCCAGAATCTCTTTCAGTGCCAGCAACAGGCTTTGTTGTTGTAGCGTATTATATAAGGAGTTGGTTGCCAACTGCGCAGCCTCATCATACGGATGTCCCTGTGTCATCGCATTGTTCAGCGACTGGCTATAGCGTGCTGACGACAATGGATCAGCAGCAGTTATAGTCTCCGACAAAGAATACATATATTTTTGTTGCAGTCGGTACAGTACATTACTATAAAAAGAAGTCGCCATGATAGGTGCCAACACGGAACGGAAAATAATCAGGAAGAAAGCATTCGACAATAAGTATTTCGGATTCAAGTCTTCCACGGCAAACAGGGCAAAAGCAATAATCAAAGTCAACATACCCAAACCACGAAAGAAGATAGGCAGGTAGAGCATCTCATACGTACTATCCGGAGAAATGCCAAAATACAAAATGGCAAAGAAAATCACAAAGCAACTCATTCCTCCCGCTATCAGAAAACGGAAACGCCACCGTTGCCAGCGAAACCACCAAAAACAAATAAAGGCGCCGACTACATATCCCGGAAGCAAATAAATATAAAGAGAATAGGTATGCGTAGTATCTACTTTCAGAATAACAGTCAGATAGTTAGTCAGCAAAGTGGTTGATGTACTGAAAAACATCACGAGCATCATATAAAAATAGCCCACAATTGCTTTGGGTTGGAATAAAGGAGCCAGACTTACATAAGGATTCTCCGAACGGCTCTGATACCAGATGAACAGTGCAATCAGCATAGGTGCTATTACAATATAAATACATATCTTGCCGGAAGCCATCCAATCGAGCACTTTGCCATAATTGATAACGTACATCAACATCAGCAACCCGGCTGAAATAACAAACATCTCACGGATATGCAGTTCAGACCATGCGACAGCTTTTATGGGACGGTTATGCCGGAAACAGATGATAACAAACAGAATGGAAATCAAGATCAATACCATCATAAAGTAGTACATATACTTCCAGTTATAATGATACGCCAGTAAAGCCGTTACCAGCATTGAAGCTTGTCCCCCACCGTAAACCAACGGATAAAAATAAGAATAGAACTCGCTACGCACATTCTTCGGACTGAAAATCTTCTGGGCATAACGAATAAACCACAACATAAGAAACCCTTTCAAGAAACCGACAGCAAAACTACAGACAATCAAAATATCTGCGTTTTGCGTACGCGCACAAACCCAACTCAAGAAGAATTGCAATACTAAATCAATCAATAACAGAGATTTCACGGAAAAGGCTGCCAACACCTTAGGAATAATCGGGTATGCGATAGCCATACCCGCCGAAGCAGCGTAATACCCCATCGTAATATCTTCCGAATTAGTACCCAGCGTGTTCGACACTTCCAGCATACTGCCTGTATACGAGCCATTGAGCATAGTGACCGGAAGAATCACGATGAAAATGCTGATAAGCCCAAGCCAATCGGGCACCCATTGACGAACAGGTGCCTCCAATTCCTTCATGGTAATCATTTGCGTAAAGCTTCTGTTTCCACCATCATCCCGGCTCTCAATTGTGCCATTTCTTCCGGAGAAACATCTTCCAAGTCGATACGCACAGGGATTCGCTGCTGTACCTTTACAAAATTGCCGGCAGAATTATCTGTAGGAACCAAGGAATATTTAGACCCGGTTGCTTCGGAAATTGCAGTGACTTCCCCGTGGAAAATCTTCCCGGGCACTGCGTCTACTTTAATACGCACCTGCTGGCCAATATAGATATTAGCAATCTGCGTTTCTTTATAATTAGCGGTAATCCACTTGTCCTTGTTACGCACCAAATAAGAAATAGTCTGTCCGGTCTGCACATATTGACCGGGTTCAAGCGTACGCCTACCCATATATCCATCATAAGGGGCAGTGAGAACCGTATAAGACAGATTCAGCTTAGCCAAATCCAGGTCTGCTTCTTTACGCAAAATGGCAGCCTCCGTACCGGTTGTTTTCTTACTTGTCTCCGCATATTGTGATAATGCCGCCTGTTTCTGTGCAACTAATGCCTGATAACGTGCCTTTGCTGCCTCATAAGCAGCTTTCGCTTGCTCATACTGTTGTTCCGGAACAGATTCTTCATTCAACAAACGTTCAAAACGATGATAATCCTGTTCCAATTGCCAGAGTTTCGCTTTCGCTTCAGCGATGTTGGCATCCTGTACGGCAATATTCGTATGGGAAGTTTCAATACCCGAATGAAGAACATCCTGCGAGCCATGTGCATCCAACAATGCAGCTTCCGCTTCTTTTACCTTAATCTGATATTCACGATTGTCAAGCACCAGCAGAGTATCTCCCTGATGGACATATTGATGTTCCTTAAAACGAACCTCCTTGATATAACCCGAAGCCCGGACATTCAAAGGAGCTACATATTGATCTACAAAAGCATCATTAGTCACTTCGTAATTCACATAACGCCAGAAGTAATTAGCAGTCCACCAAAGTCCGGAGACAGCCAAACAGACACATAATAAATTTAAAACAATATTACGAACTCTTACTTTTTTCAGTTTCTTCTGTTTTTCTTTCCATTCAATTGCCATATCTGTTCTGTTTATTAAAGACGTCCACAAGCCTTCTGAAGTTGATAATAAGTATAAATCACACGAGTGCGTGCAGTGACCAACTGCAATTCCACATTCAAACGGACGGAATTCGCATCAAGTAAATCAGTCAGGATAGCCAGTTGATTCAGATAACGATTCTGCATAATACGGTAATTTTCTTCCGCTTGCCGGACAGACAGTTTTAGAGCCTCTACCCTCTGCAACGCTTCCCTGTGGCGTAAAAATGCCGAACGCACATCCATGCGGATTCCCTGCATTTTCTGTTCTTCTTCATTCTTCCGCAAAGACACCATCAGTTTGCTCTCTTTTACTTTATGATTGTTCTTGTACAGTGAAGATAAAGGATAGGAAACCGATACTCCCACATTCCAGTTATTGTTATACATATCCGCCAATGTACGTGAAACGGGACGTGCCAATGTATTCGATGCATATAGCGACACACTGGGAAGAGATAAGGATTGGGCAGAACGGATTTCATTCCTTGCCAATTCTGTCTGTGCGCGAAGCAGCCTCATCGCCGGATCATTTTCATACGCCTGAACAATATAGTCATCATAGGACTGCAAAGCAACTGCCTGATAGAGAATGGTTGTATCCGGTTGTAATAACAAGTTCTCATCCTGCCCCAACAAGATATTGAGTTGCTGCGATACAAGCGCAATGCTATTTTCCGCTTCCTCCAAAGACAGTCGGTCATTAGTCAGCTGCATTTCGCTCCGCAATACATCATTATTGGTAATCAGCCCCTCTTTTTTCATTCGCCGGATATCGCGTAACCGGAGTTCCGACTCTTCAATATTCCGTGTCAGGATCTCATGTTGCTTAAACAGACTAAACAAGTTCATATACTGATTGAGTAACCGTAACTTTATTTCCGCCTCATCGGTCAACGTTTGTAGTTCGGCAACTTGCTTTTCTATATCCGCTTTATGAATGGCACTTCGGATTTTACCACCCTGATAGAGAGGCTGTGCCAGATCAATCGCATAATTTTGTGACCAGTCCGGCGCTTCCGGGTATGAAGGATCGGATAATCCCCGTTCCCAAACAACAGGCTGCCCTACAAATCCCCCTTTCAGTCCGATCTGCAGTTCCGGTAACTGTGCAGACCGTGCGGTCCGTATCCGCTCCTGCGCCATAGATTCTTTCATTACATCCGCCTGAAGTTGCAGACTATGCTGTACTCCCCGTTCAAAAAGCTGATCGATAGTGAGAAACAAAGAATCTGTTTGTGCATTTATGGATTGAGCAGCCAAAAACAGGCTAGATAAAACCGCCCCATACTTCTTATACATTTTCAAGTACATCGTATACACTCTTTAATTCAGACAACATAGTTTCAATGCTCTCTATACCAACAATCTTTTCTGCGTATACATAGACCTGATCGAGAATCGGACGAATCTGTTCTTTAAATTCTTCCCCTTCGGGAGTCAGGAACACCAGTTTATTACGACGGTCGGCAGGATCTTCTTTCCGGTGAACATACCCTTTCTTTTCCAGATTATTCATCAAATTGGTGAGACATGCCTTATCTTTTGCAATGCGTTCCGCCAATATCTGCTGACTAATTCCCTGCTCATGCCATAAACTACTTAATACCTGAAGCATCTCAAACGTAATACCCGCATTATTTTTTCTCAATGTCCGTTGCATAGACCGGCGGAAAGCCATACGGGTACGAACAATCTGCAACATGAGTTCTCTAAACTCTGCTCCTTCTCTCATTTTCTATACTCTTTTTACCTGTTTCGTTTCGGCGGCAAAGTTAGGTATTTCCTCCGAATTAGTCAAACGTTTGACTAATTTCATTTTCAAACCCTCTTTACATAATTTCTGACTATTCGTTCATTCACTCATTAAACAACTGTATATTAACACCTTATCATACCATTCAAATATTTACCATTAAAATATTCAGGCAAAAAGTTTGTTCATCTGAAATCTTTTATTTTACTTTGCATTACAAAGTACTTTTTATATGAATAAAGATAAAGCATTAGAATCGGTAAATGAGATAAAAGAGTTGATGGAAAAGTCGTCCAAGTTTATCTCTCTAAGTGGTCTCGCTGCAATCATGGCGGGCATTTACGCATTAGCTGGCGCATACATCGCCACACAAGTTATTACCCCGGGCACACATTTAATTGTTGCTCTCGAACTAATGGCTATTATAGCTTCGCTCGTATTGGTAGCAGCTGCGGTCACCGCCTGCATCCTGTCCTATTATAAATCCAAGAAGACAGGACAGAAATTTTTCAGCCGCCTCACCTACCGGGCATTGTGGAACTTTTCTCTTCCGATGCTGACCGGAGGTGTTTTATGCATCTCCATCATGATGCATGAGTATTATGACATCCTGGCTTCCGTCATGCTTTTATTTTACGGACTGGCACTGGTCAACGTATCCAAGTTCACTTACTCCAGTATCGTATGGTTAGGATATGCTTTCATTTGCCTGGGAGTCGTAGATTGTTTTTGGGAAGGTCATTCACTGCTGTTCTGGACCATCGGTTTCGGCGGTTTCCATATTCTTTATGGCATATTGTTCTATTTACACTACGAAAGAAAGAGATCATAAATGATAGAAGCATTCCAATATATTAATAAAGCATTCGAAAGCAAGGTCCGGCTCGGTATCATGGCTATTCTGATGGTAAATGAGGAAGCCGACTTCAATTTTCTGAAAGAGCAGCTCTCTCTGACAGACGGCAATCTTGCCAGCCATACCCGTGCCCTAGAAGAACTGGGATATATCGTATGCAACAAAAGTTTTGTCGGACGAAAACCACGAACTGTTTTTCAAGCAACCCCGCAAGGCAGAGAAGCTTTCAAATCTCATATTGAAGCCTTAGAGAAATTTCTAAAATCAAAATAAATAATTCATCAAAACACTACTGGCTTATGGACGGTTTCAATGAAAATTCAAATGAGCAACAGGCGCAGCAACCTATGGGATGTCTCCACCGTTTCTCCAAAACAATCAAGGTTGTCATCATCGGGTTATTAATTCTTCTCCTGATGATACCGATGTTCATGATTGAAAATCTTATTTCCGAACGGGGACGAACCCAGGAAGAAGCTATCGACGAGGTTAGTGAAAAATGGAGTCTGGCACAGACCATCACGGGCCCCTACCTGAATCTCCAGTATCCGGTCGTCATTGAAAATAACGGCGAGAAGAAGGTTTCTATCAAAGACCTGATACTTTTTCCCGATGAGCTTATGGTCAGCGGGCAACTAAAGACTGAAATTCTGAAAAGAAGTATCTACGAGGTCAATGTATATCAATCGGAACTGACATTGAAAGGATCATTCAGTTCGGAAGAATTGAAAAAGAGCAGAATAGATATGGAACAGTTGCAGTTTGACAGGGCGGCTATTTGCCTGAATCTGACCGACATGCGGGGTATCAGCGAGCAAATTAGCATCACTTTGGGAGATTCTGTTTATATATTCGAACCGGGTATGGACAACAGAGGAATAGATAACACCGGAGTTCATGCAATCGCAAACTTATCGGAGTTGAAACAGAATAAAAAACTACCTTATGAAATAAAAATCAAACTGAAAGGTTCGCAGTCACTCAACTTTATTCCATTGGGTAAAACAACCCGTGTAGATCTGAAAGCCAACTGGAATACGCCTAGCTTCACCGGTAACTATCTGCCCAATAACCGCAACATTACAGAGAAAGAATTCTCTGCACAATGGCAGGTTTTAAATTTGAACCGGAATTACTCACAGGTGATGGTTGACTACAATAACTCGAACATCAAGGACATTGAGAACTCCAGTTTCGGTGTTAACTTCAAAATCCCGGTGGAACAGTACCAACAGTCCATGCGTTCTGCAAAATATGCAATTCTGATTATCTTACTGACTTTCGGAGTGATTTTCTTCACCGAAATTATGAATAAGACCCGTATTCATGCCTTGCAGTATTTATTGGTAGGATTGGCACTCTGTCTATTCTACAGTTTGCTCCTGTAACCATACTATTTTCCGCCACGACAATTTTATCGGCTGTCTTTCAGCCGATAA